>ERZ773187.712-NODE-712-length-30256-cov-20.735307_pt1 | contig 30256 bp, 30 predicted proteins | sample MGYA00511242_ERZ773187 | MGnify/ENA primary metagenome ERZ773187 (study PRJEB29015, sample SAMEA2737744) | human gut metagenome | biome: human gut; feature: human-associated habitat; material: faeces | place: China | collected 2012 ...
CTGTCTGTCTGTCTGTCTGTCTGTCTGTCTGTCTGTCTGTCTGTCTGTCTGTCTGCTAGAGTTTAGCTTTTCCCTTATCATACGTCAAGTCCTCTTGATAACCTTTTTCATGACATTGTTTACATTTGACAGTAAAAATTCATCTTTCATCACGAGCAGTGCTGCACCATAAATAACTGCGCCAATGACTACTAACTCAAATGTATGAATAATGGACGCGCTGAAAGACTCCCTAATAAGCAAAAGCACGGCAAACATTATTCCACCTGCGATATAATAATGCGTTCCACACTTCACTATTTCAAACGGCGAGAGTTCTTTGCGCACAATATAAATCTGAATAATGGCAATCGTTGTTTCTGCCACAACCGATGCAACAGCAGCTCCCATCGATTGAAAAACTTGAATCAGGAAAAAATTCAACACAAAATTTGTTACAGCACCAATAATCACAGTCGCTGAAAATGTGTTTTCTCTTTTTGTCGGTATCAAGTATTGCATACCAGTAACATTATTGATACCAATAGCTAAAATCAAGAAAGACAGAACTCCTAGCAATGGCACAACTTTATCATATCCATCTCCAAAAAACCATGGAACAAAATTACTGGAGACTGCAATCAGCCCAAACGTTAGTGGTATGCCACAGAGCCAAACAAACTTATATGCGCGATACATATATGCCTTTACAGTTTCCGTATCTCCTTTACTATAATGATATCCAATTCTCGGAATCATTACAGTTCCAAGCGAAGTCACAATAGTTAGCACCAATTTTGCAATCTTTAGCGCCTGCTCATAATAACCATTTTCATAAGCATTTTGGGTTATCACGCCAATCATCGTTTTGTCTAGAACCGTGTATACCTGCATTGCAATCGTTGGAACAAAAAGGGCTATGACCGTCTTAATATGTTTTGACGGATGCAGTTCATTTAAAATAGGTCGATTGATATACTTTGGCACAGAGATCCAATAACTGAGATTATTAATCAATCCAAAGAAAGCTACTCCGAACAGATAAATAATGATATCATCCTTTGTTTTAACGAAAGCAAAGATATAAATGATGTTTACAACCTTAAAAATGATATTTCTCAGAACTATCTTGCCGAACTCTTCCATTCCCTGGAAAAACCATGAGATATTTGCAATAACAGAAAAGAGATTCAGGACAAGTACCAAATACAAAGTTCTGTTTGCCTGTGTGAAAGAAAAAGCTACATACGCAACGATACAAAGCAGAGATGCAATAAGTTCAATAATATTTGTTTCCCAAAAGATGATTGATCTCTTTTTTCGATCATCCTGTACATAGGAGGTTTCTCTCTGTCCAAAAGTTGTCAGCCCTAACGTAGCAAACAAAACAAAATACGATGATACCGATTCAATATAACTACAGGTTCCAATTCCATCTGCACCAAAGACTCTGGAAAGATACGGTGTCGTAATTAACGGCGTTATCAAAGTAAGGATTTGATATGTTAAATTGTAAATATAATTTTTCTTTATACTTTTCTGTGCCATTTAACCTACCATCTCCATTTCCTTTGCTCTTCTAATCAGGTTATCTTTATATTCTTCTGGCAAGTCATTGAAATACGCACTGAATCCCCAAACTCGGACAATAAGATTCGGATATTTGTCTGGATGTGCTTTTGCGTCCACAAGCTGTGCATAAGAAAGAACATTCATCTGAAGCTGAAAGATTCCTTCCTTAATGCCACCTTTCATGTAAATTGCAAATTTTGAAATATTATCTTTTATCAAAGATGCCGGAACCATCACATCCAGCACATTTGCATTTGAACTTATGCCAGAAAACTGTAGTTTAGATTCAAAATTCATGATTTCTGTAAGCGGTTCGCCTTTATCCCTCGAAATATGTGTTTGGAACGGTTCATTTGCCCTTCTTCCGTCTAACGTGGCTCCACAGTTTTCTCCAAAGACAAGATATCCAGGAGAACTCAATCCAAATTTTAATTTTCCTCCCAACATATTTCTATAGATTTTAAAATTATTTTCTGTTTGCTTTATTAAGTGATTCGTTAGTTCAATTGCCTCCAAACTATCTGTTCCATATCCATTTTCGTTTTGGTCAAAGGGTTCGATTCCATCTTTATAATTTTCTTTTATAATATCCTGAATTTTTTTTAGCGAGTATCTCTTTTCGTCAAAAACATATCTGTTTATGTTCAGGAGAGAATTCACTGCTGCAGACATTCCAACCGACAAAATACCATAGTCGTTGTATTTTGCTCCACCTTCAGATATATCCTTGTTTAGTCCCATCATAAATGATAGCAACGGATCTTTCTGCCATTGAATAGAATCCAATCTACAAATAATATTCTGACAATCTTCTTGCAGCTTTTCTTCGTATAGCGCAACAACATCTTTCATATCAGTACACTGCACAAAATGATCATCCACAATCATTGCATGGACACATTTTCCGTACTCAATGTTTGCCAGATTATTCTGTTCCAAAGAATTTCCAATTGAAAGCGGTTCCCAGCAAGCAGAAGTTCCGTAATTGTATGCATCTTCCTTGTCGTATCCAAAATCTATCAGATGTGAAATGACAACATCATCATTAGAGAAAAGCGGACTGCCAATCCCTGTTGCATTGCATTCCATTGCTAATTCCAGCAAATCCGTTGGCATAGTGGCGCTACACCTTAATAGAATTTTGGGATCGGGAAGGTGTACCTTTTCTAAGCACTTAATAAAAAGTCTTGTGTATTCGTTACAGAAATAATTTTTTCCAGTATCTAACCCGCCAAGGATAATAATTTGACCAGTATCGCCCTTTAAAGAAGCACTTTTAAATGTGTATTCACTATGCAAGGTCTTTAGGAAATCACAGATCAGTTTTTCGGCGTTTTCTGGTACTTGATATGAGTCCAAGACCTTATCCAGTCTGCCAAGCCCAACAAGGATATGCCCTGTCTGCCATAAAAGTGAGTTCCAAAACAAAATGGATTGTAAAGCAGACTTCAGATCGGCTGGCTTTTCTAAAGAAACTCTGGGATCATTAATTCTTTTCGCATAGTTCTTAATCGCAGTCTCAATGCCACTATTTTCCAATTCCTTATTAATGATATAAGAATAATCAACTGGCATATTGCCGATCATAGTATTTTTTGCATTAATAACAACGGAGTGATCAATAGAATAGAAAAAATCTCCAACGCCGACATTGTTAATTCTTGCTTTCTCCAGTATCAACGGCACATCATATTTAACGGACTTGGCTTCTGAAAAAGCTGTTTGCAGACCAACTCCATATTTATTTGAATAATGTTTATATGTTTTTAAATATCTATATATTGTATATACCGGAGAATTCTTTAATAAATTTTTTACTCCAGAGCTCATATCTTCTTCTCCTCATTAAGACAATTCCTTTTCGCAGTGTTCCAGTGCCGCAGTGATCACCTGATCCATATCGTAATACTTATACTCACCCAAGCGGCCACCGAAAATGACCTTCGGTTCGGCATCGGCAAGCTTTTTGTACTCGGCATAGAGTGCACTGTTCTTGGCATCGTTCACAGGATAGTATGGCTCATCGCCAGGCTTCCACTCGGAGGAATACTCGCGGCTAATGATGGTTTTGGGTAGGTCGTTGCCGTTCTCGTCCTTGCCGAACTCAAACCACTTATGCTCAATGATACGAGTCCACGGAGTCTCCCGGTCAGTGTAGTTGACAGCAGCATTCCCCTGAAAATTGGGCTTGTCTAACAGTTCATTTTCAAAACGAACAGAACGGTATTCCAGTGTTCCTAGCTTATAGTCAAAGTAAGCATCAATAGGGCCAGTATAAACCACCTTGTTTGCCAATGCATCTAGCTCGGACTTGTGTTCCAGATAGTCTGTGTTCAAGCGCACCTCAATGCCATCCAGCAGATTGGCAATCAATTTGGTATATCCGCCGATGGGGATGCCCTGATACAGTGCGTTGAAGTAGTTATTGTCGAAGGTCAGGCGCACTGGCAGACGCTTGATGATAAAAGCGGGCAGATCCTTACAGTCACGCCCCCACTGCTTCTCGGTATAGCCCTTGATGAGTTTCTCGTAAATGTCGCGACCCACAAGGGAAATTGCTTGCTCTTCGAGGTTTTGCGGCTCATGGGTGATTTCCTTACGCTGCTCCTCAATCTTAGCAGCAGCCTCTTCCGGTGTCACAACGCCCCACATCTTGTTGAAGGTATACATGTTGAACGGCAGTGAGTAGAACTCACCCTTGTAGTTGGCAACAGGAGAGTTTGTAAAACGGTTAAACTCCGCAAATTGTGTGATGTAATTCCAGACTTTTTTGTTATTGGTATGGAAGATATGAGCACCATATTTGTGGACATTGATCCCTTCAATTTTTTCGGTATAGATGTTACCAGCAATATTGGGGCGCTTGTCCACTACCAGAACAGTTTTACCATGAGCCTTGGTTTCGTGGGCAAAGATGGCTCCGAACAAGCCAGAACCGACAACGAGATAGTCATATTTCATAAGAGATCCTTTCTTTTTATCGAACGTTTATTTTCAAACAACTGTATACCGATTTTCCAAAACAACGGTTCACGTGTCAGAAGCAGGATAATGCCATACCATAAGTCAAGATGCCCAACTGCGCTAACAGAGCAAAATAGGCAATGATTGAGATGGAAAATAAGACCTTTCCTGTGCATAGAATGTGGGAAGCAGAAAGGACGGTAATGAGCAGGAAGATGAAGGAGAGCACCATAAAAATAGTGTTCATAAGGAAATTGAGTTTAAAAGATTTTGCTCCATTTTTCGCCTTTTTATGCATCGTGTTATTTCTAACAAATTCACGCATCGATTCTATTCACAAGTTAGTGACTAATATTTTAAAATGTCGCCCTGCTTTTATCTAATATTATTAATCAACAAAGTATTTTCCTACAAATCCAACTGAATACTTTGTGTTTGCATATCTTATAAATGTGCTCGTTAATATTTCAGCCAAATATCCACTAACTCTGTCGTATGAAAGTTCTCTTAATGGATCTTGACATATATTTAACTTCGTTGTCTCTTCTAAATGAATTCGCAAGACTGAAAAAACAAACTCACAATATTCTTTATATATATCAGTCTTCATTATTGACATATTTTGAGCGTAAATTTTATTTGATTCAAGTTGAGCGTGGTATGCAGGCCCATATACAGGACACTTTTCATCTATAATCTTCGTTAATAAATCAATATATTTCCTTCCTATAACCTGAAAAAACATTTCCGTATTACAATTCGTGATTCTGCACGGATATGTAGAAATCACATCATATTTATATATTGTTTTTTTTGCTTGTTTAGTGCTATCTCTAAACTTATAACAATCCACCGACTCAATTACTTTTGTGGGCTCGGACACGTAGATGGTATTAGTCATAAATGATTTGCATTTTTTATAAAAATATTTCAAATTTGTATAGCATTTATCAAAAAAATTCCAATTAAAATCAAAATATCTTCTATAATGACATAGCCCTATATATTGAATATCGCAATATGTTTTTTCGATGTTTTTCCACGCCCAATATGCTGCCGTCATTTCACAATAGACATTGTTTTTGTTACTTATATTGTCACATTTTTCATCGTTCACATCACAATCTTTTTGAATCCCAAGATTTTCACTAGAATGCAATGCTCCAACATGTATAGGAAGGTATAATACGTCTTCTGGAACTTCTGCTTTTTTGTGACAGCAAACTAATATTTTTATATCATTCATTTCTTTTTTTCATCCTTATACATTGATTTTCGTGGCATCCATTTAATTTGTCTCACATCGTTCAGCTCTGTATATAGTTCATTAGTGTGGTTTATCACCATATCCTTTGTCAAATTGCCATAATCAATTTTTAACAGTTCGTCTATTATCTTCGATTCAAAGCGATACTTGATAATCTTAGCTGGAACCCCACCAACAATTGCATACGGAGGTACATCCTTAGTAACCACCGCGCCCGCCGCAATTACTGCTCCCTGCCCAATATGGACACCAGACATAATTGTTGCCCCATAGCCAATCCAAACATCATCAGCAATAATAATATCGCCTTTTGAAATAGCATCTGAGATAACTGAATTAACCAACATATGTTTATATGGATATGTTGATATCTTATTCAGTGGGTGATCATTTCCAAGAATAAATGTAACGCCTTCAGCAATTGAACAATACGATCCCAGCTTAAGCGCCACTCCTTCCACTTCATTAAGAACTTTAATTCTCCCGTAAGTATATTTTCCAACAGTAACACATCTGTCATCAAATACATTTGCTGTTCCTGTAAAATTGTGCTTATTTTTGATTCTCCACTCTACCTTGAATAATATAAATTTTAAATTTCTTTTAATAAAACTTATAAACATGTTTATCTCACCAGCTTCTGCTTTATGATCTGCTTGCAATAATAATACGTTCGATACATTTTGGATAAAAAACCTTTAGTCTTCCATTTTTTTACCATCGTGTTAATGTAGTTGTATTTGTTTACATACTCCTCACAAAGCATCGATACCTGTATGATATAATTTGGATCCAGAGATTTTCCATCAGACATATGCCAAATATCAGCAGGTACAACATAATTGATTAGCCCATTCTGCTCGGCCCTTAAGCATTGCTCTACGGCATATAAGTGCCAGCCTTTCTTTTGGGTAAATCCGACTTTATCAAAGTACTCTTTTGTCTGAATAAAAAGGCATTCGTCAACGGTCTGAACATTTTGAGGCGTTTGGATGATTTTTCCCGCTGGTCTCTTTTCATCTCCATGAACAATAGAGGAATAAATGATTCTATCGCCCCCTATTAAAAAATCAGGACATCCCGCTACACCGATCACACCAAATGTTTCGAGCTTTTTTACCCATTCCAGTATTTCATACAAAGCAGTACTGGTTAAAAAACGAATATCCGGATGGAGAAAAATCAAATATTTTCCCTCCGCTTTATTTGCTCCGCTGCCCAAGGCTTCGCGTGCGGAGTCAAAAAGTTTGTTGTCCGGATTCCAAACCGGAATCACTTCATATTTAACATTAATCTGAGCGCTCAAATTATTCAAAAACGAATGATATAATGATTCATTATTTACAACTGTAATTAAGGAACACTCTTTCATTTTTACCTCATACAAAATACGCAAACAATTTTAAAATAACGATATCGGAATATTTCAATAAAGATTTGAACGATGGCTTTTGAGTATAATGCGTCATTTCAATAAAACCGCAAAGGCGCAGCCTCTTTTTTAAATATGATTCCGGAAGTAAATGGTTGCTCTTTGAGATCTCGCACATTTCAATATCTGAGAGACACATTTTTCTTAAATCATTCGATAGATTGCTGCCGACCTGATTATGCGTATACAATTTCTTTTCATTGAGAACAATGGATTTATTTTGTGCTAAGCACAGCAACCAGAGAAACAAATCGTCTGATCCGTTGACTTGCAAGGTATAGTTCAGCCATTCGGTTGGAATGGACGATTTTTTGATCAAACACTGTCCCGGAGAAACGATTTGGTTTGCAGCTTTCAGATAAATCTCTGGATTTTTTACAAGGGAGAACTTGATTCTGTCTCTATAGATGATCTTTTTCTTTTGCTCAAGTTCTTTGTATCCGTTACAGACACTGATATCGGCAGATTCAATTGCATTCAATTGTTCTTTGAGATAGTCATCTGTTATGGAATCATCCTGATCCAACAATAAAATGTAGTCTCCGTGTGCCAAATTTATCCCATTGACCCGGCTTTTATGAATTCCGAGATTTTGGGGGTTGTAGGATACAACAACTTCCATATCCGAATATTGCGATGGTATTTCAATCTTTTCCCAAGGACTGTCATTCACAATCACAAATTCCACGGAATATCCTAGGCTTTTAAGATTTTCAGAGTTTTGATAAACCATGTGAAAGAGGTTTACCAGATACTGTTTTCCCTCATAATAAGTTGTTATTATAGTTGCTTTCGTATTCATTTTGAGATTCTCCTCTTAATTGAGATAACAGAAAATACATCAGGAATATGGCCCAATTGGTGCCATCTATATCTTCAACGCACATTAAAATCAACGCACATACAATAGAAACTTTGAATAGAAAATGCAGGTTTGTTTTGCTCTTTGACTTAAGTGTCTTTGTGCTGATATAAAGAATCGATAAAATATAAATAAGGCCACCAGCAATGCCAGTTTTATAAAAAACGCCAATGTAAGTTGAATGAGAACCATACGGATAACCGTATTGTGCGATCATGTCTTTAATGCCAATTCCGATAAAAGGATTTTCCCGCAACATACGTGTTATACTTGAAGTGTAAATATAGCTTCTCATTCCATTACTGGCAACTCGCATATTCATTAACTTGTCGAAATAGCCTGATATATATCTGGTGCCCGGAACTGCAAGGATTGCAATGGCTGTGATGAAAAATGCAATAAGGCTTTTTTTGTTCCTTTTTAAAAAAGAAAATATTTTGTCATTTCTTCCAACAAAGATGTACAAGACTGTAATAACTAAAAAGAGAACCAGTCCGCTTCTGGAGTTTGTAGTATAAATGGTAACGAATGAACCTATTGTAATGAGCAGCTTTACAATTTTGTTTTTATTAATTCGTTTCAAAGCAAGAGGGTAAAAGAACAATACTGTAAAAACAACCATATTGGCATAATCTAAAAAGCCATAAAATCGGGTCGTATATACGCCTTCTACCCAGTCTGCACCACAGAGTGTATGCCCTAAAATGGACACGTTTTTCGCACTTGCCGAGAGCTGGTAAATCAAATTCAACGTAATGAGAATAACTAAATTGATAAAGCAATATTTGCTCACTTTATTAGAACTGATCACATTTTCGCTTTTATATATAGCGTAGCTTCCAACGGCAATACAATTGATGACCCATGTGTTTAGTGCTGCAAAAATTCTTACAGTTTCATGGGAACCTATAAAACCGTTAAACAAGATGGAAATTCCGAAAATCACCAGATATATCATCTGAAGAAGAAAGAAGGTGTCATATTTCTTTTTTCTTCCGTACTGACTTGCCAATACGGTAAAATACAAACAAAAAAATACCAGTTGCACGTATTTAGGAAGAAAAACTAATATCCAAAAGAACACAATGGGGAACAGGAGAAAATCCTCTTTTTTTATTTGCAGCATCACTTCTTCACCCCAGCATTCAACTCTTCTATTAAATGCTCAAATTCCTCACAGAATTTTTTATTATGATTCATTGCTTTTTTCTTTTTGCTACAGACAATGGAATCATAATCTGTTATTGCTTTTTCTAATTTCTCAATATCTTCCACAAGAATAATATTTCCCATTCGCTGTGCCACGTTCCTTGCAAATTCCAGCTGATGATCATTTACGTGCTCATTGAATTGATATTGCCGTGGTACAACAATGGGGATTTTTTTAATCTGCAGCGGCATAATAAAACTTGCCGGGCCGCCGTGCGTGATCACGATACGTGCATCAGCCACATTCTTGACCATCTGCTGATACGGAATCAATTTGCTCCATTGGCAGTAGTTCGGTTCGTATGTGCTAAAACCGGTTTGAATTATTACATCGTCTTTGATGATTCCATCTCGTTTTAATTCATCTACTTTTTGAATCAGCCGATTGAACGGCTGCTCATGTGTTCCTACTGTCACAAAAATCATTGCCTTACCCTCGCTTAGAAAATACTTCCCAAATTGATTGCTTTGGGATAAACTTTTTTCTGTTCCTCCCACTGCACAACAAACTTGTCTGCAATGGGATAGACTATCTTTCCTGTCATTGTCGGCTTGTCGATTCGATCAAACACTTCAATGTAGACCAGTTTTGCGCCCATGAGCTTTCCGATGTAAAAAAAGGGAACCGCAACTGCCGCACCGCAGGAAATTATCAAATCCGGTTCTTCTTTGCGCAGTACGCTCCATGCGATCCGTGTGTTCTTGATAAGTGCTTTTAAACTCCGATTTGTTGGGTAATAGCACGGATACATTTTTTCGCCTTCCAAAAGGCTTCTTGCATCCTCTTTATCGAAAGTTACCCAGAAATGATCTTTGTTTTTCCAAAACGGTTTTAACATATAAAGGTGGGTCAAGTGACCACCGGAAGAACCTACCAGGCATACTTTAATGTTCTCTTTATCTTTCATCTGTTTTCATCCTCACTTTTCGTGCTCTCTTTTATCTCAACGCCGTAAACCAGACCTCACTCCAGTTTTCAGCAACTTTTTATCTCCCCTGATTTTTAGTGCCTATTATTACTGCGACACCAAATACCGCAATTCTAAGGTCTTTTTCTATCTCGTCTTTCCAACCGTTTTCCTTCCATGTACTATTTTTTACTCCCCACGCCCCAACAGGCACACCTTAAACGTCTTAAAAATGATCTTCCAATCCACCCAGAAGCTGCGCTCTTTGACATACTTTACGTCCAGATCCATCCACTCCTCAAAGGAGAGGTCATTCCGATGCGGGGCGATTTGCCAATAGCAACTCAGGCCGGGAGTTACATACAGACGCTGCTTTTCGTAGTCGCCGTACTGCTCTACCTCGCGGGGAAGCGCCGGGCGGGGGCCAACGATGCTCATATCACCCTTCAGGATATTCCACAACTGCGGCAGCTCATCGATGCTGGTCTTGCGGATAAACTTACCCACACGGGTAATGCGCGGGTCGTCCTTGATCTTGAACACAGGGCCATCCATTTCATTCTGGTCCAACAGGTCGTCCAGCTTTGCCTCTGCGTTGGGGCACATGGAGCGGAACTTATAGAACTTGAAGGGCTTTCCGTTGCGGCCAATGCGTTCCTGACTGAAAACAGGACCCGCAGATGGGTCGTCCACCACAATTGCGATAGCCGTAGCCAGCATGACAGGCGACAGCACCACCAGTGCCAGCGATGACAAAATCACGTCCTGCGTCCGACGCCCGATCCAGTACAGGCGATGGTCGCGCAGATTTTCCTTGCGGTCAACTTCAACTTCCTTATCGATTCCGACAGTATTCGTAGCCATTTTTTCTCCTCACACAAATCCTTGTCCATGCACTTCTTATCGTCATTCGTTTTATCGCAATTTTCAGAAATAGTGCCCTATCAACACGGCATATTTGCGATATGCAGTTTGCGGATGCTGCTTGCGCATTAAAAACACAAACTGCTATAAAGTAATCCCTTTAACTCACACCGTTCCCGCAAGCACCTTCCTTTTAGATAACCGTTCCTCTTTTCCTAAAACCGGCAGACCGTTATTCCTGATCTCCGGGCAAGCAAAAGCCCTCGGACGACAGCTTCGCCCAAGGTCATTTCAAACGCAATGTGGCCGTAATGAAAGCCAGAACGTCATGCTACAGCTCAAGCGCCGCATGTGCATTGCTTCCAGTATGCAATATTTCACATTTTTGTAGAACCTCAACAAGCCCACTTCATTTTCACCTTTGCGCATCACGCCAGCAAGGGAAACAGCAGTGGGCTTTTTATTTTGATCTATCACATGATTGTTCGCAAACAGACATAAGCCCACTGGATTCACCTCCTTACCGCAATCAAGGCGTATCCTTCCATCACAAAACAGCGGATACCAGTTCTTCTACGTGGCCATCTGAATTCTCTTATTATTCTATCATGGTTATATCTGGGAATCAATAGAAATCCGAGGAAATGTATCCATCCATGTTTTAGAAAAAAATGCGATTCAGCCAGAACTTTTTTGCACATTGCCCAGTTTCGCATGAAAGCTCCAGATGAAATTATTGATGGACAAAATGTGTGGTCATATAGTTGTCCAAGGCGCTGGAGAGTGCAGTCAGATGTGATAGCCGCTCCGATGTAATGACAGCCGTTAAATAGAACGCGCCCCTCGCACTGAAAAGCCGGTTTATGCCGTCACATTGATCAGGAGTTCTGACGAGGCATATCGCACAGTACTACATAATTTTTACTCTCTTCCCTGCTGCCCCTATTATATATAGGTATAACTTGCATCCCGTCAATGCAGCTACCACCTGCTCTGGATCAGGCTATTTTTGCGTTAAAAAGGCCCCTGTCGATCACATTTCTGTGAAAGACAGAGGCCTTCTGCTGCTGGATTTTAATCAGGTCTGGGGAGATGAAACAACTATCTCATTCTACCGGGTCAGTGTCTCCTTCCTGATTTTTAACTACCCCCGGGGTGTCTGACGCACTGAGCATCTGTTCTTGCTCCATGCGGCGACGTACAGCTTCCACCACATAGGCGGTCGCACTTTCTCCAGCTTGTTCTGCTGCCGCTTCAATCGCTTTTTTGCTCTGTGGACTATCTATTCTCAAATTCAACACGAGCCGTTCATAGGTTTTTGCGTTGTACTTTGACCTGCTGGCTGTACTTGTTTTTCCGCCCATTCTAACACCAACTTTCTTTGGACTCTTAAAGGTATTATATCATAATCTTTTGTCTTTGCATACTATTCCCAGTATGCATTTTGCACAGATATTTGCACTTTTCTTTGGTGATTATTCCATCTTGCATACTGTGCACAGTATGTGTATACTCATGCCATCGGGAACACCGGTTCTCACATCCGACCATTCACCAACGATTTGAAGAGAGGTACACACATGAGCATTAACGTTTTACTGACCCTTGTCGAGCAGTACAAGGAGGCCGCCCAACTGATCGAGGCCGCACAGGCTGAACAGGAAGAGCTGAAGATCCAGATCCGCGAGGCACTGGCTGAGCGCTCCACCAACTATCTGGAAGTAGGTTGCCACAAAGTCCGCTTGTCCGATTTCTCCAGCACCCGACTGGACAGCAAAGCCATCAAGGCCGTAGCACCCGACCTGTACGACCAGTACAGCAAAACGGTCACCGGCACTCGCCTGAGCATCACCTGACATCACCCGAAAAAAGCCCCATACAGCGCTCCCTGACCAAAGTTTGCGCTGTACAGAGCCCAACACACCCGCCGGGGCGGGCTACACCAATATTATACCTGTCCCGGCCTTTTTTATCAAGAGAAAGGTTCGAAAAATCATGAAACAGACTGTCAAAACCTCCCGCGCTGCCGGTCAGCTGGAAAAGATGTTCCGCGAGCTCAACAAGCACTACTTTGCAGGCAAGCTGCCAGAGCCCATCATCAGCCTGAAAAAGACCCCGTCCGCCTATGGTCACATCACCTGTTCCAAGGTCTGGCAAGCAGGCGGCGAGAACAAGTACGAGATCAATATTTCGTCGGCTACCCTTGACCGTCCCATTGAAGAGACCGCATCCACCCTGCTGCACGAGATGGTGCATGAGTACTGCATGGAGACCGGCATCAAGGACACCAGCAACAACGGGGTCTATCACAACCGGCGCTTTAAGGAGCAGGCCGAGGCACACGGGCTGACCGTCGACCACCACGAGAAATACGGCTGGACCATCACGAGCCCATCCGAAGAGCTGTTGGACTTCATCATCTTCCAAGGTTGGCAGGATATCCAGATGGGTGAGCGGCTGGCATGGTCGGATATGGCAGGAACCGGAGCAGGCAGCAAGGCACCCGGCAGCAGTCAGACCGGCGCACCGAAACCTCCCAAGGCAAAGAGCAGCACCCGGCGGTGGGTATGTCCCAAGTGCGGTACTATCATCCGGAGCACCAAGGACGTGCGGGTCATCTGTGCGGACTGCATGGAGCTGTTCGTGAAGGCTGACTAAATCATAGCAGGACAGAGAGCGAGGGCACGAGTGAGAGTAGTGCCGGTTTTAAAAGCGCACCCGTAAAGACAGAGATTCGCCGGGTTGTGAGAGGACGCCCATTATTTAAAGGAGAGCAGCTATGACCATTATATCAGAACGTTTGCAGCACCTGCGCCTGACGCACGGCTATACCCAGACCGAGCTTGCCCGAACCATGGGTGTGAGCCGCCGGGCAGTCTACGCATGGGAGCACGACAAATGCCCCGAGATCCCTCATCTGATCCAGCTTGCCCAATTCTATCAGGTGTCGACCGATTATCTGTTGGGGCTGACGGAGTGAGGTGCTCTCCGCCACCGGAGGCCTTACCGGATACTTTTTGCCTGCTATAGTGCGGTCAACCATCAGTCCGCGCGATGGCAGCCAGAAAGCACCATATTTTAAAAGTGACTTGTAAGTCCATCTTATCGGATGCATCGTTTGGTAAACTTCAGGTACAGCAAAGCAGCAAGGCAATAAAACCGCGAAACACACAATATATCACACCTTACAGGAGGAAAACATCATGTCACGCAAACACGATCCTTTTATTGATTACGCTATGTACAGCTCCATTCAGAGTGACCGGGAGCACGGTCGGCCGCTTGGCTGCGGGTGGTGTATGCTGCTCTTTGGAGGACTTACTATTCTGTATGTTTTCCTCTCAATCGTTTCTGTCTTTGCAAATTAAGGAGGATACTATCATGAGTGGCGCAGGTTCGTTCTTTTTAGGGTTGTTCGGTCTGGGTGCTTCTGCAGGTATTAGTGCAGGACAATCCATCAGTCAGAAGAAGGCGGTTCATGAAGCCGTTGAAGAGATGGGTTATGTCGGCACCCCTGATGTTCTGCGGATGAGGGAGCGTGTCCGTGATGTACTGTTTTGCAGGCTGTGGAGTTGCCCCGGCGGTTTCCGGTTCTTCCTCCGGCACAATGGGATCAAGCTGTTCGTCGGCCTCCTTTTTCTTTTTGCGAGAGGCCTTAATACAATCCAGAATCTCCTGCAATTTTTGCTGTCGTCCTTCTTCCGTCAACGAGGCAGGGTCAATGTGCTGCTCCTGCTCATACTCCCGTTGTGCCTCAGCCAGCTTCAGGTAGAAACCATCGAACGGCCAGCGCTTCTCTTCATCACTCATATTGATCCGCGTCTCCTTTTTTGATTTCACTATACCATATCATTTCGTTTTGCTCAAGGGACATTGACCCATTTTTACTTTTCCTCCCCCTTCCCCATCTTGATCTTATCTCCGTGGCGATTTTTGCGGGTCAGCTGCTCTAGGGGATTCAGGGCGTCATAGTTGGCTCTCAGGTCGTCCGCATACAGTGCCACATACCGCCGGGTCATGGTAAGGTCTGCGTGTCCCAGCAGCTTTTGCAGACGGAATGGGTCGCCGCCAGCTTGGATATACAGCTTCGCATAGGTGTGCCGGAACAGGTGCATAGAGGTCTTATCCACGCCTCTGCTATGATTATAATTCCAAATCGCATTACCGAGCGAATTCAACGTCATCTGGTTGCCATACTCCGAGACAAACAACGGGGCTGTAGGGTCGCTGGTACGATGCTCCAGATACTCCTCCATGATCTTGACCAGTGCCTTAGAGAGCGGCACGATCTGCTGATTACGCGCCTTCATGTGGCGGAAAAACACTGTCCCGGCGGAAAGGTCCAAATCTCCGATCTGCAGGTTGAGCAGCGTGGACGCACGGCAGCCGGTACCGAGCAGGAAGTTGACTATGACCCAGTTGCGGTATTCAGCAAAGGAGCAGGTTTTGCAGTCCGGTTCCTTCAGCAGCTTCTGCAGCTCATCGGTGGTGTAGGGTTCTTTGATCGGATCATCTGCACGCACCAGTCTGATCGGATACTTTTCCAGATAGCCCTTTTCCATGCACCAGTACAAAAACGCACGCACCATGCGGAGGTTCGTATTGATGGTGGTATCGTGGAGCTGCTGGTCCTTCATATAGAAGATATAATCCTCTACCGTTTCCTCTGTGATGGTATGAATGGGCTGTTCTGTATCCCCCAGAAACCGAAAGAAGCTTCTGCCCTTTGCGGCGTAGAAGTCGAGTGAGCCTTGGGAGAGGTTCTTGAGCCGGTTGTACTTTTGGAACCTTTCAAAGGCCTGTTGGATGGTGGGGTTTGCCTTGGCAGCGGGTCTTAAATCACGGTTACGCACGAGAGAGACTCCTCCTTTTTTCGCGAAAAATCCCTCTCGCCCGCTCAGCGCTTCCAGAAAATGGGACAAAAAGGAAAAGCCCAAAATCATTCGAATCAACGAACAATTCTGAGCTTTCACATGCCGCCGACGGGGGTCGAACCCGTACTCTGTCTCCAGAAAGGGATTTTAAGTCCCTCGTGTCTGCCAATTTCACCACAGCGGCGCAACCCCGGCTTACAAAGTCCTGCTGCCCTCTGGCTTGAGAGGGAGCCGGGAATAACAGGTGTGAGGAAAAATTATTACAACCACACTGCTATTCGCAATCTGGTGGTATTAACATTTTTATTAAATCAGCGGCTTTTATGATACAATAGTTTCCCTGTTTTGTCAAGAAAAACCGCTTATTCGGTGCTGCTTACACCTTGCCTCCGTGCAGCTCGGCGTACATCCGGGAGCGGCACTCGGCCACTGCGGGGGTCATGTTGACGTAGTGTTTGTGGGGGCATTCCAGACGCAACTCGCTCTCCCATGTCTCCTCGGTGAGCTGCTTTGCAATATAGGCCTTCTTTTCTGCAATAGAGGGCAGTTCAATGGCCAGCTCGCCGCCCAGAATATGCGGCACCAGCAGCGGGCGCACAGCGGTGGGGATAAAGGTGATGGTGCGTTCGATGGCGTCCGAGTCCAGATTGACCATGGTGACCGGCTTACCGGCCTCGATGACCTCGCCGTCCATGGCAATCAGGTCGCACTGTGCCTGACCGTTTTCATCGTACAGACGCCACGGCATTTTCTTGCCCGGGATGATGGCCTTGCTGGCAGAGTCCGAGCACTTCATCTTGGGGGTATAGCTGCCGTCCGGCTTCTTCACTGCCACCAGCTTGTATACGCCGCCGAACACGGGGTCAGAGGCAGAAGTGATGAGGTTTTCGCCCACGCCGTAGGAGTCGAAGTGTGCGTGCTCGTACAGTTCCATGTTGGCGATTTTCTTCTCATCCAGACCGTTGGAGGCCACCAGCTTGATGTAGGGCTTGCCGGCGGCATCCAGAGCCTTACGCAGCCGCTTGGAGCCGCGGGCAAGGTCGCCGGAATCGATGCGGGCGCTCTTGACACGGCGATTGGGGTCATTGGGGTATTTCTCAATGAGATAATCGTCCAGCTTGATCAGGTTGGGCAGGCCGCTTTCCATAATATTATAGGTATCCAGCAGCAGGCTGACCGAATCCGGGTAGGTATCGGCAAAGGCCTTGAAGGCATCGAACTCGGTGGGGAAAAACTCGATAAAGCTGTGTGCCACAGTGCCCACGGCCTTGACCTCTGCACCGAACTTCATCTCTGCCAGACAGTTGGCCGTACCGATGCAGCCACCCAGCACTGCGGCGTAAGCGCCATCGTTACCGGCGCTCTCGCCCTGTGCGCGGCGGGTGCCGAACTCCATGACGTTGCGGGGGGTGTGGGTGTTCAGGCCGGTGACGCGGGTGGCCTTGGTGGCGATCAGGCTATGGAAATTCATGGTCTGCAGCAGGTAGGTCTCGATGAGGATCGCGCCCACCAGATCGCACTCGATGCGCACCATCTGCACATGGGGGTAGCAGACCGTGCCCTCGGGCAGGGCGTACATATCGCCCTTCCACTTGTAGGTGCGCAGATACTCGCAGAACTCCTCGCTCATGCCCTTGGTGCGCAGCCAGTGGATATCCTGCTCATTGAAGTGATATTCCAGCAAAAAGCGGGTCAGCTTGCGCTGGCCTGCGCTGATGGAATAGCCCTGATTATCCGGGTTTTTGCGGAAGAACATATCAAACACCAGCGTGGTATTCTTAAAGCCATGCAGGAACAGGCAGTTTGCCATGGTGAATTCATAAAAATCCACCACCATCGCGGGGTTATCGTAGTCCTCATCGGGGATATAAGGCTCAACCTTGATCTCGTTCATGAATGTTTTCCTCTCTATTTATACCCGGCGTCAGCTCTTCCCTACTGCGCGCCGCCTGCCGCTTGCCCGGCAGGGGGATCCTCCGCCCTGTCATGACAGAGCGTTTCTATCATGATAGCACGATTCCCCTGCCGGTGCAAGTATTTTCGCGCAAAAAGACCGCTGCACAAACGCTGTGCAGCGGTCTCTGCGCTTAAATCAATAGATTCTTTTCAGAACAGGCTTAGCCGTTCATGATGCTGGGGGTGGCGTTCTTCAGCACAACGTCGTGGCTGCCGCCCTCCACGATGGAGGTGGAAGAAACAACGGTCAGCTTGGCCTTCTGCTGCAGCTCGGGGATGGACAGAGCGCCACAGTTGCACATGGTGCTCTTCACCTTGTACAGGGTGGTCTGCACGCCGTCTGCCAGAGGACCGGCGTAAGGCACATAGCTGTCCACGCCCTCCTCAAAGCTCAGTTTGGTGGAGCCGCCCAAGTCGTAGCGCTGCCAGTTGCGGGCACGGTTGGAGCCTTCGCCCCAGTACTCCTTCATATACTGGCCGTTGATGCGTACCTTGTTCGTGGGGCTCTCGTCAAAGCGGGCAAAGTAGCGGCCCAGCATCACAAAGTCTGCGCCCATAGCCAGTGCGAGGGTGATGTGGTAGTCGTGAACAATGCCGCCATCGGAGCAGATGGGCACATAGATGCCGGTCTCCTTGTAGTACTCGTCACGAGCCTTGGCAACCTCGATGACAGCGGTAGCCTGACCGCGGCCGATGCCCTTGGTCTCACGGGTGATGCAGATGGAGCCGCCGCCGATGCCGATCTTCACGAAGTCTGCGCCAGCCTCAGCGAGGAAGCGGAAGCCCTCGGCGTCCACCACGTTGCCGGCACCCACCTTGACGGTGTCGCCGTAGTGCTCGCGGATCCAGCCGATGGTGCGGCTCTGCCACTCGGAGTAGCCCTCAGAGGAGTCGATGCACAGCACATCCACACCGGCCTCTACCAGTGCGGGCACGCGCTGGGCGTAGTCGCGGGTGTTGATGCCGGCGCCTACAACGTAGCTCTTGTTCTTATCCAGCAGCTCGTTGACGTTTGCCTTGTGGGAATCGTAGTCCTTGCGGAATACCATATACACCAGATTGCCCTCGGCATCCACCAGCGGCAGGGTGTTGATCTTGTTGTCCCAGATGATGTTGTTGCAGTCGTGCAGGGAGGTGTTGGCCGGAGCGGTGACCAGCTTTTCAACGGGGGTCATAAAGGTGGTAACGCAGGCATCGTCCGGGGTGTGGTTGACGCGGTAATCGCGGGAAGCCACGATGCCCAGCAGCTTGCCGTTAGGAGTGCCGTCGGCAGTGATGGCGATGGTGGAGTGGCCGGTGCGTGCCTTCAGCTCCAGCACATCATGCAGGGTGGCAGTGGGAGCCAGATTGGAATCGGACACCACATAACCGGCCTTGAAGCTCTTGACGCGGCGCACCATGGCAGCCTCGTTCTCGATGCTCTGAGAGCCATAGATAAAGGAAACGCCGCCCTGACGAGCCAGTGCAATGGCCAGCTTATCGCCGGAGACCGACTGCATGATGGCGCTGATCATGGGGATATTCATCTGCAGCGGGCACTCCTCCTGTCCCTTGCGGTACTTGACCAGCGGGGTCTTCAGGCTGACCGCCGTGGGCACATTCTCCGCAGAGGAATAGCCGGGGACCAGCAGGTACTCGCCAAAGGTGCGGGAGGGTTCTTCGTAGAAATAAGCCATAATCAAACTCCTTTTCTCTTAACGCATCCGATACAAATCAGCATCAAAATCATTCATGTTTGCTGCTTATAAATTGATTGTATATACTTTACCACAAAGCCCGCAAGAATACAAACCCCTGCCGCGCCAAACTTTATAATTGTCCTTTGCGGAAAAACAGACAAATTGCCAAGCGTTTTCGGGCATTGGTCATACTTTGATTTTTGAAGTATCACTTTTGCAGGCAAAACAGGGCTTGCCGAATGCAAAAAAGCTCGTCCGAAACACCGGACGAGCCCTTTTGCACACGAAGCGGGACACTGCCTGTGCGGCGCATGGGTCATAGCTGTGAAGGAGAACAGCCGGAGGAGGAGGACCCGCGCCCAGTATCCCAAAAAACAAGAAGAAAAAGATTTCACACACAGCCTTGGGGCTTTGCCCTTGCTGTAACCATATTGTAACTCTTTTGAAACCATTTTGCAATAGGGTTTTGTAATTTTTTTGTAATTTATTTTGTTAACTTTTTATGTCCTGCCCCGCCGGGCTGCCGCAAACATTATTTCCCTTTTTGTACCCGGTATGGTATACTGGCTATGAATATGCTGCCACAGGCAGAAAAAAGGAGTTTAGGATACGGTATGAAAACAAAATTGGGTATTGTGGGCTGCGGATTTCTGGGCAACATCGTGGCTGACGCGTGGAAGAAGGGTCTGCTGCCGGACTACGAGCTGGTGGGCGTGACCAGCCGCACCCGCGCTTCGGCTGAAAAGACCGCCGCCAATGTCGGCTGCGCCGTCTGTGAGGACGTGGACGCACTGCTGGCACTTGAGCCGGAGTACATCGTGGAGGCGGCCTCGGTGGAGTCGGTGCGCGCCATGGCCATCCCGGTGCTGAAGCGGGGCGTGAATCTGGTCATTCTGTCCATCGGTGCCTTTGCGGATCTGGATTTCTACGCACAGGTCAAGGCAGCTGCTGTGGATGGCGGTGCCAAGGTGCATCTGGCCAGCGGTGCTATCGGCGGCTTCGACGTGCTGCAGACTGTCACCCTGATGGCACAGGCGCAGGGCCTGCCGGAGACCGCCGGCATCGAGACCCATACCGGTGCAAAGGGCTTCCGCAACACCCCGGTGTGGGCAGAGCATCTGCTGACCGACACCGAAAAGACCACCGTGTTCACCGGCAACGCCAAGCAGGCCATTGCCACCTTCCCCCGCCGGGTGAACGTGGCTGTGGCTACCTCTCTGGCCACCACCGGCCCCGAGATCACCGGTGTGACCATGCACTCCGTGCCCGGCTGGGTGGGCGACGACCACTGCATCACTGCCGAGATCGAGGGCGTGAAGGCTGTGGTAGATATCTGCTCTTCCACCAGCGCCATTGCGGGCTGGAGCGCCGTCTCCCTGCTGCGCAATCTGGCCTCGCCCATCTGCTTCTACTAATATAAGGAGGAGTCCGTCATGTTTGAAAAGCTTGTTGCCATTGAGCCTGTCAGCCTGATCCCCTCTGCCGAGGAGGAGCTGCACCGCTACGCCAAAGAGGTGGCGCTGTACCGGGACGTGCCTGCCAGCGACGACGAGATGGTGCGCCGCATCGGGGACGCCGATGCCGTGCTGCTGAGCTACACCTCCCGCATGGGCAAGGAGGTCATTGCGCAGTGCCCCAACATCCGCTATATCGGCATGTGCTGCAGCCTGTACTCTGAGGAGAGCGCCAACGTGGATATTGCCTACGCACGCACCCGGGGCATCAAGGTGCTGGGCATCCGGGATTACGGCGACCGCGGCGTTGTGGAGTATGTTCTGCACGAGCTGACCGGCCTGCTGCACGGCTTTGGGATGCCCATGCTGCGGGACGAGCCGGTGGAGATCACCGGCCTGAAGGTGGGCATCGTGGGGCTGGGCGTTTCCGGCCGGATGATCGCCGATGCGCTGCAATTTATGGGCGCAGAGATCAGCTACTTTGCCCGCAGCGCAAAGCCGGATGCCGAGGCTGTCGGTATGACCTTTAAGCCGCTGGCTCAGCTGCTGGCTGAGAGCGAGGTGGTGTTCACCTGCCTGAACAAGAACGTACTGCTGCTGGGCGAAAATGAGTTTACCCAGCTGGGTGCAGGCAAGGTGCTGTTCAACACTTCCATCGGCCCCGGCTTCGATTCCGCTGCGCTGGAAAAGTGGCTCGATCTGCCCGGCACCCATTTCTTCTGCGACACCCGCGCCGCCGCAGGCCCCGTGGCCGAGGACTTCTTTTCCCGGGAAAACGTGCGCTGCGCCAATGTGTCCGCAGGCCGCACCAAGCAGGCCTTTGTGCTGCTGAGCAAAAAGGTGCTGGATAACATCCGCACCGCACTGGGCGAATAAGCGGTGCATTTTGCGCGGCCTGTTTTTCTTGCATCTTTTCCCCGATTGTGGTATGCTTTCTAGTATAAAAAGGGAGCCCGCGCAAAGCGGGCTGAGAGTGGGCTGTATTGCCCTGACCTGTGACCTGATTTGGATCATGCCAACGTAGGGAGATAGCGCTTTTATCTGCGGATATGTCTTTGCGGGCATATCCGCATCTTTGCTGTAAAGGAGCATTTTACCCATGAAAACTGCATTGACCATTGCCGGCAGTGATTCCAGCGGCGGCGCCGGAATTCAGGCCGATATCAAGACCATGACCGCCAACGGCGTGTTTGCCATGAGCGCCATTACCGCCCTGACCGCACAGAACACCACCGGTGTGACTGCCATTTTTGACACCACGCCGCAGTTTCTGGCACAGCAGCTCGATGCCGTGTTCACCGACATCTACCCGGATGCGGTGAAGATCGGCATGGTATCCTCTGCCCCGCTCATCGACACCATTGCCGAGCGGCTGCACTTCTACGGCGCAAAGCACATTGTGGTGGACCCTGTGATGGTGGCCACCTCCGGCGCAAAGCTGCTGCAGGACGATGCTGTGCAGGCACTGACCGAAAAGCTGCTGCCACTGGCTGAGGTGCTTACCCCCAACATCCCGGAGGCTGAGATCCTGTCCGGCATGAGCATTGCAAACGCTGCCGACATGGAGGCCGCTGCCCGCACCATCAGCGAGCGCTACGGCTGCGCCGTGCTGTGCAAGGGCGGTCACCAGATCAACGATGCCGACGACCTGCTGTGGCAGGGCGGCACCGGCAAGTGGTTCAAGGGCAAGCGCATCGCAAACCCCAACACACACGGCACCGGCTGCACCCTGTCCAGCGCCATTGCTTCCAATCTGGCCAAGGGGTATGACCTTGACACCGCCGTAGAGCGCGCCAAGGCCTACATTTCCGGCTGTCTGTCTGCCATGCTGGACTTAGGGCACGGCTCCGGGCCCATGGATCATACCTTCAACCTGAAGGGAGATTTTGTCCGTGACTGACCTGCCCTTTGTTTCGGCGCTGGTGCAGGCCGACCTGCCTGTGTGGGAGCAGTGTTTGCAGACCGAGTTTTTGCAAAAGATGGAAAACGGCATCCTGAGCGAGGACTGCTTTAAAAGCTACCTTGTGGAGGACAGCCTGTATCTGCGGGAGTACGCTAAGATCTTTGCTTGGGGCATGACCAAGGCCACCACCATGGCGGCTATGCGCACCTACTATTCCCTGCTGTCCTTCGTGCAGGAAAACGAGGACCTGACCCGGCTGCGGTATCTGGAACAGTACGGTCTGCGAGAAGCTGATATCCAGTCCCTGCCCCTGCGCCCGGAAAGCCGCGCCTATCTGGACTGCATGATCGACGCTGCCCGCACCGGCGAGGGCGAGGCTGAGTGCCTGATGGCCTGCCTGCCCTGTATGCTGAGTTACGGGTGGCTGTTCCAGAAGCTTTTGCAGCGCTCCCCCGCCGTAAAGGACACCTACTACGGCGCGCTGGTGCTGGACTACGCCGGTCCCGGCTACGATGCCGCCTGCCGCGCATGGGCAGAACGCGCTGAAGCAGCCTGCACCGGCCTTTCGCCGGAGCGTGCCGCCCGCTGCCGCGCGATCTTCCGCGCCTGCTCGGAGCACGAGCTGCACTTCTGGGAGATGTGTGCAACACCCCGGACGGATATTTAAGAATAAATATAGAGAACCCGGAAGGTCCACAGACCTTCCGGGTTCTCTTCTTGTAAAATCTTTATCGCAGCACCGAGAGTTCCTCGATGCCATAGCGCTGCATCAGGACGATGGCCGCCGGGGTGATCTCCTCGCCGCTGACCGCCACAGGGATGGCGGGCGGGCAGGACACCGTGGGCATAGCGCACACCCGCCCCAGTGCCTTGTGCACCGGGATGCGTACCTGTGCGCCCAGCACCGCCTGCCGGATGGTACAGCGCTGCACCGCCTGCTGCTGCAAGGCGGCAAACTCTCCTGCCCGGTTCTCGGGGCGGGGCAGCCCGGCAGGCACAGCAGCCAAAAGCTGTTCCAGCGTAGCTTGCAGGCGCGTGTAGTCCTGCGGCGGGTTTTCCGGGGTGAACATCAGCACCACATAGCGGGGGTCGGCATACTCGCACTCCAGCTGTGCGCGGCGCAAAGCATCTGCCAGCGCTGTGCCGGTGCAGCCAAGGGCGGCGGCGTCCAGCGTAAGCTTCATCGGCTCCTGCTGTGCCCCGGCAACTGCCAGCGGCACCGGACACTGCCGCGCCGCTGCGGCCTTATTCAGGCTGCGGCGCAGACCTTCCAGCGCCACGCAGCACTGCACCAGCCGCCGGGGATAGTCCCTTGCCAGCACCGCGTTGCAGGCATCCAGCGACTGCAAAATGAGGTAAGAGGGGCTGGTAGAGCCGAACAGCGCCAGCGCGCCCCGCACAGCCGCTTCGTCCTGCACAGGGGCATCGTGCGCCAGATGCAGATACGCGCCGCCGGTGACCACCGGCAGGGTCTTGTGGGCAGAGTCGCAGCACATGGCCGCGCCCTGCGCGATGGGGTGGCAGTTCTGCGGCAAAAAGCGCAGATAGGCGCCGTGGGCGTTATCCACCAGCAAAGGCACGCCCTGCGCCCGGCAGACCGCCGCCAGCGCCGGAATATCCTGCACCCCGCCCAGATAATCCGGACTGGTGACGTACACGCCAAAGGGGGTGTTGCCCTGCTGCGCCATCGCGTGCAAAGCCCCTGTCAGTGCTTCGGCTGTGACGGGGCAGCTGCACAGTGCACCCTCTGCCTGCGCAGACGGCCAGAGCCAGCGGATATCAAAATCCAGCAGCGCCGCCGCATACAGCAGCGCCTTGTGGGCGTTGCGGGCGGCCAGCAGCACCGGGCGCTTACCGTTTTGCGGTGCGCCTTGCAGCGCCAGAAACAGCATGGCACGGATGCACTGAGATGAGCCCTCAGTGCTGTAATAGCTGTGCGCCGTGCCAAACAGCCGGGTGGCGTTGGCTTCACTCTCGGCAATAATGCCCTCCGGCGCGTAAAGCTCGTCCGCGCCGCAGATCTCGGTGATATCCAGCGGCTCAAAGCCTAAAAGGCTCTGCCCCTTGTGGCCGGGCATATGCAGCCGGGCGGTGCCGGACTGTGCATAGCTGCGCACAAAATCCACGATGGGGGTGGTCATGCTCATTCGCAGGCTTCGCCGTCAGCGCAGGCGTTGCAGGTAGAGCCCAGCTCAATAGGCACCTCGATGCCCTTGGCTGCCAGTTCCTGATTCTCGGCTACCTTGATCATGATGGCGCACTCCATGCGCTTTTTGAACAGCTCGCAGCCGTACTCATACACGCCGGTAATGCTGCCGGTGGCGTGGTAGGAGTTGGCAGCGCAGCCGCCGGAGCAGTACAGCTTTGCCCAGCAGTCCTGACACTCCTTGCGGGCGTAGGCGTTGCAGTGCTTGAACTCATCCCGCACAGCAGTGTTGGTAACGCCCTTCCAGATATCGCCCAGCAGGTACTTGGGGTCACCCACGAACTGGTGGCAGGGGTACAGATCGCCCCAGGGGGTAACAGCCATGTACTCGGTGCCGGAGCCGCAGCCGGAGATGCGCTTATAGATGCAGGGGCCGCCGGTCAGGTCGATCATGTAGTGGTAGAAGGTAAAGCCTCTGCCCTCGCGGTCGCGCTTGATCATCTCCTTGGCAAGGATCTCGTACTGCTCCTTCAGGATGGGCAGGTCGGCCTCAGTCAGGGCGCTGGGGTCGCTGGGGTCGCAGACCACCGGCTCCATGCTCAGCTCGGTAAAGCCGAGGTCTGCCATGTGGAAGATATCGTTGGTAAAGTCGGTGTTAAAGTGGGTATAGGTGCCGCGCATATAGTAGTTCTTGTCGCCGCGCTTCTTGACGAATTCCTGGAACTTGGGCACGATGCGGTCGTAGCTGCCGTTGCCTGCACAGTCCACGCGGAAGCGGTCGTTGACCTCCTTGCGGCCATCCAGACTCAGCACCACATTGTGGCACTCCTTGTTGCAGAAGTCGATAACGTCGTCATCAATGAGCACACCGTTGGTGGTCATGGTAAAGCGGAAGTTCTTGTTATGGATCTTCTCCTGCTCGCGGCAGTAGGCCACCAGCTTTTTGACCATATCAAAGTTCATCAGCGGCTCACCGCCAAAGAAGTCCACTTCCAGATTGCGGCGGGTGCCGCTGTTCTCGATGAGGAAGTCCATGGCGCGCTTGCCCACCTCAAAGCTCATCAGGGCGCGGTCGCCGTGGTAGCGCCCCTGCGAGGCAAAGCAGTAAGAGCAGCTCAGGTTGCAGCTATGGGCAACGTGCAGGCACAGCGCCTTTACCACGGTGTTGCGGTTCTTGAAGTCAAAAGCCATGTCCTTATAGACATCCGGGCTCCACAGCTTGCCGTTTTCCTTCAGGCTGGTCACGTCGTCGATGCACTGGCGCAGATCCTCCTCGGTCACGTCCGGGCGGCTGCCGTATTTTGCCAGCATGGCGGCAACGATCTCGTCTGCGGTATGCTCCGGGTACATGGCGATGACATCGTAGGCCACCTCGTCCACAACGTGCACCGAGCCGCTGCAGGTGTCCAGCACGATGTTATAACCGTTCAATTGATACTGATGTACCATTTTACACTCCATTCCAGATTACACAAAAAAATGCCGCCCGGCAAAGGCGGCATAGGGTTTGCAAAAATTACTTGTTGCTGTTCTCGCACTGCTGGTTAGCCACGCCGCAGGAGGTCTTGCAGGCGGACTGGCAGGAAGTCTGGCACTCGCCGCAGCCACCGGTCTTAACGCTCTTGGTCAGGTCACGAGTAGCAATAGTCTTAATACGCTCCATGATAGAAACCTCTCTAACTCTCAAAAATTTATCGCGCCGGACATAGTTCCGGTACGCTTTTATCTTGTAATAGGATATCACGCAGCGCGCCTTTTGTCAAGATTTTTTCGCTAAGCCTTTTCACCCGCCCATGGGCTGGTAGCGGGTAAGCACCGTGTGCAGCCCCAGTTCCCGGGCGCGCGCCAGTAAGTACCGGTAGCGGCACAGCAGCGCCTGCCGCTCGTAGATGCGCTGCTCGATCAGGTCCGTATCCACCTCCATATCAAACATCATCTCGTTGCGCTTCAAACAGAACAGGCATTCCTTCAGCTCCTCCTCCAGTTCCGGATGGTAGCGCTCGTGCTCGGTATCCCGCGGGACGCGGGGCGAAAGCAGGGTCTGGGCATTCTGTGTGATTCGTTCCGGCATAGGCATCCTCCTTCTGGTGCTTTGCAAGGTTTTGTACCTTCCAGTATAGGCGGTGCGGTGCGCAGAACCTGCCGAAGCGTGGCAGCGCTCCGGCATAGATTATCCGGCGCTGCTGCGGCATTTTCCAAAAAAGTACAACTTTTTTCAAAAATATGCTTGACAACTCCGGGCTTTTCCCGTATAATAGCACACGTTGAGCGGCTCACCCCGCAAAACACAACAGAATATTGGGGATTTGCATAGTGGTAGTGCGGTAGACTCTGACTCTACTTGTGGGAGTTCGATTCTCTCATCCCCAACCAGACTAAAGCCATCTGAGGAAGCTCAGGTGGCTTTTCTGTTTGTATGATTCCGCGCGGAAGAACTATTATAGATAGAGCGAACCCGGAAAGTCCTGCGGACTTTCCGGGTTCGCCTTTTCACGGGAAATATAAATTTACAGAATGGTGATGCGGCCTGCGCCGTAGGGCTGCTCGTAGTTGAGCAGGTAGCCGGGGTATGCGGCCAGCGGGCTGTTGGCGCTGGACAGGTGCGGCAGACCCGCAGCATCTGCGCCGTCAAAAATCATAGCGTAGGTAGACATCACCAGATAATCCTCGGACACATAGTCCTTGATCAGCTCTGCGCCGTCAAACATGGCAAAGCCATCGCCCAGATTACGCAGGGTGTAGTTCATGCCGGCCAGTGCGTAAGTAGCGCCCGGGTCCAGCGGCAGATAGCTGCCGGAGGCCTTATCGTAGATCTTCACGTTCTGCACGCGCGGGGTGCCGGTGGCACTGCCGATCCAGACGTTCTTCTCGTCGGTCTGCACAGTGTTAGGGATATCGGTGTGGATCTCGTAGGTTGCACCGGCCACCTGCAGGAAGCCGCCGTTCTCCTTGCCGTCCTCGCCTGCAAAGCGGGCTGCAAACTCCAGTGCGTCCTGGATCTGCTTGCCGGTGACCGACATCAGGCAGGCCACGTTGCCAAAGGGGCTGACCTGCTTACAGGTCTTGAAGGTCCAGTCGCCTGCGGGCACATCGGCGCGGATGCCGCCGCCGTTCATGATGGCCACATCACAGTGCAGCTTTTCCACCTCGTTGAAGTAGGTGTAGATGCCGTCAGCCACAAAGTCGCCGAGGTTGGTCTCGGCAGAGCGGATGCGGCGCTTGCCGGTGGCGGGGTCAGAGACGTAGAAATCGCTGTCGCCCACAGCGATCTTCTCGCCCAGCATATCGTCCACGGTGTTCACCCAGCCAGTCTGCATGGCGGCGATGCCTGCGTCCATGCCCTCGTGGGTGGGGATGAGCTTGGTGGTAATGGTGCCGTCCGCAGCGATGGTCATCTCGCCAACGTTGGCAAAGTAAGAACCGGTCTGGGTCAGGGTGACAGCCTTGCCGGAAGCATCCTGCACCTGCTTGTTCTCCATTACGGTATGGGAGTGGCCGTCGATAAAGGCGTCAAAGCCGCTGGTGTGGGCAATGACCTCCTCACTGGTCCACGGAGAGGAAGAGGGATCTACGCCCAGATGGCCCAGACCGATGACCACATCTGCCAGAAGCTTTGCCTTATCAATGGCCTTCTGCACGGCGTCATAGAGCTTTTTGCCGTCCTCGCCGCCCTGAATATCGTAGATGTACTTGCGCTGTGCCTTATCCATAAAGTAGGCCGGGGTGGACTTGGTAAAGGTCTCGGGGGTGGTCACGCCCACAAAGGCGATGCGTCTGCCGCCGCGCACAAACACCTTGACGGAGGGCAGCACCCGCAGCGTAGTGCGCAGGTCTACCCAGTTGCAGGACAGGTACGGGAAATCGGCTTCCTTCATGATGGCCTTGGCACGGTCCATGCCGTAGTCAAACTCGTGGTTGCCGGGGGTGGCGACATCGTAACCGGCAGCGTTCATCAGCTTGATGATGGAAGCACCCTCGTCCATGGAGCCGTAGGCGGTGCCCTGCACATGGTCGCCTGCATCCACCAGCAGCACATCCTTGCCGGCGTTCTGATAGCTCTGCTTCAGGTCGGCAATGGCAGCGTAGGTCAGCTTGGGGCTCTGCTTGTCGATGTAGGTATGGACATCGTTGGTGTACAGGATGGTAACGTCAGACTTGTCACCATACCAGCAGGCCGATGCGGCAGGCGCACCGATAGCCATGGATGCAGCGGCAGCGGTCACACCAGCAGCCTTTAAAAAGCTGCGACGGGAAATAAGTTGTTTCACAGGAAAACGACCTCCTTTTATCTTTGGCGTATCGCATTTGAGGCAGGCTCTTCCCTCCTGCCCTTTCAATAGCTCTAGCATAGCACAGAACGCCGCCGTAAACAAGCCAAAATCATTCTTTTGGCACAAATTATTTTCACGTTCCGCTTTATTTTGACATATATTGTACCATTTTTACACAAATCCCATGCAAAAAAGACCTTCCCGTGCCCTGTCGTAGAGCAGCGGAGAGGTCTTTTTTAGGGGGGTGTTGACCCGTTGCCGGATCTATCGGAGGAGAGGGAAATATCAGATAGCGTTATACTCCTTGAGGAACTTCTCAAGGTCGGTGCCCTCGATCTTCTTCAGAGCTTCCTTCAAAGCCAGACGCGGGATCAGCGGCAGATCCATGTCGGTGATCTTCTTGCCGTCGCGCAGCTTCACGGTGGCATCGATCAGAGCGCGCACATCGTAGGTGCTGCCCCAGACCTCGGGCACGCCGCGGTCGATGTTCAGCAGGGTGTACACAGCCTCCATACCGGTGCGCATGGAGTACTCGGTGGTAAAGATGGTATCGCGGGCGGTCTCGGCAAACTGACCGAGGAAGGCAAAGTTCACAGCACCCTCGGGCACAACATCGGGACGGTCGCCCATGGCACGGGGCATGAAGAAGGCGTCGATATAGGGCATCATCACAGGCACGGTGTTGGCGCTGTGCTCTGCCAGTTCCGCGATCTGATCCTCCGGCACGCCGATGTGGTACAGCCACTCCATGCAGATCTCGCGGCCTGTGCAGTCGCGCATGGGCTTCTTGACGTAATCGCCGGGCTTATCGCTGAACAGGCCGTACACCCAGACGCACAGCTGATTCTTGGGCTGATCCTTGAACTGCTGCTGACGGTTCAGCGTCCAGCTGAGCAGCCAGCTGGAGTCCTTGACT
>ERZ773187.719-NODE-719-length-30129-cov-12.321008_pt1 | contig 30129 bp, 30 predicted proteins | sample MGYA00511242_ERZ773187 | MGnify/ENA primary metagenome ERZ773187 (study PRJEB29015, sample SAMEA2737744) | human gut metagenome | biome: human gut; feature: human-associated habitat; material: faeces | place: China | collected 2012 ...
TTGTTGGTCGTGACATAATTTACTCCATGTCGTTAATGCTGCGACAACCGCAGAAAAGATCCCAAAAGAAAACCCTCGCCGTCTGGCAGCGAGGGTTTATCGTCTGATGATAATACTGACTCTGGCGCCATGTTTGAAGTGATCAAGCGCACATTCACAGAGGTGATTGTTCATAACCCGTCTCCCTGAGTCGTTTGTATGATTTTAAGCCCCGTCGCGTGATCCTTCGCCGTTTTGCATTATAGTTTTTAAGCGCCCGGATGGGGCGACTCAGGCAGACAGAAGACGGCCTGCCCGGGTGATAACGTCGTAAAATCTAACAGATTGCGTTACGCTGATTCTCCTGGGGGCAGGGGAATGAGCGAAGCGCAATTTACGCCCTGCCAGTCTCCATACTGTTCAGAGAGCGCTATGTACTTTTACCAACCTTCACAGGGGCACGGCCTGCCGCATGACCCGCTGAATGCCATCATTGGCCCGCGTCCGATTGGCTGGATCGCCTCTCGCAATGCGTCAGGGCAACACAACCTGGCACCCTACAGCTTCTTTAACTGCTTTAACTACCATCCGCCTATTATTGGCTTTGCCAGCAGTGGCTGGAAGGACAGCGTGCGTAACATCGTTGAGACTGGCGAGTTTGTCTGGAATCTTACGACCCGCACGCTGGCCAGCGCGATGAACGAAACATCCGCCAGCCTGCCGCACGGTGAGGATGAGTTTATTCGTGCCGGGCTAACCAAGGCTGAAAGCCGGGTTGTACAGGTACCACGAGTGGCTGAAAGCCCGGTGAACTTCGAATGTCGCTTATCACAATGTATTCAGCTCACCGCCGCGAATGGCGAAGCCATTGACACCTGGCTGGTACTGGGGGAGGTGGTGGGGATTCATATCGATGAAGCGCTACTGCAGGACGGTATTTATCAGACGGCACGGGCGGAGCCTGTGCTCCGCGCCGGTGGACCGAGTGCTTACTTTGCAATAAGCGAAGACCAGCGTTTTGACCTGGTGCGCCCGGACGCGCGTAAGTAAGCGCTTAATATCCTACTTTATCGAGAACAAACTTTTTCCCACAGTTGCCCGGATGCGGCTGTGGGGCAAAGGATGAGGCCGCAAGCGGCGCGTTAATCTGGCTGGCCTGCAGCGAGATTTGCATCTCGGTGAGATAGGCAGGGTTGCCGTTACAGGTGAGCTTTACGGCTTTTACCGCTGGCTTGCCAAAGCTTTGGGCCACGGCCGCATCAAAAGCGCTGCGGCTGATGGTTTTGCCATAATTGGCGGCGAGGAACTGTCCCAGAGGGCTGCTTTTGACCTCCTGATTCATCCGCACCATAGTGCCAAAATAGGCGTCAGGATCGAATCCAAAACAGACGCCGTGCTTCGCATATTCATACCGTTCAAGGCAGGAGTTCCCTCCTGCGCCCGGCATGGACTCGCTCAGCTTTGCGGCCCCAGTAAGTGATAATCCCGTTTCTGCCGCGGCGCATTTCATCCCCGCTTTGGCTTCCGGCATGTTAGGAATGGGGCGAGTCGCGCAGCCGAAGCGCATCCAGCGGCGTTCATCCACACCACGCGCAGCAACCGACTTCGGCAGACCCGGCCACAGGCCATGGATCGTCAGGACCGCAGTTTTGTCCGTGCTCTCTTTTTGCAGGCGACACTCGTCCGGCTCGGCGCTCTTTCTGTCGTGCAGGCTCTGACAGAATCCCGATTGCCACGACAATGCCAGCACATAGCGGTCAAAATCCCCGTACTGGGTTGCCTTCAGTGGCGTAGCTTGTGCGGCGCAGGCAAACATCGCCACGGCGGCGGCGCTGAGACGGTAAACGAAATCCTTCCTGAACATGTCGATTCCTGATAGTTGAAAGCAAATAATTACTTGCCGTAATTAAAACACAAAAAGCGCCAGACGGCGCTTTTTGCTGAGCGGCAGGTTAACCTGCTGCGGTGCCGGGCACCAGAATCTCGGTGGCGACAATCACAATCACTAGCCCCACCAGTACCGGAACTGAGGTGCGTTTTACCACTTCGAAAGGCGAAATTTTTGCCATACCGGCAACGGCAACCACCACACCAGAGACGGGAGAGATGGTACGGCCAAGATTGGAGGCCTGCAACATCGGGATCGAGAGATAGGCTGGGTTAATCCCCGATGAGTGCGCCAGTTTTGGAATCATTTCGACAAACGCATAAAACGGAGCATTGCCGGAGCCAGTGGTCATCGCGGCCAGCATGGTCAGTACCACCAGCACCAGCATCAGGATAATGCTTGCCGAGCCAAACGAGGTGGCGATAGAGATCAGGCTCTGAATAAAGCCTATGGTGCTCAGCCCCTGGGCGAAGACCCCGGCTGCCACCAGCAGCATCACTACGTTGGCAAAAGCATCGGCCATACCGCGCCACGCAACGTCGAGACCGCTAAAGACCTTCTGGATATTAAAACCCCGTACGAATTCCAGCACGGCGGCCACCAACATACAGATAACCAGGATGGTGATGATATGCAGCTGTGGGCCCCATTTGCCGTCGAAAATCAGGACGCCCACAATGGGTGCGAACGGCAGGATGGCATAAAACGACGGTGCCGTGGTGGTGATCTCGTTCACATCCATCATTTCGTGAGAGATGTTCTCTTTTTTATCGAGATAGCGCTGCCAGAAGAAGTGCGCGATAGCCATACCAATAATGGCCGCAATGGAGATGGGCAGGGTCGTTTTAAAGGCAAAATCAATCAGCGGCATTTCTGCGGCTTTCGCTGCGAGTACCACATCTCCGGAAGTAGGGGAGAGAATAATGGCTGCGGGGGAGGCGCAAATCGCCGCGGCGGCGCCACGACTGATCCCCACGTTTACCATTACCGGGAACAGCGTTGCCATCAGTAGCACGCCCAAACCGGTGGCCGATGAAACTGCCAGCGACATCAGGCAAGCCACGAAATAGGCAGCAATCATCAACATATAAGGAGAGTTGATGTATTGAAGCGGTTTCGAGGCCAGCTTCACGACCATGTCGTTGGCACCGATGTGCGTCATGTAAGCGGCAAAACCGCATAACATCATGATCATCATGCCGAGGTCGCCGCCGCGACTCATCAGCAGGATTTTGATGTACTCAACAATATCAGTCGCGGTGTAACCGGTGCTTTCCGCACTGGCAGGTAAAACCTGATGTCCCATCAGCGCGCTGACGATCAGCAGGCCCAGGCCCCCCACGAACAACACGCCGGTGGCTGAGTAGCCTTTGATGATATAGCGCGCGACGCCAACAATGACGACCACGCCGATAAGAAGCTCAATAACGGTAAGCATGTTTTCCCCTGTCCCCGACGCCCAGAGCGTATGGATAAAAGTAGTAAGAATCATAAGGTGTAAAAATGTGCCGAAATAATGGCCCAATATTGCTGACCAAAATCAATAAATCTACTACTAAAGGGGAGATCAGCGATATTTAGCAGGCCTGGTAACGAAAGCCGTCCGTGTAAGGCCTACGCCTCCACCTTCACGTCGGTTACGCACCGCCGTCAAGGTGCTGCGCAAACATCGTAAGCTAAAAATTTCTTTGCGGAGCAAGGTGTTATATTTATTCGCGAGGTTCGGTTGGAGGTGTTATTTTCCACTCGCTTTTATTCATTGTAGAAATATATTTTTACCGGATGGTAAGTGGGGTAAATAATTATTATCGCTGAGTTGATAATTATGCAGATAGCATATTTTTTTTTTAGCCAGTCATTAGCAGGCTCAACGTGGGAGTGGCGTACAGCGTGCCTTGCCACCTTTTGAGCCTTTTTTAGCTGTATGTAGAGGATTATTAGCGTAATGGACAGGGTTACCCAGGATAAATCTTATTAGTAGTGATTAATAATTAAGAGTAGCGCTAATGTTGTTAAGGGTTCATTCAATTAAGCTATGCGAAGATAAGCGTTGAATACATAGCATGGTAATAGAATCGTGACAGTAATTAATAAATTTGCCCTGGTTTTTTTGTTTATTTTTGGTCAGCTTACACTCTCTTCCGCCGCGTTATCCGCTGAAAATGGAAGCGACAAAGGGTGGTTTTCAACGTTTAAGGATAACGTTGCGCAAACATGGAACGAACCCGAACATTATGACCTCTACGTACCGGCCATCACCTGGCATGCCCGTTTTGCCTATGATAAAGATAAGACCGACCGCTATAACGAGCGCCCATGGGGTGCTGGCTTTGGTCAGTCACGCTGGGATGAGAAAGGTAACTGGAACGGTATCTATCTGATGGCGTTTAAAGACTCCTATAACAAATGGGAGCCGATCGGGGGTTATGGCTGGGAAAAGACCTGGCGACCGCTGGCAGATGACAATTTCCACGTCGGATTGGGCTATACCGCTGGCGTCACCGCACGTGATAACTGGAAGTACATCCCCGTACCTGTATTGCTACCCCTGGCTTCCGTGGGTTACGGTCCGGCAACTTTCCAGATGACCTATATACCCGGAACGTATAATAACGGTAACGTCTATTTTGCCTGGATGCGCTTCCAGTTTTAACTGAGATAACTTTACATTTTGGTGAAAAAACAGTCAGTCATTGAATCGCAAAGGATAAAAAGGAAGTGGCAAAGATTAACGCGACTTTTGTCACTTTTTATAAAATCTCCGCTGGACAAAACGTCTCACAATTGATGTACTGATACCCGACACAGCATTAGTGTCTTTTTTTCATGTAAAGGTAATTTTGATGTCTAAGATTAAAGGTAACGTTAAGTGGTTTAATGAGTCCAAAGGATTCGGTTTCATTACTCCGGAAGATGGCAGCAAAGATGTATTCGTACACTTCTCTGCAATCCAGTCCAACGGTTTCAAAACTCTGGCTGAAGGTCAGCGTGTAGAGTTCGAAATCACTAACGGTGCCAAAGGCCCTTCTGCTGCTAACGTAATCGCTCTGTAATCCAGACGAGACAGCAAGAATTTCAAAACCCGCTCACTGAGCGGGTTTTTTTCGTTTCAGCTTAGCTAAACAGATATAAATTCAGAAAGCTGGCGACGATAAGCAAACTCAGCATCACCATCCCCGCGCACATCATGTTCTCTTTCATCCCGGCACCCCTTCTCACAAGTTGGGCTCAGGGTGCCAGAGAAAAATTAAGACAACATTAACGCGCGGTTTCTATTGCGCGTTTGCGCCAGAAAAAAGCCAGAATGCGATCGCGGTCATCATCAGCGACCCCAGCAGGTTTAACGCGATATTCAATAACGCCCACGAAACACGGCCTTCCTGCAGCAAAAAGACGACTTCCGCCGAAAACGTTGAAAAGGTTGTCAGGCCACCACAAAAGCCGGTGGTGATCAGAAGCTTCCAGACAGGGTCAATGTGCGTCATGCGGTTGAACCAGGCCAGACCCATACCAATGATAAACGCACCGATCAGGTTGGCGGCCAGCGTGCCCAGGGGAATGATCTGATGCAGTGGGTTGAAGCGCATGCTTAACAACCAACGCGCAACGCTGCCCGTTCCGCCGCCAATAAATACGGCTAAAAGTAGTTGAAACACGAACAATACCTGCTATTTGATGTGTAGAGGTTATGAGTGTAACGCCGTTTATGGCAGGGGGAAAATATGTATGTCGCGGTAGGGCAGTTTGCAGTAACGCCGGAATGGCAAAAAAATGCAGAAACCTGTGTATCGCTGATGGAGCAGGCCGCGGAGCAGGGGGCCTCGCTGCTGGTGTTACCCGAAGCGCTGCTAGCGCGTAATGATAACGACCCGGATCTCTCTGTGAAATCGGCTCAGCCGCTCGACGGTGGTTTTCTCACATTGCTACTGGCTGAGAGCGCACGCAATACTATGACAACCGTCTTGACACTGCATGTGCCTTCCACTGCGGGCAGGGCGGTGAATACGCTGGTTGCATTGCGGGGCGGCAAAATCGTTGAGCAGTACGCCAAACTGCATCTCTACGATGCGTTCAGTATTCAGGAGTCGAGGCTGGTGGATGCCGGAACGATCGTGCCGCCGCTTATCGAGATCGAGGGGATCCAGCTTGGGTTGATGACCTGTTACGATCTTCGTTTCCCGGAGATGGCGATCAATCTGGCGCTAGCGGGCGCACAGGTACTGGTACTCCCTGCGGCCTGGGTCCGGGGCCCCCTGAAGGAGCATCACTGGTCGACGTTGCTGGCGGCCCGGGCGCTGGATACGACCTGTTATGTCGTGGCGGCAGGCGAGTGTGGGAACAAAAATATCGGGCAAAGCCGTGTCATCGATCCGCTGGGCGTGACCGTTGCCGCTGCGGCGGAGGCACCTGCGCTGTTAATCGCTGAAATCAACCCACAACGTATCGCCTATGCCCGACAACAATTACCGGTGTTACGTAACCGCCGTTTTGCGCCACCTCAATTATTATGACGTTTTTTTCAACAAGGCTTGATTCACCTTGTTACAGATTGCTATTGTGTCAGCGCGCCAAATGACCGTTAATAAACTCGGGTTTTAAGGGCGCATTACGCAGCCTGTTTCAAGTCAAGAAGGTATCTATGGGTGAGATTAGTATTACCAAACTGCTGGTGGTAGCCGCACTGGTGGTCCTGCTGTTTGGTACTAAAAAGTTACGCACGCTGGGCGGAGATCTGGGTGCAGCCATTAAAGGCTTCAAAAAAGCGATGAACGACGATGATGTAACGGCAAAGAAAACCGCCGATGCAGACATCACCGCTGAGAAGCTCTCTCACAAAGAGTAATAGGCTCGCGGTAAACAAAAAAACCGGCTCAGGCCGGTTTTTTTATGGGGGAAATGTAAGCGGGTGTGATCCGCTTATTTCACCTCTTCCCCTTTCGCCTGCATATCGGCGTGGTAAGAAGAGCGGACAAACGGACCACAGGCTGCATGGGTAAAGCCCATTGCCATGGCTTCAGCTTTCATTTCATCAAACTCTTCCGGGCTGACGTAGCGCTGAACCGGCAGGTGGTGACGGCTTGGCTGGAGATACTGGCCCAGCGTCAGCATGGTCACGCCGTGACGACGCAGGTCGCGCATCACTTCAATAATCTCTTCGTTAGTTTCGCCCAGACCCACCATCAGACCCGATTTCGTTGGGATATCTGGATGCGCCTCTTTAAAGCGCTCCAACAGCTTCAGAGACCAGTTGTAGTCTGCACCAGGACGTACCTGACGATACAGGCGTGGAACGTTTTCCAGGTTGTGGTTAAACACGTCTGGCGGCGTCGCGTTCAGGATCTCCAGAGCGCGGTCCATACGGCCACGGAAGTCAGGCACCAGCGTTTCAATTTTGATGTTCGGACTTTTCTCGCGAATCGCGGTAATGCAGTCGGCAAAGTGCTGTGCACCGCCGTCACGCAGATCGTCGCGGTCAACGGAGGTGATTACCACATAGCGCAGCGCCATGTCGGCAATTGTCTGCCCCAGTTTCTGCGGCTCATTCGCATCCGGCGCGACAGGGCGGCCGTGAGCAACGTCACAGAACGGGCAACGACGGGTACAGATGGCACCCAGGATCATGAAGGTCGCTGTACCGTGGTTGAAACACTCGGCCAGGTTAGGACAAGAGGCCTCTTCACAAACGGAGTGAAGGCCGTTTTTACGCATCGCCGCTTTGATTCCCTGGATACGCGACGAGTCGGCCGGAAGTTTGATTTTCATCCATTCCGGTTTTCTTAACAGCGCTTCGCGCTCCGTAGCCACGTTTTTAACCGGGATAAGGGCCATTTTATCGGCATCGCGGTATTTAACACCGCGTTCCATCACAATGGGTTTACTCATAGCGTGCGTGTTCCAGTTGCGAATATCGAAGGAAAGCGTTTCAATTCAAGGGAATGTTGTATTTATCAACTATTTTTGAACGAACGACAGGCAGTATATCATTGATACGGACGATAAAGCAGCCTGAGCGGTCGCCAATTTGTAAAATAGTTGTTGGATTGTGCGATTTGACCTACCCGCGACAGGCGTCAGGGGTAGTGTGATGACTCAAAACGTCTGACGGATCACGTTGATGACGTTTTCCAGTACCGGATCGCGCAGGCTCAGCTTGTTGTAATACAGCGATATCTCAGCCGTTTCTGCATTAAGTTGCGCCAGAGGGATCTGCTCCAGCGGCCAGCAGTTGCGAAGCAGACTGAACATGCGCGTCGGCATGATACCAATCAAATCGCTGCTACCGATCAGGGCGGCAATCGTAAACATATTGTAACTACTAAAGCTCACTGGACGCTCCGGGAAGATCTCATTCACCCGCTGACGCAGGCCGTTCATACTTTGCCCTTCGGTAATTAGTAGCGTTTGCTCGTAATGGCGCAGATTTTCAATCGTGGCCGGCTGGCTCAGCGCCGGGTGATGCTTACGACACACCAATAACAAGGTGTCGGTAAACAGCACGGTATGGCTGAGCGCGCGTGCATTGAGCGTATTAGCATCAATAATCAGGTCGGTCTGAAATTGGGCAAGCTGGGCTTCCGCATCGGTAATCGGAATGTTGCGCAGTAGCAGTTGCGGTGCGTGAGTTTTGACGGCGTGGTAGATCTGTGGCATCAACAGTGCGCCGATGGAAGGCGTGGTACCGATGGTAATAGTACGCTGTTTGTCATAGCTGCCAGTCAGGTCCAGTGCCCCAAGGATCGACTCAAGCCCCTGACTAATATATTCGTGCAGATGCGTAGCATATGCGGTAGGCGTTACCCCCTGGCCTTTACGAATGAAAAGCGGATCGGGAAATATGGCGCGTAACTTCTGGATAGACTGGCTTATAGCTGACGGCGTGAGATTAAGAATTTTCGCAGCATTAACGATTCCTTTGTGGACATATACTGCCTCGAATATTGTCAATAAGTTGAGGTCAATATTGCGTAAAGTCCGAAAAATTTGCGGTTTCGCATCTCCGCTCGGCTCACTAAGGCGTTTTTCTGGACGATTATTATAATCCACGCTTTCGCTCCATTCTTGTTCGCAATATAAATAATAGTTGAAATTAAATATTATGCTTATTGTTCTGTTTGAACAGTTTTGCCGTAGTTACTTGCTGTTAGGAATCAAACGGTTGCTTGACTGCTGCGCAGGTAGTGACTTGCCACTCGGATGGCCGTGCCGGCACAGGCTATTATTTAGCGCTTATTGGCAGGGGCTTTGCAGGCTTTTTGAAAATATAGAAACTCGTGTTTATTGTAAAGTCAAAATGCGGGGAAATAAGGATGGCCCGACAAATAAGTGGGCCAAAAAGGAATAATTTTAAGCATCCATATATTCATGGGGTGGATAGTTTAGCAGTGCTAAAAAAGCATTAACTAAACGAGGGCGAACATTATCAATCGCTATATTATCGCTGAACTGACGCATTTGGGTCATTTCCATCCCTGCGTAACCGCATGGATTGATTCGATGGAAAGGCGAAAGATCCATATCGATATTCAGGGCCAGCCCGTGAAATGAACAGCCTTTGCGGATGCGTAAACCCAGTGAGCAAATTTTCATCTCGCCCACGTAGACGCCCGGCGCATCGGCACGTGGATGGGCTTCAATATCGAATTCCGCCAGCGTATTGACCACCGTCTCCTCAAGCAGTGTGACCAGCTCCCGCACGCCCAGCTTTCTGCGCTTCAGGTTAAGTAACACATACATCACCTGCTGGCCCGGGCCGTGGTAGGTGACCTGACCGCCGCGGTCGCTCTGGATCACTGGAATGTCACCCGGCATCAGCAGATGCTCGGCTTTACCTGCCTGGCCCTGAGTGAAGACGGGCGGATGTTCAACCAACCAGATTTCATCCAGGGTGTTTTCATCGCGGGTATCAGTGAATTCGTGCATAGCAATGGAGACTGGTTCATAGGGCTGTAGCCCCAGATGGCGGACAAGAATTTTATCCTGATGCAAAACAACATCTCCGAAAACGAGAGGAAAAGTGTAGCGGGGAGTATATCACAGGGGGAAAACGGGTTACCCGGCAAACCGGGTAACCGAGAAGATTAGAGCACCATACGTACGATTTCGATGTTACCGAGCTCTTCGTACAGGGTTTCCACTTGCTCAATGTGCGTCGCGGTGATGGTGATTGAAACCGAGTGGTAGTTACCTTTGCTGCTCGGTTTGACCGACGGAGAATAGTCACCCGGCGCATGGCGCTGTACCACTTCCACCACCTGATCAACCAACTCAGGTTTCGCCAGACCCATTACTTTGTAAGTAAAAGGGGTAGGGAATTCAAGCAGTTCGTTAAGTTTGGTTTTCATGTCAGCTCCGGTATTGCATCAAAAAAAGAATAACTCCCACGCGGGTGGGAGTTATCAGGTTACATAGTATATGGGGACGGAAATCACACTTTCAAGTGTTCAGATTTCAACCAAACCAGTGGTGGAACATCAATTTAATGTAATCAATGATTTTGCCAAAGAAATTGCCTTCCGGAATTTCTTCCAGCACCACCAGCGGACGCTGATCGATGGTTTTGCCATCAAGCTGGAAATTGATGGTGCCGACAACCTGATTTTTCTGCAACGGTGCATGCAGCTCGCTGGAAGTCAGCACATAGCTGGCTTTCAGGTCTTTCATACGGCCACGGGGAATGGTGAGATAAAGATCTTTATCCACACCTAAAGAGGCGCGATCGTTGCTGCCAAACCAGACGGGCTCGGAAGCAAACTCTTTACCGGCTTTCAGTGGGTTCACGGTTTCGAAGAAACGGAAGCCCCAGGTCAGCAGTTTTTTACTCTCGGTTTCGCGACCTTTATAAGTACGACCGCCCATTACGGCAGAGATCAGGCGCATCTGACCTTCGGTGGCGGAAGCAACCAGGTTATAGCCGGCTTTATCGGTATGTCCGGTTTTGATGCCGTCTACCTTCAGGCTGTTATCCCACAGCAGGCCGTTACGGTTCATCTGGCGGATGCCGTTAAAGGTGAACTCTTTCTCTTTGTAGATAGAGTATTCGTTCGGCACATCACGAATCAGCGCCTGACCAATCAGCGCCATATCCCGTGCGGAGCTGTACTGCCCCTCTGCATCCAGGCCGTGTACCGTCTGGAAATGGCTGTTCTTCAGACCCAGTGCGTTCACATAGCTGTTCATCAGACCGACGAAGGCATCCTGGCTACCGGCAGCAAAATCGGCCATCGCCACGCAGGCGTCATTACCGGATTGCAGGTTAATGCCACGAATCAGCTGGGATACCGGAACCTGCATGCCTGGTTTCAGGAACATCAGAGACGAGCCTTTAAAGACCGGGTTGCCCGTCGCCCAGGCATCGTTACCGATGGTGACCAGATCCGTCTCTTTAAATTTACCCGCTTTCATCGCCTGGCCGATGACATAGCTGGTCATCATTTTGGTCAGGCTGGCCGGATCACGGCGCGCGTCAGCGTTCTGTTCCGCCAGCACTTTGCCGGAGTTGTAGTCGATCAGGATATAAGATTCCGCGTCAATCTGCGGAACGCCAGGGATCATGGTCTTAATGTTAAGGTCATCGGCGTGAGCGGCAGACAGTGTGGCTGCGCAAAGTGCCGTGGTGAGCGCCATGCGCTGCACAAAACGAGCGGAGAAAGTGGTCTTCATGGTCAGAACAACGACGTCCGTGATGAAATTAAAAAAAGTGCCTTACTATAGCAAAAGCTATACAGGCAGGCATCCGACTTTCAGCGTGAGAGTGTTAACCACTCTGACAAAAACTGACAATTCGGACACCGCCGATTAATCATTTTGCAACAGCGATAAAGGACTGCAGTTGCGCTTCATTTTGTAAACGTTGTTGCAGCGCTGCGGCTTCACTCTTGCTGGCAAACGGGCCTAACTGAATACGCCAGACGGCGCCATTTTGTTCCAGACGACCCGGTACACCAAACTTCTGGCTGAGCCCCTGCTGATACTGCTGGGCGCGAGCCTGATCGCTGACTGCACCAACCTGTACGACAAAGTTACCCGCAGCAGCAGGGGAGGCGGCAACGGCACCCTGGGTAGCGCCTGGCGCCGTGACCGGTGCTGTGTTTTGCGGCGCCGTAACGGGTGCAGCCGTTTGCGGCGCTGCAACCGGCTGCGGTGCCGGCGGCTCGCTACCTTCCAGCACGCCAGAAGCCAGCGTGGTTGGCGCACCGAGGAAGCCACTGCTGCTGACTGGCGCGCCCATGCTGTCTTCACTTTTCAGCGTATCGTTGCTGATAGCACGTACATCACCCTGGGGAACCGCAGGCTCAGCCGGGGAGGAGACGCTACCCATTCCGCCGCTTAAATCGGGGCGAGCAGGCAGAGCGTAGGTCTGTTTAGCGACCGTAGTGCAGGCCATACCCGGACCTGAAAGCGAACCATCCTGCGCCACGATGATAGGATCGATACGCACTTTGGTATTGTTTGAGGTGTTCAGTCGGTCTGCCGCCGCGCGGGAGAGCGAAATAACGCGATCATTACCGTACGGGCCGCGATCGTTAATGCGCACCACAATCATCCGGCCATTGGCCAGGTTAGTGATACGGGCATAGCTCGGGATCGGCAGCGTTGGATGGGCGGCAGTAAGCTGCATAGGGTCGAACGCTTCGCCTGAAGCCGTCAGGTTACTGCCGGGCTCGGCATCATAAATCGCAGCCAGGCCTGCCTGACTGAAGCGCGAGGCATCCTGCACAATTTTATAGCTTTTGCCGTCACGCTCGTAATCCTGATTGGCGGTAGCGCTCAGTGGTTCAAAGCGTGGATCGGCACCACTAATCTCAACAATCGGACCATTACAGACCGCTGGCTGCGCGGGTGCGACGGTCGCTTGCTGCTGACCATCGTCACTTGTACAGGCTGCCAGTAAACTTACTGCGATGCAGATCCCAGGCCACTGCTTGCGCATTGCGCTCCCCTTATACGCTCTTCGACAACATTTTTCTGTGGGTATGGATCGACATGACGATACCAAACCCGGCCATCAGCACGATCAGTGCCGACCCTCCATAACTTACCAGCGGCAGCGGTACGCCAACCACCGGCAGAATACCGCTCACCATACCAATATTTACGAAAACATAAACGAATAAAATCAACATCAAGCCACCGGCCATTACGCGACCAAAAGTGGTTTGCGCCCGCGCCGCAATCCACAGCCCACGCATGATAAGCAGCAGATAAAGCGCCAGCAGGATTAAGATGCCAACCAGCCCCAGCTCTTCTGCCAGTACCGCAAAGATAAAGTCGGTATGACGTTCAGGTAAGAACTCCAGCTGCGACTGGGTACCATGGAGCCAACCCTTTCCGCGCAGGCCACCGGAACCAATAGCAATCTTCGACTGTATAATATGATAGCCCGCCCCCAGTGGATCGCTCTCTGGATCCAGCAGCATCATGACGCGTTGACGTTGATAGTCGTGCATCAGGAAGAACCACAGGATGGGAATAAAGGCTGCCACCAGCACTACCGCGATACCAATAAGACGCCAGCTCAGGCCGGAAAGGAACAGTACAAACAGACCGGAAAGGGCGATAAGAATCGAGGTTCCCAGGTCAGGCTGTGCCGCCACCAGCAGGGTAGGCAGGAAGATCAGCACCAGTGCGATAGCCGTGTTCTTCAGTGAGGGGGGGCAGACGTCGCGGTTGATAAAGCGCGCCACCATCAGCGGCACCGCAATTTTTGCAATCTCTGAGGGCTGAAAACGTACTATCCCCAGATCAAGCCAACGCTGTGCACCCTTGGAAATGGCGCCAAACGCATCGACGGCGACCAGCAGAATGATACAAAAAATATAGAGATAGGGGGCCCAGCCTTCATAGACACGAGGCGGGATCTGCGCCATCACCACCATCACCACCAGGCCCATGGTAATCTGGCCGATCTTGCGCTCCGTCATACCCAGGTCCTGGCCGCTGGCGCTCCAGATAACCAGCGCGCTATAAACCAGCAGCGCCAGCAAAATCAGCAGCATGGCCGGATCGATATGGATTTTGTCCCACAGCGATTTTTTATTCGGATTATCCGTCACGATTATTGGTCCTCCGCGGCGGCGGTAGCCGGGTTTTCATTTGGCAATTCGGTGTTGTTATCACCCAGCATGATGTGATCGAGGATCTGGCGCATGATGGTACCAACCGCCGGGCCGGCGCCGCCGTTTTCCAGAATAATCGAGACGGCAACCTGCGGGTTGTCATAAGGGGCGAAGCCGATCATCAGTTTGTGGTCACGCAGACGTTCGGCAATTTTATGCGCGTTATAGGTTTCGTTAGCCTTCAGGCCGAAGACCTGCGCAGTACCGGATTTCGCCGCAATTTTATAGGGTGCGCCCGCAAAGTATTTATGCGCCGTACCGTTCGCACGGTTCGCAACGCCAAACATCCCGTCTTTGGCAATTTCCCAATAACCGGAATGAATATCGCCCACCGGCGGCTCGTGCGGCTGAATCCAGGGGACTTTCTTGCCATTTTCAACGGTGCTCATCAGCAGATGCGGAACTTTTACCACCCCGTCGTTAATCAGCGTCATCAGCGCTTTGTTCATCTGGATCGGCGTAGCGGTCCAGTAACCCTGACCGATGCCTACCGGAATGGTATCGCCCTGATACCAGGGTTTTTTGAAGCGTTTTAGCTTCCATTCGCGGGTTGGCATGTTACCGGAGCGTTCTTCCGAAAGATCGATACCGGTGTAGTGGCCATAGCCAAATTTCCCCATCCACTCGGACAGCCGATCGATACCCATGTCGTAAGCGACCTGATAGAAGAAGGTATCGGCAGACTCTTCAAGCGATTTGGTGACATTCAGATGACCGTGACCCCATTTTTTCCAGTCACGGTACCGCTTTTCAGAACCTGGCAGCTGCCACCAGCCGGGGTCAAAGAGGCTGGTGTTACGGGTGATCACCCCAGAACTGAGGGCAGAAACGGCCACATACGGCTTCACGGTGGACGCCGGCGGGTAGACGCCCTGGGTGGCGCGGTTGATTAGCGGGGTGTTCGGGTCGTTCAGCAGGCCGGAGTAATCCTTGCTGGAGATCCCATCCACAAAGAGGTTCGGATCATAGCTTGGCGTGGAGACCAGCGACAGAATGCTGCCGGTACGCGGGTCGGTAACAATCACCGCCGCACGGCTGCCAGCCAGCAGGGTTTCGATATATTGCTGCAGCTTCAGATCGAGGGTCAGGTAGATATCATGCCCTGCCTGCGGCGGCACCTCTTTTAACTGGCGGATGACACGGCCACGGTTGTTAACTTCAACCTCTTCATAGCCCGTCTGGCCGTGCAGCACGTCTTCATAGTAACGCTCAATCCCCAGCTTGCCGATATCATGGGTCGCCGCGTAGTTAGCGAGTTTGCCATCTTTATCCAGACGTTCGACGTCTTTATCGTTAATTTTAGAGACGTAGCCGATAACGTGGGTCAGGGCCGAGCCATAAGGGTAGAAGCGGCGTTTATAGCCTTTCACCTCAACGCCCGGGAAGCGGTACTGGTTAACAGCAAAGCGGGCGACCTGGACTTCGGTCAGGTTCGTTTTCACCGGAATGGAGGTAAAGCGGTGCGAGCGTGAGCGCTCTTTTTTAAAGGTCGCGATATCCTCGTCATTCAGGTCCACCACGCTGCGCAGGGCTTCCAGCGTCTGCTGAACATTATCGACCTTCTCAGGCATCATTTCGATTTGGTAGATCGTGCGGTTCAGCGCCAGCGGCGTGCCGTTACGATCGTAGATAATGCCGCGACTCGGCGCGATGGGAACCAGTTTGATACGGTTTTCGTTAGAACGCGTCTGGTAGTCGGTAAAACGGACGACCTGCAGATTATAGAGGTTGGCAATTAGCACGCCAGTAAGCAGCAAAATCCCCAAAAAGGCGACCAGCGCCCGACGCACAAACAGCGCGGACTCAGCCGAATAGTCGCGAAAAGAATTCTGTAGTTTCATCCGCTGCTTAATTTATCCTGAACGTAATCATTACTCACGGTGATAAGGATGGTTGGTTGTGATACTCCACGCGCGGTAGAGGCTCTCGGCAACCAGCACCCGCACCAGAGGGTGGGGAAGTGTCAGCGCGGAGAGAGACCAACTCTGTTCTGCTGCCGCTTTGCAGGCAGGGGATAACCCCTCCGGGCCGCCAATCAGCAGGCTGACGTCGCGACCATCCTGCTTCCAGCGTTCGAGCTCGTGCGCCAGTTGGGGCGTATCCCAGGGTTTCCCCGGAATATCGAGAGTGACGATGCGGTTTTTACCTGCTGCAGCCAGCATCATCTCACCCTCTTTATCCAGAATGCGTTTGATATCCGCGTTTTTGCCACGCTTACCCGCCGGAATTTCGACCAGTTCAAACGGCATATCCTTAGGAAAACGGCGCAGATATTCAGTGAAACCGGTTTGTACCCAGTCGGGCATTTTGGTGCCAACGGCGACCAGCTGCAGCTTCACGCATTAACCCCAGAGCTTTTCCAGCTCATACAGGCGACGACTCTCTTCCTGCATGACGTGGACAATAACATCGCCTAAGTCAACAACGACCCAGTCAGCGGTCGCTTCGCCTTCCACGCCCAGCGGTAACATACCTGCCGCGCGAGACGCCTGAACCACATGGTCAGCAATAGACGCGACATGGCGCGTGGAGGTACCGGTGCAGATGATCATGCAGTCGGTGATGCTTGATTTGCCCTGAACGTCAATGGCAATGATGTCCTGACCTTTCAGGTCATCAATTTTGTCGATAACAAAATCCTGGAGTGCTTTACCCTGCAAGTGTTCCCCCTGGGGTGAGTGAGATTGAGCAACATTAAATTCGTAGCCAGACAGTATACCTGAACTGACGGCGGCGTCGGGACAATTGTCACCGGACGGGCGTTTGGAGGCGGGTATCATCCCACCCCCGGTCAGAGATTGCATCGCCATTTTTGTAAAACAGTTTTTGTAAAAGCATGCCTGGCATCGCCTGGCTGCGGAGGATATCAGCCTGGATGGGGCTGTCAATGGCGAGAGCGTGAATGGACGGCTTTTTCAGCCTTTCAGCGCGTCGTTGTCGGTTTTCTGGTACAGACCCTGCTGCTGAATGTAACGAAGTACCGCTTCGGGTAACATTTCTGCGCAGGATTGACCGTTCTGCAGGCGCTGACGTATCTGGGTGGCAGAGATATCAAACCACGGCGTTTCAGCCAGATAGATTTTACCGGCAGGCAAGGTATGCAGGTCGTCAACGTGGGGCGTCAGGTGCGCTTCCAGCCACTGCTGGTGCACCTCTTCTTTCATCGTTAAAGGATAGCCCGGGCGACGACAGACAATAAGATGGCTGTTATTGAGGATGGTATCGTATTGATACCAGGAGGGAAAGCTGAGTAAAGAATCCTGCCCAATAATAAACGCCAGCGGTGCGTCCGGGCCTTGCTCTTCTCGCCATGCCTGCAAGGTTTGAGCAGTCCAGGAGGGGGTATCCCGACGGAGCTCGCGCTCATCGAGGCGAAAAAGGGGTTTATCGGCAATCGCCAGCTCAAGCATAGTTTTACGCTGTTCGCTGGTCGCCTCCGGCTGAGGGCGATGAGGGGGCACATTGTTAGGCATGATGATAACCCGCTGCAGCCCAATCAGGTTTGCCAGTACCTCTACCGGCTTCAGGTGCCCATAGTGAACTGGGTCGAAAGTGCCGCCATACAGCGCCTGTAGCGTTTTCATATCAGCCTTCGATAAAAACATCAGCCAGTGCTTTATGGCACAGCAATAACGACAAGCTCTCCAGCTCTGACCATATCGACTGGCCGTAATCCTGTTTCAGCGTGAGTTCAGCGCGGGTCAACAGTTGCACGGCCTGGCGCAATTGCTCCGGGCTGAGGCGGTTCAGCGCCTCGGTGGTTATCCCCCGGCGGTTTTGCCAGACGCGGTGCTTATCGAACAGCGCGCGCAGCGGCGTGTGAGCTGACTGACGTTTCAGATTAACCAGCAGCAAGAGTTCGCGCTGCAGGGTTCTGAGTAGGATCACCGGCTCGCTGCCCTCAAGACGCAGCTGCTGCAAAATGTGCAGGGCACGTTTGCTTTTGGCGGCCAGCAGGGCATCTACCCAGTGAAACGGGGTAAAGTGAGCAGCATCGTTCACCGCCTGCTCCACGCGGGGCAGGGTCAGTTTGCCATCCGGCCAGAGCAGAGAAAGACGCTCCAGCGCCTGGGCGAGGGCCAGCAAATTCCCTTCGTAACAGTAACAGAGCAGCTGGTTGGCGGCATCGTCGAGCTGAAGGTTGTTCTGCCGGGCGCGGGCGGCCACCCATTTGGGTAGCTGCGCCTGTTCCGGTGTCTGGCAGGTGACCAGCACGGACTGGTTTGCTAACGCGGCGATCCAGGCGGCATTTTCTTGTGCTTTAGTGAGCTTATTGCCTCGCACTATCAGCAGCAGATCGCTGTGCAGCAGGCTTACCAACGTAGCGAGTTGCTCGTTGATGGCGGCGTTAGGGCCGTTTTCGGGTAGCTGGATCGACAACGTCTGTCGCGTGGCGAACAGGCTCATCGCCTGGCAAAGCGAAAAAATCTCCTGCCAGTCGGTGCTGTTATCCAGCGTAAAGCTATGGTGTTCGTCGAACCCCTGGGTCGCGGCTATCTGACGCACCGCGTCATGGCTCTCTTGTAACAGCAGCGGATCGTTTCCGAGTAACAGATACGCCGCGCGCAGCCCCTCTTTGAGCTGCGCGCGGAGTTGTTCAGGGTACAACCTGATCATCAGTTACCCAGCGTCGTGGAGACGCGAGGCGTGGTCGTAACGGGCGTCGCTTCTGCCGTCTCTTTTTTATCCGCAGCCTGGATACTCGGCAGCTTACGGATCAACTGTTCAGCCGCTTTGTCGTACATTTCGTTGACGATAATGGTGCGTTCAGCATCTTTTGCCAGCGCTGCCTGCGGGTTATCGAAGAACGAACGGTACACTTTAGTACTGATCGGATAGATATCATGGCCCGGAATCAGTACTGCCGCGCTCACCTGCATGACCATCTGGTATTCCGCGGTACGACCATCCTGGAAGATGGAAGCGGTATCCTGGCTCAGGGATGAGCGCAAGACACGGAACGATGGCACATCCTGACGCAGAGAACCTTTTTCGATCAGTTCAACGCCGTTAAGGCGCAATTGGTTACGGATGGCACGGCTAAGCGGGCCATTCGGATCCCCGGAATCGAAGATCATGGTTTTCATCTGATCCGGCACTGCGGTGGTATTACGCAGGTGCCAGCCACAGCCAGCGGTGACAAGCACCGCCAGAGATAACAGTAATGTTGCCAGTTGTCGCACGCTTCCTCCTGCGCTTAGCCAACGACCAAATTCAGCAGTTTACCGGGTACGTAGATCACTTTACGTACGGTAACGCCGTCAAGGTACTTCGCCACCAGAGGCTCCTGAGCTGCACGTTCACGTACCTGCTCTTCAGAAGCATCCACTGCCACGGTGATTTTGCCACGAACTTTGCCGTTAACCTGCACCACCACCAGCGTGGTGTTTTCAACCATGGCTGCCTCGTCGGCAACTGGCCACGGCGCGTTGTCGATATCGCCTTCGCCGTTGAGCTCTTTCCACAGGGTAAAGCTGGCGTGCGGGGTGAACGGGTTCAGCATACGAACTACGGCCAGCAGCGCTTCGCGCATGACGGCACGATCCTGCTCGCCCTCCTGCGGGGCTTTCGCCAGTTTGTTCATCAGTTCCATAATAGCCGCAATTGCGGTATTGAAGGTCTGACGGCGACCAATATCGTCCGTAACTTTGGCAATCGTTTTATGCACATCACGGCGCAGCGCCTGCTGATCTTCCGTCAGAGCGTCAACCTTAAGATCCGCGACGTCGCCCTGTGCAAGGTGTTCATAAACCAGTTTCCAGACGCGTTTCAGGAAGCGGTTAGCCCCTTCAACGCCTGATTCCTGCCACTCCAGCGTCATATCTGCCGGTGAAGCAAACATCATAAACAGACGCACGGTATCCGCGCCGTAACGCTCAACCATCACCTGCGGGTCGATGCCGTTGTTTTTCGACTTGGACATCTTGCTCATGCCGGTATAAACCAGTTCATGACCTGCGTCGTCTTTCGCCTTAACAATACGGCCTTTCTCGTCGCGCTCAACAATCGCATCTACCGGGGAAACCCAGTTACGCTCGCCGTTCGCGCCCACGTAGTAGAAGGCATCTGCCAGTACCATACCCTGGCACAGCAGCTGTTTGGCTGGCTCGTCAGAGTTGACCAGACCTGCGTCACGCATCAATTTGTGGAAGAAGCGGAAATAGAGCAGGTGCATGATGGCGTGTTCGATACCACCAATGTAGATATCGACCGGCAGCCAGTAGTTTGCTGCTTCGGAATCCAGCATGCCTTCCTGATACTGCGGGCAGGTATAGCGCGCGTAGTACCAGGAGGACTCCATAAAGGTGTCGAAGGTGTCAGTTTCACGCAGCGCAGGCTGACCGTTCACGGTGGTTTTTGCCCACTCCGGATCGGCTTTGATTGGGCTGGTGATACCGTCCATGACGACGTCTTCCGGCAGGATCACTGGCAGCTGGTCTTCTGGCGTTGGCATCACGGTGCCATCTTCCAGCGTCACCATAGGGATTGGCGCACCCCAGTAACGCTGACGGGAAACGCCCCAGTCGCGCAGACGGTAGTTCACTTTACGCTCGCCAACGCCCATGGCAGCCAGCTTGTCGGCGATAGCGTTAAAGCCCTCTTCGAAGCTCAGACCGCTGAATTCGCCGGAGTTGAACAGGGTGCCTTTTTCGGTCAGCGCCTGTTCGGACAGGTCAGGCTCAGCGCCATCTGCCGCCAGGATAACCGGCTTGATGGTCAGGCCGTATTTCTTAGCAAACTCGTAATCGCGCTGATCGTGGCCCGGAACCGCCATCACAGCGCCGGTGCCGTACTCCATCAGTACGAAGTTAGCTGCCCAGACCGGCACGGCTTCGCCCGTCAGCGGGTGGATAGCGTTGAAACCGGTCGCAACACCTTTTTTCTCCATGGTCGCCATGTCGGCTTCGGCCACTTTGGTGTTACGGCATTCATCAATGAAGGCAGCCAGCTCTGGATTGTTTTCGGCGGCTTTCTGCGCCAGCGGGTGCCCTGCGGCTACGGCCAGGTAGGTCGCACCCATAAAGGTGTCCGGACGCGTGGTGTAAACGGTCAGGGTCTGATCGTAGTTTTCTACGTTAAAGGTGATTTCCACCCCTTCAGAACGACCGATCCAGTTACGCTGCATGGTCTTCACGGTATCTGGCCAATGATCCAGATTATCCAGATCGTTCAGCAGCTCGTCAGCGTAAGCGGTAATTTTAATAAACCACTGTGGGATCTCTTTACGCTCAACTTTAGTGTCGCAGCGCCAGCAGCAGCCATCGATAACCTGTTCGTTCGCCAGTACGGTCTGGTCGTTCGGGCACCAGTTAACGGCAGAGGTCTTTTTATAGACCAGCCCTTTTTTGTAGAGCTCGGTGAAGAACTTCTGCTCCCAACGGTAATATTCCGGGGTACAGGTGGCCAGCTCGCGGCTCCAGTCATAGCCAAAGCCCAGCATTTTAAGCTGGTTTTTCATGTAAGCGATGTTGTCATAGGTCCACGGTGCAGGGGCCGTGTTGTTTTTCACCGCCGCCCCTTCAGCCGGCAGACCGAACGCATCCCAACCAATTGGCTGCAGCACGTTTTTGCCCAACATGCGTTGGTAGCGGGCGATCACATCACCGATGGTGTAGTTACGCACGTGGCCCATGTGTAGTCGACCAGAAGGATAGGGAAGCATCGACAGGCAGTAATACTTCTCTTTGCTCTCGTCTTCGGTTACTTCAAAGGTGCGCTTCTCGTCCCAGTGTTGCTGGACTTTTGATTCTATCTCTTCCGGGCGGTATTGCTCTTGCATGGCAGCCAGTGGTCCTGTGTTCAATACAGCTACAAATGTAGCCAATGTAAGTGGTATTCCAGATCCGCATAGCATAGCCCAAACGCCCGCGTCAAAACAGCCTTTAGCATAAAAGCGGCGGACATGAATTTACGCTATCTGTGGCAGAACTGACAAAGCGCTGAATAAATAAGGTCTATTATTAGAGACAGTTACTCACCCAGGAGGCAAAAAGATGAACAAGGTTGCTCAATTTTACCGTGAACTGGTTGCCACGTTGACTGAACGTCTGCGTAACGGCGAGCGCGATATCGATGCGTTGGTAGAGCAGGCGCGTCTGAGGGTAATCCAGACGGGGGAGTTAACGCGGACAGAGGTTGAAGAGCTGACCCGGGCTGTGCGCCGCGATTTAGAAGAGTTTGCCCGTAGCTATGAAGAGAGCCAGGGCGAGGTGGCAGACAGCGTATTTATGCGGGTAATTAAAGAGAGTCTCTGGCAAGAGCTGGCGGATATCACCGATAAAACGCAGCTCGAATGGCGCGAGGTGTTTCAGGATCTCAACCATCATGGGGTCTATCACAGCGGCGAAGTGGTGGGGCTGGGGAATCTGGTTTGCGAAAACTGCCACTACCATCTGGCGGTTTATACCCCGGATGTGTTGCCGGTCTGCCCGAAATGCGGTCACGATCAGTTCCAGCGCCGCCCCTTCGAGCCGTAACCGTTTTGTGAACGAGTGAGAGGGGACGTGACGTTCCCTCAGCCCTGAGTCGGCGCGCTGAATCTGCGGAATGAGAGCGATGTCTCGGGGGTGTCCCACACCAGAATGAGCTGCAGCACAGGAGAATCTGACGGCTGCGGTGGAATATCGATCAACGACGTAATATATCCCCTGGCAATAAGCGCATTCTGTAGCGTGCGTGAAAAGAGCCGTACCCCTTCAACCCCAAGACATTTATTGACGGCCTGCTGAATAATCCCGCCAAAGAGCGTATACGCCAGCTGTGGGTTATCCGTATCAAATGTTACGTGAGTAATTTTTCTGCACGTGGTCTCGTGGGGAAAAAGGATCCGGTTCGGGCGTCGCTGAGGAGGCGCTGGGGCATATTTAGGCCTGTCCCAGCTGAAAGTCTGCTTTCGGTTATGACTTTGTCCGTGGAGATCCGGGATGCTGTTGGCAACGCTGGCGTGAGCAAATTGACAACCAAATAAGAGAAACAGCAGGCCGGTGAACAGGCCATTGAAAATCATTGTCATGAAGCAACATCCATTTTGTTTCATTCACTGAGGTATAACGACGATCGTCACATCGCAAGATCCCTTCTCGCGAGGTTATAGCTTTGTCGTAATGGTGAAACAAAGCAAATAATGTCTGATTTAAGAAGCGCTAATTATGTCGGGGACGAATCAGGGCCGGATTGATTAACCCGGCCGCGCAGGGTTATTGCTGATAAAAAGCCAGTCGTTCTGCCAGCAGATCGACAAACGCCTGACGATCAATATCCAGCATCACTTCAGTATTCGGCGCGTTGCCACTGAGGAAGTAGTAATCGACCACGGTCATGCCTTGCGTATATTTGCCCTGCGTCTCAACGCCGACCCAACGTGTTACGGTAGTGAAGATCTCCGGCTTCAACAGCCAGGCGATGGTACAAGGGTCGTGCAACGGCGCTCCGTTAAAGCCCCATTTCTCGGTTTTATGATATTCCACAAAGAAGTCGAGGAGCTCGGCGACCGTGGTGGCGACGGGGTTGCCAATGCTGCGAAAACGTTCGATATCAGCGGCCATAATCTGCGCCCGATGGGTGACATCAAGCCCAGCCATCACCACCGGAATTCCGGACTGGAAGACAATTTCGGCCGCTTCAGGATCGACGAAAATGTTGAATTCCGCACTGGGCGTCCAGTTGCCGAGCGTCATCGCGCCGCCCATGATCACGATTTTCGCGATCCTGTCGTGCAATTCAGGGTGGCTGTTAAGCAGCAGCGCCACGTTAGTCTGCGGGCCTGTGGCAACCAGGGTGACGGGCTCGCTGCTTTCACGTAGCACCTTCGCCATCAGCTCAACTGCGGTGCAATTTTGTGGCGCAAAGCTGGGTTCCGGCAGCGCCGGGCCATCCAGTCCACTTTCGCCATGGACGTTGTCGGCAATAATCAACTCACGCATCAGCGGTTTTTGCGCGCCGCCGGCAACCGGAATATCGGTGCGCTGTAGCAGGGTGAGCATCCGCAAGACATTGCGCAGCGTTTTATCCGGGGTCTGGTTTCCGGCGGAAGAGGTCACCGCTTTGACATCCAGTTCGGGGGAGGCGAGGGCAAGAACAAGCGCTATCGCGTCATCATGACCCGGATCGCAGTCGAGGATTATTGGCTGTGCCATAGGACTCTCCATTTCTCAGTGTAGTTTTGTGACAAGGCTAACGCTTACGCCATGAGCAGACGAGAACAAGAGAGTAAAAGCGTGAGGAGGTGCGCAATCCTGCGATTGCGCACCCTGGATTTAGTGCAGAATTTTGGCGAGGAAGTCTTTCGCGCGATCAGACTGTGGATTAGCAAAGAACTCTTCTTTGGCGGAGTCTTCGACAATCTTCCCTTCATCCATAAAGATGACGCGGTTAGCCACCTTGCGGGCAAAGCCCATTTCGTGGGTAACCACCATCATGGTCATGCCTTCGTTGGCCAGCTCAACCATTACGTCCAGCACCTCGTTGATCATCTCAGGGTCGAGCGCGGAGGTCGGTTCATCAAACAGCATAGCGACCGGATCCATGCACAGGGCGCGAGCAATGGCGACGCGCTGCTGCTGGCCGCCGGAAAGCTGCGCCGGGAATTTATCAGCATGCGCCGAAAGCCCAACGCGCTCCAGCAGCTTCAACCCTTTGTCACGAGCCGCCGCTTTATCGCGCTTGAGAACTTTCACCTGCGCCAGGGTCAGGTTCTCAATGATCGACAGGTGAGGGAACAGCTCAAAGTGCTGGAACACCATGCCCACCTTCGAACGCAGCTTCGCCAGATCGGTTTTCTTGCTATTTACCACGGTACCATTGACCGTGATCTCACCCTGCTGCACGGGTTCAAGGCCGTTCACCGTTTTGATAAGGGTGGATTTACCGGAACCCGATGGACCACAAACCACCACCACTTCGCCTTTCTTCACTTCCGTAGAGCAGTCGGTCAGCACCTGAAAGTGCCCATACCATTTAGAAACATTTTTCAGGGAAATCATTATACCGTCCTTTTCTTCAGCCAGCTGACCAACAGCGACGCGCTTAAACTAATGACAAAATAGACCGCACCTGCAAACAGGATCATCTCGACCTGCGTACCGTCACGCTCACCAATCGTGGAGGCGGTACGGAAGAAGTCCGCCAGACTGAGTACATACACCAGCGAGGTATCCTGGAAGAGAACGATACCCTGAGTGAGCAGCAACGGAACCATGGCGCGAAATGCCTGCGGCAGAATGATCAGCTTCATCGACTGCCAGTGGGTCATCCCTAACGCCAATGCCGCACTGGACTGCCCGCGTGAAATACTCTGGATCCCGGCGCGGATAATCTCGGAGTAGTAGGCCGCTTCAAACATCGAGAAGGCCACCATCGCCGAGATCAGGCGAATATCGGACTTCGGCGACAGCCCCAGAACATCCTGCAAGAATCCAGGAACGATCAGATAAAACCACAGCAGCACCATCACCAGCGGAATGGAGCGGAACACGTTTACGTATGCGGTCGCGAACCAGGCGACTGGCTTAAAGCTCGACAGACGCATGACTGCCAGCAGAGTGCCCCAGATAATCCCGACGATCACCGCCGTGATGGTAATCTTCAAGGTGATGACCAGGCCGTCCAGCAGATAGGGCATGGAGGGAACAATAGAACTCCAGTCAAACTCGTACATTATTTGCCCCCCAGGTTGCCCGGCAGGCGTACTTTACGTTCGACCAGGTTCATCACCAGCATGATGATGGCGTTAATCAGCACATAGGCCAGCGTAATCGCGGTGAAGGATTCCCAGGCGTGCGCGGAGTAATCCAGCAGTTTCCCGGCCTGTGCCGCCATATCCACCAGACCAATGGTTGAGGCGATGGCCGAGTTTTTCACCAGGTTCATCATCTCCGAGGTCATCGGTGGAACAATCACCCGATAGGCATTCGGCAGCAGTACGTAGCGGTACGCTTGCGGCAACGTTAGTCCCATCGCCAGCGCGGCGTTTTTCTGCCCACGGGGCAGCGACTGAATGGCGGCGCGTACCTGCTCGCACACGCGCGCAGCGGTAAACAGCCCCAGACAGAGCATCGAGGAGACAAAGAACTGAATGTTAGGATCCAGTTCCGCCTTGAACCACATGCCGATATCTTCCGGCAGCAGTTCTGGCACCACCAGGTACCAGGTAAAGAACTGAACGATTAATGGGACATTTCGGAACAGCTCCACGTAGAGCGTGCCGATTGATGAGAGAAAGCGATTCGGTACGGTGCGTAAAATACCGAACAGGGAGCCGACGAAGAAAGCGATGATCCAGGCCGTAATCGACAACGCGACGGTAACCTGAAAGCCGCTCCACAGCCAGCCAAGATAGGTGGTGTTGCCGAACGGGGCTTGTTGCAGAAAAATGCCCCAGTTCCAGTCTATTGACATAATAAACTCCAGAAAAAAAAGGGTAGCAGCGCTACCCTCGAAGATTGGTGAGAAGCTCAATTTTTGCGCTGAGTGGGGAACGACCACTCAACGTATAGTCTGTCCATGCTTCCCGACAATCGAGAGGGCAGGAGATCCCGCCCCTGTCGTTCTAATTAGTTAAGAGCTTTGTCGTTTGGTGATTTGAACAGCGCTTTCATGTCGTCAGACAGTTCAAAGTTCATATTCAGATTTTTTGGTGGGATAGGGTTCTTGAACCACTTATCGAACCATTTTTCCGCTTCGCCGGACGTCTGCACCTGAGCGATGGTGTCATCGATCAGTTTCTTAAAGTCCGCGTCATCTTTGCGCAGCATACAGCCGTAGGCCTCTTTCGACTGCGCCGTGCCGACGATTTCCCAGTTGTCTGGTTTCTTCGCCTTCGCACGTTCGCCCGCCAGCAGGGCATCATCCATCATGAACGCCACCGCGCGGCCGCTCTCCAGCGTACGGAAAGAGTCGCCATGGTCTTTGGCGCTGATGATACGCATATCCATTTTTTTCTCGTCGTTCAGCTTGTGCAGCAGAACTTCGGACGTGGTACCGGACGTCACGACAACCGCTTTCCCTTTCAGGTCAGCGAAGTCTTTAATCTCACCGCCTTTTTTGGTCAGCAGGCGTGTACCTACGACAAAAATAGTGTCAGAGAAGGCGGCTTGTTTCTGGCGCTCCAGGTTGTTGGTGGTGGACCCACACTCAAAGTCGAAAGTCCCGTTCTGCAGCAGCGGAATACGGTTCTGGGAGGTGATTGGAATCAGCTTCACCGCCAGGTCAGGCTTGTTCAGCTTCTTCTTCACCGCTTCAACGATGGCGTTGGAATAGTCCTGTGAGTAACCCACGACTTTTTGCGTGTTGTCGTAGTATGAGAACGGGACAGAGGATTCACGGTGGCCGACCACGATGACGCCGTTTTTGGCAATCTTGTCGAGCGTGCTGCCCGCTGCCGGCGCAGCGTCTTCAGCGTGCACCACGCCTGCGGACATTCCCATCACCAGCATTGCTGTGGCCAGTTTACGTAATTGCATACCCAACTCCTTTCTTATCAGCGCCAGTGACGCATTGATACCCATTGTGATGTTGTTATATCTCGCGCAATGCGAGTGCAGTGTTATGCAAGCTTGTTAACATTTAGTCTGGCTTAATGTAAAGATTTTGCTGCGTTATTGTTTATTTTTGCGAAGCGCGCCGCACCATTCAGAGGCAAAAATCCCTCGTTGCACCGTTTCGGTGCTACCGATGAACTACGGTGGTGCGACCAGGTTGTACATCAAGCCAGATTGCGTTTGCTTGAATAAACAAAGCAATAGCCGTGCCAGAATTGGCAGGTTTACGGTTAGAGAGATAAATAGCGAAGGCTGGGGGAAAAAGGGGGCGGAAACAGCCTCTCTCCCCGGTGAGGAGAGAGGCCTTCAGGCTTACTTACGACGCTGACGCAAGCTCATCAGCACCGCACCAAAGCCAAACAGGGCGGTGATAATCCATACCGGCCAGTTGCCGGTACGCGCATACGGCGTCAGGCCCGTCGTTGGCGTAACGCTGGCGGTCAGCACCTGGCGGGTAAACTGAGGGATCATCGCCTGAATCTCGCCCTGCGGGCCAATAACAGCGGTAATGCCATTGTTGGTGCTACGCAGAAGCGGGCGGGCCAGCTCCAGCGAGCGCATGCGCGCCATCTGGAAGTGCTGCCACGGGCCGATAGACTTACCGAACCACGCATCGTTAGAGATCGTCAGCAGATAATCCGTATTTGCACGGAAATTATCCCGCACCTGTTCGCCCAGGATGATTTCGTAGCAGATGGCAGGAGTCAGCAACATGCCGTGCGCATTCAGCTGAGGCTGCACGTACGGGCCACGGCTGAATGATGACATCGGCAGATCGAAGAACGGTGCCAGCGGCCGCAAAATTGACTCCAGCGGCACGAACTCACCAAACGGCACCAGATGGTTCTTGTTGTAGCGGTTGGCCGATTCGTAGTTGTAGGCGTTATCTTTGCCCAGCGTGATGATGGTGTTATAGGTGTCGTAGCGGTTCTGTTTATTCAGTCGCGCATCGACGATACCGGTGATAAGAGTGCTGTTATGCTCGCGCATCAGGTCATCAACCCGGCCCAGGAACTGCTGCTGATTAATCTCCAGATCGGGGATGGCAGATTCTGGCCAGATGATCAGCTGCGATTTGCCCATCTCTGGCTCAGAGGCCTCAAGATAGATCTTGAGGGTATTAAGCAGCTGGTTTTCATCCCATTTCAGTGCCTGGGGAATATCACCCTGCACCATAGAGACCTGCATGGTGCGCTCGGGCTCGGGGGTAAACCACTGAATAAAACGTAGCGGGAAGGGGAGCGCGAATAACACCACGGCGGCAGCCAGCGGGCGCCAGTTGCGCTGCACCATCGCCAGCACCAGCAGGCCGCTTACTACCATCAGCAGGAAGTTGATGGCCTCAACGCCCATCACCGGTGCCAGCCCCTTCAACGGGCCGTCAATCTGGCTATAGCCAAACTGCAACCATGGGAAGCCCGTCAGCACCCAGCCGCGTAAGAACTCGGTCAGTTGCCAGACGACCGGAGCCGCAATCGCCACGCGCCATACGTTGGCCTTTGGCCACAGGCGCGCCAGCACCCCGGCAAACAGGCCGGTATAGAGCGACAAATACGCGGCCAGCAACACAACCAGGAAAACGTTGACCGGGCCAGGCATGCCGCCAAAGGTGGCGATACTGACATATACCCAGTTTATACCGGTGCCAAATAGCCCCATGCCCCAGGCGTAGCCAATGGCTGCGGCCTGTACCGGACGTCGGTTCAGTGTAAGCCCCTGTAGCCCCATCAAAGAGAGCAGGGCCGCGGGCCAGATGTCATAAGGAGAAAAAGCCAGCGTTCCGCTGGCTCCGAGAATTAGCGCCAGCAGCAGACGTACGCGCTGGCGTTCAAGCAATGGGGCAAATGCCATTTAAATCATTCTTCCATTGTGGGTTGCGGAGCATCGTCCGGCATTCTGACATGAACCTGAATAATACGACGACTGTCGGCCATGGCGACCTTAAACTGGTAACCGTCTATTTCAACCGTCTCACCGCGAGCCGGGAGATGGCCAAACGCCTGCATCACCAGGCCGCCGATGGTATCCACCTCTTCATCACTGAAACGCGTACCGAAGGTGTCGTTAAAATCTTCGATTGGCGCCAGCGCGCGGACGGTCCAGGTGTGGCGGCTCAGCTGACGGAAATCGATATCCTCTTCTTCGTCATACTCATCTTCGATTTCGCCGACGATAAGCTCCAGAATATCTTCAATGGTCACCAGGCCAGACACGCCGCCAAATTCATCGATAACAATCGCCATGTGGTAACGCTGAGAACGGAACTCTTTCAGCATGCGGTCAACCCGCTTACTCTCCGGAACAACCACCGCCTGACGTAACACTTTATCCATGCTAAAGGCTTCGGCATCGCTGCGCATAAATGGCAGCAGATCTTTCGCCATCAAAATCCCTTCGATGTGATCTTTGTCCTCGCTGATGACCGGGAAGCGCGAGTGTGCCGATTCGATGATCACATCGAGGCACTCGTCCAGAGGCTGGTTGCGTTTCAGGGTAATCATCTGCGAGCGGGGGATCATAATATCGCGAACGCGCTGGTCGGCGATGTCCATTACCCCTTCGAGCATTTCGCGCGTATCTTCGTCGATAAGGTCGTTCTGCCCGGAAT
>ERZ773187.724-NODE-724-length-30019-cov-11.736884_pt1 | contig 30019 bp, 31 predicted proteins | sample MGYA00511242_ERZ773187 | MGnify/ENA primary metagenome ERZ773187 (study PRJEB29015, sample SAMEA2737744) | human gut metagenome | biome: human gut; feature: human-associated habitat; material: faeces | place: China | collected 2012 ...
ACATCGCTCTTGACTGGGGATCGACCAATCTGCGCGCCTGGCTTTATCAGGGTGAGCAGTGCCTGGAGAGCAGGCAATCAGAAGCAGGCGTTACGCGCCTGAACGGTAAATCCCCCGAGGCGGTGTTAGCAGAGGTGACACAAAACTGGCGCGACGGCGCCACGCCAGTGGTAATGGCGGGCATGGTGGGCAGTAACGTAGGCTGGAAAATTGCGCCTTATCTGCCCGTACCGGCTCGTTTCTACGCCATTGGCGAACAGTTAACGTCCGTTGGCGACAAGATCTGGATTATTCCCGGCTTGTGCGTCTCTCGCGACGATAATCACAACGTCATGCGCGGCGAAGAGACGCAACTGCTCGGCGCGCGCACGCTTTCTCCTTCTTCTGTCTACGTTATGCCCGGTACCCACTGCAAGTGGGTACAAACCGATGCAGAGCAGATCCACGATTTTCGCACCGTGATGACCGGTGAATTACACCATTTGCTCCTTAAGCATTCGCTGGTGGGTGCGGGTTTGCCGGAGCAAGCCCCCTCGCCGGAGGCATTTGCCGCCGGGCTTGCGCGCGGGATCGCTTCTCCTGCCGTTTTGCCGCAACTTTTTGAGGTTCGCGCCTCGCACGTGCTGGGACAACTCCCGTGCGAGCAGGTTAGCGAGTTTCTGTCCGGCCTGCTGATTGGCGCCGAAGTCGCCAGCCTGAGTGAACGCTTCGCCGGGCAGCAGGCCATTACTCTGGTCGCAGGCTCATCGCTGAGCTCACGTTATCGCCAGGCGTTTCACGCCATCGGCCGGGACGTGGCGGTGGTAGAGGGCGACACGGCATTTCAGGCTGGAATAAGGAGCATCGCTCATGCAGTGGCAAACTAACCTTCCCCTTATCGCGATATTGCGCGGCATCACCCCCGACGAGGCGCTGGCGCACGTAGGCGCGGTGATTGAGGCCGGGTTCGACGCGGTGGAAATCCCGCTCAACTCCCCGGAGTGGGAAAAGAGCATCCCGGCCGTCGTCGATGCGTTTGGTGATAAGGCGCTGATTGGCGCAGGCACGGTGCTACAGCCGGAGCAGGTCGACAGGCTGGCGAAAATGGGCTGCAAACTTATCGTCACGCCCAACATCAACCCCGAGGTGATCCGCCGCGCGGTGGGCTACGGCATGACCGTCTGCCCGGGATGTGCAACGGCAACCGAAGCCTTTACCGCTCTCGATGCGGGCGCGCAGGCGCTGAAAATTTTCCCGTCATCGGCTTTTGGCCCGGAGTACATCAAGGCGCTGAAAGCGGTCTTACCCGCCAGCGTACCGGTCCTGGCGGTGGGCGGCGTGACGCCAGAAAACCTGGCGCAGTGGATGAAAGCTGGCTGTGCAGGCGCCGGGCTGGGTAGCGATCTCTATCGCGCCGGACAGACCGTAGAGCGCACCGCACAGCAGGCGGCAGCATTTGTGAAAGCGTATCGAGAGGCAGCAAAATGAAAATAACCAAACTCACCACGTACCGTTTACCGCCGCGCTGGATGTTCCTGAAAATCGAAACCGACGAAGGGGTAGTGGGCTGGGGCGAGCCGGTGATTGAGGGCCGTGTACGCACCGTTGAGGCCGCTGTGCACGAGCTGGGTGAATACCTGATTGGGCAGGATCCTGCGCGCATTAACGATCTGTGGCAAGTGATGTACCGCGGGGGCTTCTATCGCGGCGGCCCCATTCTGATGAGCGCCATCGCCGGTATCGACCAGGCGCTATGGGATATCAAAGGGAAAGTGCTGAACGCTCCGGTCTGGCAGCTGATGGGCGGCCTGGTGCGCGACAAAATTAAGGCCTACAGCTGGGTAGGGGGCGATCGCCCTGCCGAAGTCATTGATGGCATCAGAAAGCTGCGCGGGATTGGTTTTGATACCTTCAAGCTCAACGGCTGTGAAGAGTTGGGAGTCATCGACAATTCACGTGCGGTAGACCGGGCGGTAAACACCGTGGCGCAGATCCGCGAAGCCTTTGGCAACGACATTGAGTTTGGTCTGGACTTCCACGGCCGCGTCAGCGCGCCAATGGCGAAAATATTAATTAAAGAGCTGGAGCCGTACCGCCCGCTCTTTATTGAAGAGCCGGTGCTGGCCGAGCAGGCAGAATATTATCCACGGCTGGCGGAACAGACGCACATTCCGATTGCGGCGGGCGAACGAATGTTCTCACGCTTCGAGTTTAAACGCGTGCTGGAAGCGGGCGGAATCGCGATCCTGCAGCCGGACCTCTCTCATGCGGGCGGTATCACCGAATGCTACAAAATCGCCGGTATGGCAGAAGCCTACGATGTGGCGCTGGCTCCGCACTGCCCGCTGGGGCCGATTGCGCTGGCGGCCTGTCTGCACGTGGACTTTGTCTCCCGCAATGCCGTGTTCCAGGAACAGAGCATGGGGATTCACTATAACAAGGGCGCGGAGCTGCTCGACTTTGTGAAAAATAAAGAAGATTTCAACATGGAAGGCGGCTTCTTCAAACCGTTAATGAAGCCTGGGCTTGGCGTGGAGATCGACGAAGCCAAAGTCATTGAGCTGAGTAAACATGCACCGGACTGGCGTAACCCGCTGTGGCGGCATGAAGACGGTTCCGTCGCCGAGTGGTAAATGCGCGTCATACTTCGCGCTGGTGATGCGTTGGCTGCGCTTTCTTACTCCGGCTGCATACTTTTGTATGCTCCCGGGGATGCGAAAACTTGCTACCTTCCCCCGGCTCGAATTATTTAGCGCATTCTGGCTACGTTTTTAAATAAAAAATAATTACACCCTCTGAAACTACAGGGCATGGTGAGCGGCTTCGCTATGCCCAAAATCTGGAGACAGATTGCGATGGATATTCCAGTTACTGCTACCAAAACCGGGCGTCGCCGCTACCTGACGCTGATGATGATCTTTATTACCGTGGTGATTTGTTATGTTGACCGCGCCAACCTGGCCGTCGCGTCGGCCCATATTCAGGAAGAATTTGGTATTACCAAGGCGGAAATGGGCTACGTCTTCTCGGCCTTTGCCTGGCTCTATACGCTGTGCCAGATCCCCGGCGGCTGGTTCCTTGACCGCGTCGGCTCGCGTCTGACCTACTTTATCGCCATTTTCGGCTGGTCCGTCGCCACGCTGTTCCAGGGCTTTGCGACCGGGCTGATGTCGCTGATTGGCCTGCGCGCCATCACTGGGATTTTCGAAGCCCCGGCGTTCCCGACCAACAACCGCATGGTGACCAGCTGGTTCCCGGAGCATGAACGTGCGTCTGCCGTTGGGTTCTACACCTCCGGGCAGTTTGTCGGCCTGGCGTTTCTCACGCCGCTGCTGATCTGGATCCAGGAACTGCTGAGCTGGCACTGGGTGTTTATTGTCACCGGCGGTATCGGGATTATCTGGTCACTGATCTGGTTCAAGGTGTACCAGCCGCCGCGCCTGACCAAAAGCGTCACCAAAGCCGAGCTGGACTACATCCGCGACGGCGGCGGTCTGGTGGATGGCGATGCGCCTGTGAAAAAAGAGGCGCGTCAGCCCCTGACCAAAGCGGACTGGAAGCTGGTGTTCCACCGTAAGCTGGTGGGCGTGTATCTGGGCCAGTTTGCCGTCACCTCAACGCTGTGGTTCTTCCTGACCTGGTTCCCGAACTATCTTACGCAGGAAAAGGGCATCACCGCACTGAAGGCGGGCTTTATGACCACCGTGCCGTTCCTCGCGGCCTTCTTCGGTGTGCTGCTCTCAGGCTGGCTGGCCGACAGGCTGGTGAAAAAGGGCTTCTCGCTGGGCGTGGCGCGTAAAACGCCGATCATCTGCGGGCTGCTGATCTCCACCTGCATCATGGGCGCGAACTACACCAACGATCCGGTGTGGATAATGACCCTGATGGCCATCGCCTTCTTCGGCAACGGTTTTGCCTCTATCACCTGGTCTCTGGTTTCCTCGCTGGCACCGATGCGCCTGATCGGCCTCACGGGCGGTGTCTTCAACTTCGTTGGCGGTCTGGGGGGGATCACCGTACCCCTGGTAATCGGCTATCTGGCGCAGGATTACGGTTTTGGTCCGGCGCTGGTTTACATCTCCGCCGTGGCGTTGATCGGCGCGCTTTCTTACATCCTGCTGGTGGGCGATGTGAAACGTGTAGGCTAATTCCCGCTGATGTTTTACCCTGATGCGATAACTGCGCATCAGGGTATCTCCATGAAACAAGTCACCTTCGCTTCCCGTCATCACCAGCTCACCAATATCAACACCTGGACGCCAGATAGCCAGTGGCTGGCCTTTGACGTACGCCCATCCGGCGCATCGTTCACCGGTGAAACCATCGAGCGGGTAAATATCAGTACGGGCGAGGTTGAGGTGATTTATCGCGCCACAAACGGCGCGCATGTCGGGGTGGTGACCGTTCATCCTGCAGAAGACAAATATGTCTTTATCCATGGCCCGGAAAACCCGGATGCCGACTGGCAGTACGATTTTCACCATCGTCAGGGCGTGGTTGCGCACAATGATCGGGTGGTTAATCTCGATGCGATGGATATCACCGCCCCCTACACGCCCGGCGCGCTGCGCGGCGGCAGCCATGTCCATGTCTTTAGCCCGAACGGGCAGTTCGTCAGCTTCACCTATAACGACCATGTTCTGCACGAGCGCGACCCAGCGCTTGATTTGCGCAACGTGGGGGTCGCCGCGCCTTTCGGTCCCGTGAACCCACCGGCTACGCATCCGCGAGAATATGCGGGCACCTTCTGGAGCGTGCTGGTCACTCGCACGACGCCGAACCCGCCGCCAGGCAGCGATGCGATCAATCGCGCCTACGAAGAGGGCTGGGTTGGGAACCATGCGCTGGCGTTTATTGGCGATACCCTGTCTGAGAAAGGCGACAAGGTGCCGGAGCTCTTTATTGTCGATTTACCGAAAGATGAGCAGGGCTGGAAGCACGCCGGGGATGCACCGCTACAGGGTACGCCAGAGACCCTGCCGGCACCTCCGGCGGGCGTGGTGCAGCGTCGGTTAACCTTTACGCATCAGAACGCGTACCCGGGGCTTGTGAACGCGCCGCGCCACTGGGTGCGTAGCAATCCGCAAGGTACGCAGATTGCCTTTTTAATGCGCGATAACCAGGGAGTGGTGCAACTCTGGCTTCTCTCACCCGAGGGCGGCGAGCCGCGCCAGTTAACCGCGAACCGCAGCGATATTCAGTCGGCCTTCAACTGGCATCCGTCCGGCAACGGGCTGGGATTTGTGCTGGAAAATCGTCTTGCATACTGCGATGCGGTGACGGGGAGCGTGACGTTTTTGACGTCCGATCACGGCAATCCGCCTTCTGCGGATGCCGTGGTCTTTTCACCGAATGGGCGTTATATCGCCTGGATGGAAGAGGCGGAGGGCTTCCGCCAGCTGTGGATCACTGAAACCGGGCGCTGATCAGCGCACGGGCATGGCGGCAGGGGGAATAACCGAGTTGGTGGCCAGCGTCTCCTGCTCGCTTTTTTCAATGCGCGAGCGCACGGAGCTGTCCGTACGGAAGAAATCCCAGGGCAGCAGAAGCGTATCGAATACCGCCGTAAAGGGCATATCCAGAATCACCAGAGATTTGGTGCCCCAGTTGGTGTCATCATCCGACAACATGGTGGCACTGGCTCGCGTGCCGGGATAGGTCCCTTCTTTACCGCCGGTGTGCGACATCACGCTTGAACATCCGCAAATCAACACCACCGCGCTGAACGTCGTCAACTTTATCAGAACATTTTTCATCATCAGTTTGTCATCATCAATGGCGCGATATGAACCAGCAACCCGGTTTATAACGGGCCATATGCAAATTGAACAGTTGAAAAGCGCCGCTCTGTGGCAGCCATCGCAATTTAACCCTTTGTGCTGCCATCCCAGTCTAAGCCAGTGACAGTAAAGTGCAAAAAAAACTGTTCAGGATCCGCTTGAAATGATCGAAATCAGACCCATTTTAGAGATGTGTCCATGAACAAACGCGCCTGATGGGTGTTTGGGATACCGCAGCCTGTCCATGGTGGAAGGCTACAATTTCTCGCTGATTTCAGGAGTTTTAACTTATGCGTAATTTCGATCTCTCCCCGCTATACCGTTCTGCAATTGGTTTTGACCGCCTGTTCAACCATTTAGAAAATAACCAGAGCCAGAGCAACGGCTACCCTCCTTACAATGTTGAACTGGTTGACGAAAACCACTACCGCATCGCCATTGCCGTCGCCGGTTTTGCAGAGAGCGAACTGGAGATCACCGCCCAGGATAATCTGCTGCTGGTGAAAGGCTCACATGCGGCCGAACAGAAAGAGCGTACCTACCTCTATCAGGGCATCGCCGAGCGTAACTTTGAACGCAAGTTCCAGCTTGCTGAGAACATTCACGTTAAAGGCGCAAATCTGGTCAACGGCCTGCTGTTTATCGAACTGGAACGTGTGATTCCGGAAGAGAAAAAACCGCGTCGTATCGAAATCAACTAATTACGCGGGTCGCGTGAGCGGCCCACCCGAACTTGCTTGCCGTAACGGGAGCATATGCGAATCCGCAAGGGTTTGCAGGTACAACTGTGCACAAAATTAAACTGTGCCGAACTCGCTTCTCAGAAGGAGATTTAGTATGCGTAACTACGATTTATCCCCCCTGCTGCGTCAGTGGATTGGTTTTGACAAACTGGCTAACGCCCTGCAAAGCACCACCGAGCAACAGACATTTCCGCCGTACAATATCGAAAAAAGCGACGATAACCACTATCGCATCACCCTTGCGGTAGCCGGATTCCGCCAGGACGATCTGGATATCCAGCTTGAAGGAACGCGCCTGACGGTGAAAGGTACCCCGGAAAAACAAGAAACCGAGACGAAGTGGCTGCATCAGGGTCTGGTGACGCAGCCGTTCAGCCTGAGCTTTACGCTGGCGGACCATATGGAAGTCTCTGGTGCGACCTATACCAACGGTCTGCTGCATATCGACCTGACCCGCAACGTGCCGGAAGCAATCGCTCCGCAGCGTATCGCCATTAGCGAACGCCCTGCGTTAAACAGCTAACAGTATGCGGGCTGATGCCCTCTCACACCTGGAGAGGGCGCAAACACTAAAAACGGTCACCTTCGGGTGACCGTTTTGCTTTTACCTTCGGTTTTTTTGTGCGCCATCGCCCATACAACCGCCACCGGCTCTGAGAGAATCCACACCATAACTAAGGTTATGCACAGGGAGTGGATCATGAGTGATATCGCGTTAACTGTCAGCGTGTTGGCCCTGGTCGCAGTAGTAGGACTGTGGATTGGCAACATCAAAATCCGCGGCGTCGGGTTTGGGATTGGCGGGGTCCTGTTCGGGGGGATTTTTGTTGGCCATTTTGCCGACCAGTTTGGCCTGGTGCTCAGCGCCGATATGCTCCACTTCATCCAGGAGTTCGGCCTGATCCTCTTCGTCTACACCATCGGTATTCAGGTCGGACCGGGATTTTTCGCCTCCCTGCGTGTCTCCGGGCTACGGCTAAACCTCTTTGCCCTTGGTATCGTGGTGATGGGCGGGCTGGTCACCGCCATTCTGCACAAAATCTTTGCTATCCCTCTGCCGGTGGTACTGGGTATTTTCTCCGGCGCGGTCACCAATACGCCGGCGCTCGGGGCGGGCCAGCAAATTCTGCGTGATTTGGGGATCGAGCCCGGCATTGTCGACCAGATGGGGATGAGTTACGCCATGGCTTATCCGTTTGGCATCTGCGGTATTCTGCTCTCTATGTGGCTGGTACGGGTGCTGTTTCGTATCAACGTCGAAGAGGAAGCGAAGGCGCACGAAACCGCGCATACCAACGGCCATATGCCGATCAAAACCATCAACATTCGTGTCGACAACCCCAATCTCAATAAGCTGGCGATTCAGGATGTGCCGATCCTGAACAGCGTAAATGTGGTCTGCTCGCGCCTGAAGCGGGAAGAGATATTGATGGTGCCGTCACCGGGCACGGTGATCCATACCGGAGATTTGCTGCACCTGGTTGGTCAGCCTGACGATCTGCATAATGCGCAACTGGTCATTGGCAAGGAGGTCGATACCTCGCTTTCCACCCGCGGCACCGATATGCGCGTAGAGCGCGTCGTCGTCACCAACGAGCATGTTCTTGGAAAGAAAATCCGCGATCTGCAGGTAAAAGAGCGGTATGACGTGGTGATCTCCCGGCTTAATCGCGCCGGGGTTGAGCTGGTCGCCAGCCTGCAGTTTGGGGATATCCTCAACCTGGTTGGGCGCCCATCCTCTATCGATGCCGTGGCGGATATGGTGGGCAACGCCCAGCAAAAACTGCAGCAGGTACAGATGCTACCGGTCTTCATCGGCATTGGCCTGGGCGTGCTGCTGGGCTCCATTCCGCTGTACGTGCCGGGCTTCCCGGTAGCGCTCAAGCTGGGGCTGGCGGGCGGGCCGCTGATTATGGCGCTGATTCTCGGGCGCATCGGTTGTATCGGCAAGCTTTACTGGTTTATGCCGCCGAGCGCCAACCTGGCGCTGCGCGAGCTGGGGATCGTGCTCTTTCTGGCCGTGGTCGGGCTGAAGTCCGGCGGAGATTTTATCGCTACCCTGGTCAAGGGCGAAGGGATGAGCTGGATTGGCTACGGGATCGTTATCACGGCCATCCCGCTTCTGACCATGGGGATCCTGGCGCGAATGTTCGCCAGAATGAACTACCTGACGATCTGCGGTATGTTGGCTGGCTCCATGACCGATCCCCCTGCGCTGGCCTTTGCTAACAACCTGCACGCCACCAGCGGCGCGGCGGCGCTGTCTTACGCCACGGTCTATCCGCTGGTGATGTTCCTGCGCATTATTACCCCGCAGCTACTGGCGGTGCTGTTCTGGGGAGCGGGTTAACAACGCTGCCCGCATTAGGCTATGCTGAAGCCAGGCCGTAGCACGACAAGGACTCTTGATGAAAATTTCCCGCCTCGGCGAAGCGCCGGACTACCGCTTCTCTCTGGCTAATGAACGCACTTTCTTAGCGTGGATCCGTACCGCACTGGGCTTTCTGGCCGCCGGGGTGGGTCTTGACCAGCTGGCGCCTGATTTTGCCACGCCGCTGATCCGTGAAGTGCTGGCGCTGCTGCTGTGCCTGTTCGCAGGCGTGCTGGCCATCTACGGCTACCTGCGCTGGCTGCGTAATGAGAAGGCGATGCGACTCAAGCAGGATCTGCCCTATACGCGCGGGTTATTCATCATCAGCGCGATTCTGCTGACGGTGGCAGGCGTAGTGATGGTGCTGGTTTTCTATGGCGGATAGCCGCAAAGCGCGACGCGAAGCGGACCCCGGCCTGCAGCCGGAGCGGACATCACTCGCCTGGCTGCGAACGCTGCTGGGGTACGGCGCCCTGATTGCGCTGGCGATTAAACATAACTGGCACCGTACCGGCCTGCCGTTCTGGATCTCACTGGTGGTGCTGGCGCTGGTGGCCCTTATGTTATGGCGTTATACCCGCAGCCGTAACCTGATGGACGTCACGCAGGATGAATTCGTACAGCCGAAAGCCGTCCGGGATAAGCTCTTGATCGCGCTTGCGGTGCTGTCGCTCTCTCTGCTGTTTGCGGTGACGCACCTGGAGGTTATTTTTTCCCTTTAGCCAGATATGTCGCCATCTCCTCTTCCGGCACCATGCCGCCGCCGGTCGCCCAGACCAGATGGGTGGCCTGTGCATCGGCTTTGAAACGCACCGGGCCGGCCATACCCGCCAGCGCCGACGGCTCCAGACGAATATTTTCCGCCTGCGCCAGCCAGCCGAGCATGTCATACATGCTCTGATCGGACAGGGTATAGAATCCGTCCAGTAACCGCTCCATCGCGCGCCCTACGAAGCCAGAGGCCCGACCTACCGCCAGTCCGTCTGCCGCCGTCACGTTATCGATACCGAGATCCTGCACCGCAATGTCGTCGTGCAGTCCGGTGTAGACCCCCAGCAGCATGCACGGGGAGTGCGTCGGCTCGGCGAAGAAGCAGTGGACGTTATCACCAAAAGCCAGCTTCAGGCCAAACGCCACGCCGCCGGGGCCGCCGCCAACGCCGCACGGCAGGTAAACATACAGCGGATGTTGAGCATCGACCACGCGGCCCTGTTCGGCAAACTGGGCTTTCAGGCGCTCGCCCGCTACCGCATAGCCCAGGAACAGGGTGCGGGAGTTTTCATCGTCAATAAAGAAACAGTTTGGGTCGTTTTCGGCCGCTTTTCGTCCCTGTTCAACCGCCACGCCGTAGTCCTGCTCATATTCCACAACGATCACGCCGTGGCTGCGTAGTTTGGCTTTCTTCCATTCGCGGGCATCGGCAGACATATGCACCGTCACCTTAAAACCGAGGCGGGCGCTCATCATGCCGATGGACATCCCGAGGTTGCCGGTTGAGCCCACCGCAATGCTGTACTGGCTAAAGAACGCCTTAAAGCGGGGCTCCAGCAGGATGCTGTAGTCGTCATTGAGGTTCAGCAAGCCTGCTTCCAGCGCCAGTTTTTCCGCATGCGTCAGCACCTCATAGATGCCGCCGCGGGCTTTAATGGAGCCGGAGATGGGCAGATGGCTGTCTTTTTTTAGCAGCAGCGTGCCGGGTATCGCGACACCCGTTTCGCTCGCCAGCCGTGTCTGCATCGCCGGTATCGCGACCAGCTCGGATTCGATAATTCCACCCGCTGCCGCCGTTTCCGGAAAGGCTTTCGCCAGATATGGCGCGAAGCGGCTGAGGCGAGCATGCGCGTCGTTGACGTCGTCCTGGGTCAGCCCGACATAAGGCAAGCCTTGCGCAAGGGTTGTGGCGCGCGGGTTAAGCCAGGTGAGCTCTTTCAGGGCGATCAGATCGGCAACCAGGGGGAATTTGGCGGTCAGCGTGTTAACGGCGTCGTTATTCATAATCTGTCTCAGAAATTAGTTCATTCTGACTCTACACGAAATGGCAAAAAGCGTGCTAAATACGGCTTATTACTTTCGATTTTTTCGCAAGGTTGATCGTGTTAAGACCCTTAATGGCCACCCTCTTATTGTGCGCTTCTGGCTGGGCCGCCGCCGCGGAGCCGCCGCTGACGGCGGCACGTTATGCTCAGCAGTTGGGCGTGGGAATGGATGTTGACTGGGCGCGTACCGAGCGTGGTATACGCGAATTTGACCCGCTGGTGGTGCGTGACTTTCACGCTAAAGGACTAAGCCATGTGCGTATCCGCGTTGCGGGGGCACCCACCGAGGCGCGGCTGATTCATCTGCGTAAGCTGGTGGAGGCGTGCGAGCAGTACGGCGTGATCCCGATTATCACTTATCAGGCGGATGCCTGGAAAAGCGACCCGAAGCCGGAAAATGAGAAAGCGGTAGTGAACTGGTGGATAGCGGTAGCCCGCTATTTCGGCCAGAGTTCTCCGCTGCTGGGTTTTGATCTGATTTATGAGCCTGCCGAAAAGCTCAACCATAACCTCGCTGCGCTTAATCGTGTCTACGAAAAAACCATCAAAGCCATTCATGGCATCGACCCGCAGCGGATGATTTTTATCGCCCCGCGTCTGCGGGCCGCACCTGAGGATCTTTCCGGCCTGAAATTGCCGGCCCACAGCCAGGGCTATGTACTGGCAGAGTGGCACATCTTTCCCTGGGGGCCGCTGAAGAGTAACGGCAAATACCCCTGGACCTCCGGCACGGCGGCCGAAAAGGTGGCGATTCATGGGCGGATAAGCGCGGCCCTGCGCTGGCAGCAAAAAACCGGGCACAGCAGCTGGGTAGGGGGCTGGACGGTAGGGGAGACCATCAACTCTACGCCTACGGCCTCGCAGCTGGCCTTTGCTACCTTTATGGCCTGTGAACTGCAAAAGGCAAAAATACCCTATGCCATCAATGCGGATAATCAATTCTACGACGGAGAAGAGGGGGCGTGGCGACCCTCATCAGAGCCGTTACTGCAAACGATGATAGCCCCGCGCTGTGAAAAGCCCGACGAGAAGTCGGGCCATCATGGGATTAAACCGGCTGCTCGTGATGCGGCACGCGCGACGCCAGCGGCAGCCAGCACAGCAAAATCAGCAGCCCCATCAGCGTCATCAACAAACCTAAACTAGCCTGTCCGGTTTGCGGCATCATGGCGGAAAGCCAGGCCAGCGCGCCAGAACCGATGTTCTGCAAGCCGCCAACCAGTGCCCCGGCGGTGCCTGCCAGGAACGGAAACGGCTCCATCGCGCCGCTGGTGGCGAGCGGGAACAGCATTCCCGCCCCGAAGAAGAACAGCGCCGCCGGGATGAGCAGCGTCCAGACGGTCATCACGCCAAACAGCCCTGGGATCCACATCATCAGCCCCGCCAGCAGACAGCTGATAACGGACTGCCACATCAGCGTGGAGAAACGCTTATTGGGGCGACCCGCGAACCAGGCGCCGAAAAACGCCGCCGGGATCGGCAAAATAAACAGAATACTTACCACCATGCTGCTCAGGCCAAGCCCCGCACCCAGCAGCACCCCGGAACAGGCTTCAAACACCGCGATACCCGCCAGGCCACCGATCAGCATCAGCAGATAGCAAGTAAACGCCCCGTTGCCGAACAGCGTCTTATAGCTGGTGAGAAGTTTGGTGCGCGGCGCATCCACTGGACGCGTTTCCGGCATCCAGCGCGCCATGCTGAAGGTGACTATCACGCACAGCACCAGCAAGAAGGCGTAGCAGGCGCGCCAGGACCACACCGTATCCAGCAGGCCGCCAATCAGCGGTGCCAGTAGCGGACTGACCAGAATGCCCATATTCAGCAGGCTGTTAGCATGACGTAGCTGGGTGCCCTGATACATATCGCGCGGTAAGGTGCGCGCCATCACTCCACCGACGCCGGTTCCGACACCCTGCAGGGCGCTGGCGACGATCAGGACGGTCAGGCTATGGGTCGCGATCGCTATTACCGTCGCGACCATAAAAATGGTCATGCCCACCAGGATCACCGGACGACGCCCGACCCGATCAGAGAGCGGCCCGTAGAAGAGCTGCGATACGCCATAGGTCAGCAGGTAGGCCGCCATTACGCTCTGTACTGCGCCCTCGCGGACATTCAGTTCCTTTGCCATATCGGCAATCGCCGGTATGTAGATGGTTTGCGCCATCTGCCCGACGGCCACCAGTAACACCAGCATCAACAATAAATTAACGTTCCGTTGCTTTTTCATGTCGCTGAATATGTTTGCTTAAAGATAAAAGAAAGAATAAGTGACTGCGCATTCCCATAAATGCGCGAGGAATCTACCACAATGAGATGACAATTTAAGCATTGCGATAAGGAATGGAAAAACCGGGTCAGGCAGGATTTGTAAACATGAGCGGCAACGAATGTTGCCATGAATTTATGCCAGGCGAAGCAGCATGGCTCTGCCTGCTATACCCAACGCCGCAGCGATGCGTAAACCGGCAACCTTTTCTTTTAAAAGCACAAAGGCGATAAGCGCCCCGAAGAGTATCGAGGTTTCGCGCAGGGCAGCAACGACGGCAAGCGGTGCCTGGGTCATCGCCCATAATGCCAGACCGTAGGATCCCAGCGTGCCCACGCCACCGAGCAACCCTTTTTTCCAGTGCAGGCACAGATAACGGGTGGCTTCCCGGCGGCGGGCCACCATCGCCCAGGCGAGCAGGCAGAAGCCGTTCATCAGAAAGGTCCAGAGCGTATAGCCCAGCGCGGTATCAGACAGACGCACGCCGGTGCCGTCCACCAGGGTGTAACCGGCAATAAAACAGGCATTCAGCAGCGCCAGCCCGATCCCTTTACGCGATCGCATGCGACCGTTCATCGCCATGGCAAGAATCGACAGGCAGATCACCCCGATGCCGGACCATGCCAGTCCTGAGAGGCTATCCCCCAGCGCCAGCACGCTGATTAGCGCCACCAGCAGCGGCGCCGTGCCGCGCATAAGCGGGTAGGTCTGGCTCATATCAGAGACCTGATAGGTCTTTGCTACCAACACCGTGTACACCACCTGCAGCGCGCAAGAGACGACCAAAAACGGCCAGCTGGCAGCAGAGGGTTGTGGAGAGAAAGGGAGTATTACCAGAGCGATAAGCGCGGCAGAGCCGCTCACGCCGATCGCGGAGTAGAGTTTGTCCGTTCCGGCTTTGACGATGGCATTCCAGCTGGCATGCAGCAGAGCGGCAAACAACAGAATGCAGAAAACGGTGAGGGTCATAGCGTATCGGGTGGTGAATTGTCATCTAACTGTAACATTCACACCCTGAGCCTGCCAGGCGGTTATACCGCACAGAAAAGGCGGTGCGTCACCCGGGGTTCGTCGCAGACCAGCGTAAAACCAGCCCGATGATAAAATCCGTACGCGGTGTCCGGTGCATGGGTATTCAGAAAATCAAACCAGATGCTGGCATCGGCCATTACGACGGTCAAAAGCTGCTTCCCGATGCCCAGCCCCCGGCACTTCTCGCTGACGTAAAGGTGGCGAATACGACCCGCACGGGGCTGCTGGCTAAAGGGATCGCGGTTTAAGCCGCACACGCCCACCAGCTTGCCGTTAAGAAACGCACCCAGCAGCTTTTCGCCCGGCGCGTTAAAGCGATTCTCACCCCGCTGCCAGTTCTCTTCCAGCCTGCGCAGCATATTGAAACGTAGCGCAATACTCTCCGCCTTCAGGGCGATATATCCCGGTTCGTCCGGGGTGACAGGCTCAATTAACAGACGCGACATAGCATTCCCTCGTTATTAAAGAGGGGCGGTTTCCCGCCCCTCTCAGGTGCGACTTGAACCTGAATTACCGAGTGTATTTCAGGACAGCATCAAGCAGTTGCAGTGCTGCAACAATGAGTTTGAGGATAAGTACAACCATATCCACTACGCTCATACGCGTCTCCTTTTGGTAAAAAGGAGCACGATGCTGGCGTACCTTTCCGCCGCCTGTTACCAGCACCTGGATTGACGTAACACAGTGTGCTCACTTCAGGGGGTTAAGGCACTGACGGCACCACCCGTTTCAGCCAGGACGTCGTTGCGCCGGTAGAACTGCGGCCCCCTCGCTCACTGCGAACAGACTCAGTATAGATAAATACTGTATGTATGAACAGTATTTTATGGACAAAAATCAGAAGGCGGTCCATACTCAAAAACGTCAAAATCCGTGCCAGAAATTGCGCGTTCGTCTTCGATCGCGTATACTTTTGCCGTTGACGTAACACAGTGTGTTCTGCGGAAACCAACCGCAAAACCCTGATAAAAACCTCGCTTAGGCGGGGTTTTTTGTTTTCACGGCGCAACAAACGAAACGTGATCCCTGACGCATTTTTATGCGTATATCTATTTTTCCATTGTCACGCCTTAAAACCTGTGGTTGTATAAATTCTATCAATGATTCCAAACACAGGTTCCTCATGACTCCATCCCTGTTCACCGCGACCCTACTAAAAACTGCGCAACCCGCCGCAGTGGTCGTCGTGCGTGTGGTGGTCGTCGTCGGCAATGCGCCGTAGGGACTGGATCAACACACGAATCCAAAACCCCGCCGGCGCAAACCGGGCGGGGTTTTTCGTTTAGGACCCTCCCCGGAAGGCTGGCTCAGAAGAAAAGGACTGGAGCATGGCAAGTTCGGGCACAACATCCAACAAGACGCGTTTTACGGGCGCGCAGTTAATCGTTCATTTACTGGAACGGCAGGGCATCACCACGGTGGCGGGTATCCCTGGCGGCACGGTACTCCCGCTGTATGATGCGTTAAGCCAGAGCAGCAAAATCCGCCACGTGCTGGCACGCCACGAACAGGGCGCGGGTTTTATCGCCCAGGGCATGGCGCGTACCCAGGGTAAACCGGCGGTCTGTATGGCCTGTAGCGGCCCGGGGGCCACTAACCTGGTCACCGCCATCGCCGATGCGCGTCTCGACTCTATCCCCCTGATTTGCATTACTGGCCAGGTCCCCTCGTCCATGATCGGCACCGACGCCTTTCAGGAAGTAGATACCTACGGCATCTCTATCCCCATCACCAAACATAACTACTTAGTTCGCGATATCGCCGAGCTTCCACAGGTTATCAGCGATGCGTTCCGCATTGCGCAGTCCGGCCGCCCAGGCCCGGTGTGGATAGACATTCCTAAGGATGTCCAGACCGCAGAGATTGACATCGATGTCCTGCCAGAGCCGGGCGATCGCGCCCCTGCGCCAGAATTCAGCGCAGAGAGCGTGCGTGATGCCGCGGCCATGATTAACGCCGCCAAACGCCCGGTACTCTATCTGGGCGGCGGGGTGATCAACGCGCCGGAGGCAGTGCGCGAGCTGGCCGAAAAGGCGCAATTACCCACCACCATGACGCTGATGGCGCTGGGTATGTTGCCAAAAGCGCACCCGCTGTCGCTGGGCATGCTGGGGATGCACGGCGCGCGCAGCACCAACTACATCCTGCAAGAGGCGGATTTACTGATTGTGCTCGGGGCCCGTTTTGATGACCGGGCGATTGGTAAAACCGAGCAGTTCTGCCCGAACGCGAAAATCATTCACGTGGATATCGACCGCGCCGAGCTGGGTAAAATTAAGCAGCCGCACGTGGCCATTCAGGGGGATGTGGGCGAGGTGCTGGCCCAGTTGACGCCGCAAATTGAGGCGGCCCCGCGTGCGGAGTGGCACCAACTGGTGGCCGATTTACAACAGGAGTTCCCGGGTGCCATCCCAACCGGGGGCGATCCGCTGAGCCACTATGGCCTGATCAACGCCGTGGCCGCCTGCGTGGACGACAGCGCCATTATCACCACCGACGTGGGCCAGCATCAGATGTGGACTGCGCAAGCCTATCCACTGAATCGTCCCCGTCAGTGGCTCACCTCTGGCGGCCTGGGCACCATGGGCTTTGGCCTGCCTGCGGCGGTGGGGGCGGCGCTGGCCAACCCGGATCGCAAAGTGATCTGCTTCTCCGGCGATGGCAGCCTGATGATGAATATTCAGGAGATGGCGACCGCGGCGGAAAACCAGTTAGACGTGAAAATTATTCTGATGAATAACGAAGCGCTGGGGCTGGTACACCAACAGCAGAGTCTGTTTTACAAGCAGGGCGTCTTTGCGGCGACCTATCCAGGGATGATTAATTTTATGCAGATTGCCGCCGGGTTTGGTCTGCACACTTGCGATTTGAATGCCGAAGCCGACGCGCACGCCGCCCTGCAGGAGGCGATTTCCCGCCCTGGCCCGGCGCTGATCCACGTGCGTATCGACGCGCAACAAAAAGTCTATCCGATGGTCCCACCCGGTGCGGCCAATACAGAAATGGTGGGGGAATAAGCCATGCAGAAACAACACGACAACGTCATTCTCGAACTTACCGTCCGCAACCACCCGGGGGTGATGACCCACGTCTGCGGGCTGTTTGCCCGCCGCGCATTCAACGTGGAAGGCATTCTTTGTTTGCCAATTCTGGGCAGTGAACACAGCCGCATTTGGCTACTGGTCAACGATGACCAGCGCCTGGAGCAGATGATGGCGCAGATCGATAAGCTGGAAGATGTGACCAAAGTGGTGCGTAACCAGTCCGATCCCACCATGTTTAACAAAATTGCGGTCTTCTTCGAATAAATCGCTCATTGCTTGAACGCCCGCGCGCTTATCGTTAAGGTAAGCGCGTTTTTTTATCCGCCCGCCAGGAACGCACATGACCACCATTGCCCTCATCGACGACCATCTTATCGTCCGCTCCGGCTTCGCCCAGTTGCTGAGTCTGGAGGCCGATTTCCAGGTTGTTGCGGAATTTGGCTCTGGCCGTGAGGCGCTGGCAGGCCTGCCGGGGCGCGGGGTGCAGGTCTGTATCTGCGATATCTCCATGCCGGATCTCTCCGGTCTTGAACTGTTAAGCCAGCTGCCGAAAGGGATGGCGACCATCATGCTGTCGGTTCACGACAGCCCGGCGCTGGTGGAGCAGGCGCTTAACGCGGGGGCGCGTGGGTTCCTCTCAAAACGCTGTAGTCCGGACGAACTGATTGCCGCCGTACGCACCGTTGCCGCCGGCGGCTGTTATTTAACCCCGGATATCGCCGTCAAGCTGGCGACCGGACGCCAGGATCCGCTCACAAAGCGTGAACGCCAGGTGGCAGAGAAACTCGCCCAGGGAATGTCGGTTAAAGAAATTGCCGCTGAATTGGATCTATCGCCAAAGACCGTGCACGTTCACCGGGCAAACCTGATGGAAAAACTGGGCGTCAGTAACGACGTTGAGCTGGCCCGGCGTATGTTTGATAACTGGCAATGAACCCGGTGTTTTCGCGGCTGATCGCCGTCGTTGCCAGCTTTTTTATCTTCTCCGCCGCCTGGTTCTGCCTGTGGAGTATTAGCCTGCATCTGGTTGAACGCCCCGAACTGGCAGTGCTGCTGTTCCCGTTCGGCCTGCGTCTTGGACTGATGCTGCAATGCCCGCGCGGCTACTGGCCGGTGCTGCTGGGCGCGGAGTGGTTAATGCTGTTCTGGCTGGCGCAGGAAGTGGCGCTGGCCCATCTGCCATTATTGATGATCGGGAGTGTGCTGACGCTTCTTCCAGTCACGCTGATCTCGCGCTATCGCCATCAGCGGGACTGGCGCACGCTGCTGTGGCAAGGTACGGCGCTGATGGCCGCCGCGCTGCTACAGTCATTGCCGTGGCTCGGCGAGCAAGAGATGCTGAACGCTCTGCTGTTGACCCTCACCGGCGGCCTGACGCTGGCCCCCACCTGTCTGGTTATCTGGCACTACCTTACCAGCACCGTCTGGCAGCCGCTCGGCCCGGCGCTGGTCTCCCAGCCGGTAAACTGGCGCGCCCGGCATCTTATCTGGTATCTGCTGCTGTTTGTTCTGAGCCTGTGGCTGCAGCTTGGCCTGCCCGCCGAGCTTTCCCGCTTTACGCCGTTTTGTCTGGCGCTGCCGATTATCGCCCTCGCCTGGCACTATGGCTGGCAGGGGGCGCTGATCGCGACCCTGATGAACGCCATCGCGCTGATCGCCAGCCAGACATGGCACGATCACCCTGTTGATTTGCTGCTCTCGCTGCTGGCCCAGAGCCTGACCGGGCTGCTGCTGGGGGCGGGTATCCAGCGCTTGCGCGAACTGAATCAGTCCCTGCAAACCGAGCTGGCGCGCAACCGGCTTCTGGCAGAGCGTCTGCTGGAGACCGAAGAGAGCGTGCGCCAGGAAGTGGCCCGCGAGCTGCACGATGACATCGGCCAGACCATCACCGCTATCCGCACCCAGGCGGGCATTGTCCAGCGTCTGGCGGCGGAAAACGCAGGCGTGAAGCAGGGCGGGGCGCATATCGAGCAGTTGTCGCTGGGGGTGTACGATTCCGTGCGCCGCCTGCTCGGCAGACTGCGCCCGCGCCAGCTCGACGACCTTTCGCTTGAGCAGGCGGTGCGCTCCCTGATGCGTGAAATGGAGCTGGAAAGCCGGGGCATTGTCAGCCATCTCGACTGGAATATTGATGAACGGACGCTGAGCGAAGGCCAGCGCGTCACGCTGTTCCGCGTCTGCCAGGAGGGGCTAAACAACGTGGTGAAACACGCCAACGCCAGCGCGGTTACGCTGCAGGGCTGGCAGCAGGAAGACCGCCTGATGTTGATTATTGAAGACGATGGCTGCGGCCTGCCGCCGGGCTCCGGCCAGCAGGGCTTTGGCCTGGCGGGGATGCGCGAGCGCGTCGTGGCGCTGGGCGGTACCCTGACCCTCTCCTGCACGCACGGCACGCGCGTCAGCGCCAGTTTGCCGCTACGGAGTCACCATGTTTAACACCCCCGCCAATGCCGCGCCCGTCGGCAACCAGGCCGACATCGACGCCCGGTACCGCTACTGGCGGCGCCATATCCTGATCACTATCTGGCTCGGTTATGCGCTGTTTTACTTCACCCGCAAAAGCTTTAACGCCGCCGCGCCGGAAATCCTCGCCAGCGGTGTGATGACCCGCACCGATATCGGCCTGCTGGCGACGCTGTTTTACATCAGCTACGGCCTGTCGAAGTTCTTCTCCGGTATCGTCAGCGACCGCTCTAACGCCCGCTACTTCATGGGCACGGGGCTGATCGCCACCGGCGTGGTGAACATCCTGTTCGGCTTCTCCACCTCCCTGTGGGCGTTTGCCCTGCTGTGGGCCCTGAACGCCTTTTTCCAGGGCTGGGGGGCCCCGGTGTGCGCCCGCCTGCTCACCACCTGGTACTCACGCAATGAGCGCGGCGGCTGGTGGGCAATCTGGAACACGGCGCATAACGTCGGCGGGGCGCTGATCCCCATCGTGGTGGGCGCGGCGGCGCTGCACTACGGCTGGCGTGCGGGAATGATGATTGCGGGTGAGCTTGCCATCCTCGCCGGGCTGTTCCTCTGCTGGCGCCTGCGCGATAAGCCCCAGACCGTCGGGCTTCCCCCCGTTGGCGACTGGCGGCATGACGAGATGGAGATCGCCCAGCAGCAGGAGGGGGCGGGGCTGACGCACAAAGCGATTCTGACGAAATATGTGCTGAAAAATCCCTACATCTGGCTGTTATCGCTGTGCTACGTGCTGGTGTATGTGGTGCGTGCGGCGATCAACGACTGGGGCAACCTGTACATGTCCGAGACGCTCGGCGTCGATCTGGTCACCGCCAACTCGGCGGTCACCATGTTCGAGCTGGGCGGATTTATCGGCGCGCTGGTGGCGGGCTGGGGATCGGACAAGCTATTTAATGGCAACCGCGGGCCGATGAACCTGATTTTCGCCGCTGGCATTTTGCTCTCCGTTGGCTCGCTGTGGCTGATGCCTTTTGCCAGCTATGTGATGCAGGCGGCGTGCTTCTTCACCATCGGCTTCTTCGTCTTTGGCCCACAGATGCTGATCGGCATGGCGGCGGCGGAGTGCTCGCATAAAGAGGCGGCAGGCGCGGCGACGGGCTTCGTCGGACTCTTTGCCTACCTCGGCGCATCGCTCTCTGGCTGGCCGCTGGCATGGGTGATCGACGTCTGGCACTGGAGCGGCTTCTTCGCGGTGATCGCCATCGCGGCGGGGATCTCTGCTCTGTTGTTGCTGCCGTTTTTGCACGCGCAGGCTCCGCGCGAAGCGTGACGCGCCTCACCTTTTGGCGCCGAGTGGCGCAAAACTAAGAAATTTTCCCGGTTTCACCTGGACGCTGTCTCAGGCGATGCACCCGGCTGATTTTTACAATGCCTGCCATTCGCAGGTATAAAAATCAGCTCAGGAGCAAACCATGCTGGCCTTCCTTAACCAGGTGCGCAAGCCGACCCTGGATCTGCCGCTCGATGTGCGGCGCAAAATGTGGTTCAAACCCTTCATGCAGTCTTACCTGGTGGTCTTTATCGGCTACCTGACCATGTACCTGATCCGCAAGAACTTTAACATCGCGCAGAACGACATGATCTCAACCTACGGGCTGAGCATGACGCAGCTGGGGATGATTGGCCTGGGCTTCTCCATCACCTACGGCGTGGGGAAAACGCTGGTGTCGTACTACGCGGACGGCAAAAACACCAAGCAGTTCCTGCCGTTTATGCTGATCCTCTCCGCCATCTGTATGCTTGGCTTCAGCGCCAGCATGGGTTCAGGCTCCGTCAGCCTGTTCCTGATGATCGCTTTCTACGCCCTGAGCGGCTTCTTCCAGAGCACCGGCGGGTCGTGCAGCTACTCGACCATCACCAAATGGACCCCGCGCCGCAAGCGTGGCTCGTACCTCGGCATGTGGAACATCTCCCACAACCTCGGCGGAGCGGGCGCGGCAGGCGTGGCGCTGTTCGGCGCCAACTATCTGTTCGACGGTCACGTCATCGGTATGTTTATCTTCCCGTCGATTATCGCCCTGATCGTCGGCTTTATCGGCCTGCGCTTCGGCAGCGACTCCCCGGAATCCTACGGCCTCGGCAAAGCCGAAGAGCTGTTCGGTGAGGAGATCAGCGAAGAGGATAAAGAGACCGAAGAAAACGAGATGACCAAATGGCAGATCTTTGTTGAGTACGTGCTGAAAAACAAGGTGATCTGGCTGCTCTGCTTTTCGAACATCTTCCTGTACGTGGTGCGTATCGGTATCGACCAGTGGTCAACCGTGTACGCCTTCCAGGAGCTGAAACTCTCGAAAGAAGTGGCAATTCAGGGCTTCACCCTGTTTGAAGTGGGTGCGCTGGTCGGCACGCTGCTGTGGGGCTGGCTCTCTGACCTCGCCAACGGTCGTCGCGCGCTGGTGGCCTGCGTGGCGCTGGCGCTGATTATCGCCACGCTCGGCGTATACCAGCACGCCAGCAACCAGTACGTGTACCTCGCCTCCCTGTTCGCGCTCGGCTTCCTGGTGTTTGGTCCGCAGCTGCTGATTGGCGTGGCGGCGGTCGGTTTTGTGCCGAAAAAAGCGATCGGCGCAGCCGATGGGATTAAGGGCACCTTCGCTTACCTGATCGGCGACAGCTTCGCCAAGCTCGGTCTGGGGATGATTGCCGACGGCACGCCGGTCTTTGGCCTCACCGGCTGGGCAGGCACCTTCGCCGCGCTGGACGCCGCCGCCATCGGCTGTATCGTCCTGATGGCGATGGTCGCGGTGCTGGAAGAACGTAAGATCCGCCGTGAGAATCGTGCGCAGAAACAGAAATTGAAAGCAGCCTGAGTTTGCAGGTGACCTCTTTGCCCGGTGTGATGCCGGGCTTTTTTGGTTTGTCGGTAAGGCTGTAGCGCCTCTGGTGTGCAATTTGACCCCATGCTCGCCTCGCCCGGTGCGAAGCGCGATCGAAGGGCCGCGGTTTTCTACGTAATTTCAGTTCACTTATATGACGTTGTCTGCTGGCGACCACGCTGCTTTTCCCGATATTATGAGCGGCTGTTACTTAGGAGAACTCATGATCTGGATAATGCTGGCGACCCTTATAGTCGTGTTTGTCATAGGATTTCGTATCCTGACCTCCGATTCTCGCCGCGCCATCAAACGTTTAAGTGAACGTCTGGGCATTTCGCTGGTGACGGTCGAGTCGATGATCGACCAGTTTGGTAAAACGTCCGGAAATGAGTTTATCCGCTACCTCGAGCGCCCGGACGAGGCGCATCTGCAAAACGCGGCCCAGGTGCTGTTGATCTGGCAGGTGTGTATTGTTGATGGCAGTGAACAAAATCTGCTCAGCTGGCACCGCCTGCTGCGTAAAGCCCGTCTCGCCGCACCGCTCACCGATGCGCAGATCCGCCTGGCCCTTGGCTTCATGCGTGAAATGGACCCCGATCCGCAGGAGCTGAACGCCTTCCAGCTGCGCTATAACCAACTTTTCCTGCCGGAAGAGGGTGTGTTTTACCTTCACTGAGGCCTTGCAGGCCGGTGCCAGCACCACGTCATCCGGCAAACCCCGGCAAAAGTTGTCGAAACGTTAAATTCGTCACACTTTTGATGATAAACTGCGCGACTTTTCCGCACGTTTTTATCTTCAGGTGATGCCATGACAGAACATACCCAGCCCACGACTACACCGCAGGCCAAAGAGGTTTCACGCCCCAACTGGTCGGCGGTTTTCTCCGTGGCGTTCTGCGTCGCCTGCCTGATTACCGTTGAGTTTCTGCCGGTCAGCCTGCTGACGCCGATGGCGCAGGATCTGGGTATTTCGGAAGGTGTGGCGGGGCAGTCCGTTACCGTCACCGCCTTTGTGGCGATGTTCGCCAGCCTCTTTATTACCCAGGCGATTGGCACCATCGACCGCCGCAAAGTGGTCATTCTCTTCAGTGTGCTGCTGACGGCATCCTGCCTGCTGGTCTCCTTCGCCAATAGCTTTAGCCTGCTTTTGCTCGGGCGCGCCTGTCTGGGGTTAGGGCTCGGCGGCTTCTGGGCGATGTCCGCTTCGCTCACCATGCGCCTGGTGCCCGCCCGCACGGTGCCTAAAGCGCTGTCGGTGATTTTCGGCGCGGTCTCCATCGCGCTGGTGATTGCCGCGCCGCTGGGCAGTTTTCTCGGCGGGATCATCGGCTGGCGTAATGTCTTTAACGCCGCGGCGGTGATGGGTCTGCTCTGCATTGTCTGGGTATGGAAAGCGTTGCCGTCGCTGCCGGGTGAAGCGGCGCATCACAAACAGAACATGTTTACGCTGTTGAAACGTCCGGGCGTGCTGGCGGGGATGACCGCCATCTTTATGGCCTTCGCCGGGCAGTTTGCCTTCTTCACCTACATCCGCCCGGTGTTTATGACCATGGCCGGCTTTGACGTGGATGGCCTGACGCTGGTGCTGCTGAGCTTCGGTATCGCCAGCTTTGTCGGCACCTCGCTGTCGGCGCAGTTCCTGAAACGCTCCCTCAAGGTGGCGCTGGCCGGTGCGCCGCTGGTGCTGGCGATCAGCGCCGCCGTGCTGATTCTGTGGGGCAGCGACAAGTGGGTCGCCTCGGCGATCGCCATTATCTGGGGCTTCGCCTTTGCGCTGGTGCCGGTGGGCTGGTCGACGTGGATCACCCGCTCGCTGGCCGATCAGGCGGAAAAAGCCGGGTCGATTCAGGTAGCGGTGATCCAGCTGGCGAACACCTGCGGCGCGGCGGTGGGCGGGGTTGCGCTCGACCATCTGGGGCTGACCTCACCGCTGGTGATTTCCGGTACGCTGATGCTGATGACGGCGTTGCTGGTGGCAGCGAAGGTGAGGGCGCGTTGATTGATAAATAGTCACCCCGGCGATATACTTGTACCGTAACTTGTACAGGAGGGAATATGCAGGTTGTGACCTTTACTGAAGCGCGAAGCCGACTCAAAGATGTGTTGGACGACGTGAATGACAATGTGGAGACGACAATCATCAGCCGCCGCAACGGCGGGGATGCGGTTGTTATGTCTCTTCAGCACTACAACTCGATGATGGAAACGATCCATTTGATGAGTTCGCCTGCTAATGCCAGCCGACTGATGGAGTCAATCGCACAGGCAAACACGGGTAAAACCACGCAGAGGGATCTGATTGATGACCAGGCTACTGATTTGGACAGATAACGGCTGGGACGATTATCTGTGGTGGCAAGAGCAGGATAAGAAAACGCTTCGCAGAATCAACAAGCTGATTGAAGATGCGAAGCGCCAACCTTTCAAAGGAATGGGAAAGCCTGAACCGCTCAAAGGGAATCTTTCTGGTTACTGGTCCCGCCGGATAAACGATACTGACCGACTGGTTTACGGCGTGTCGGATAGCGCACTCACTATTTTGATGTGCCGCTATCACTATCATGTGTAATTCAGGTTAATGCCTGAACCCGTCTTCTCGAATTTATCGACGGCGTTGCTGGTGGCAGCGAAGGTGAGGGCAAAGTCGTAAATTACCCCTCACCCCGGCCCTCTCCCCAAAGGGGCGAGGGTGAAAAGACCCACCGGACAATCCCCTCGCCCCTTTGGGGAGAGGGTTAGGGTGAGGGGATATCAGGCTGATGTCTGAACCCGCCTTCTGGAATCCATCGAAATCAGCACCACCGACGAGACAATCAGCAGCGTGCCCAGCCAGTCCGGCAGGGTGAAGGCCACGCCCAGCAGGATCACCGACAGCAATGCACTACTCAGCGGTTCGGCGCAGCTCAGGATGCTCGCCTTTGGCCCGCCGATCATCTGTGCCCCTTTCAGATACAGGCTGAACGTCAGCGCCGTACCGATCACCACCAGATAGAAGAACGCCAGCAGCAGGCTACCGTCGAACGCAAAGGTGGTGCCGCGCCCCGCGTAGAACGGCGTCAGCACCAGTCCCGCAATCAACATACTCCAGCCGACGATCGGCAGCGTGCCGTAGCGGGCGATCAGCGTTGATGGGTAGGTGGTATAGAACGCCGCAGCAAAGGCCGAGGCGATGCCGAAGAACAGCGCGGCAGGCGAGATTGAGAGCGACGTCGGGTCGCCGTGCGTCACCAGCAGGAAGGTGCCGACAAGCGACGTGAATATCGCGGATAACACAAACAGGCCGGGGCGCTTTTTCCGCGCCAGTGCGAACCACGCCACGATAATGGTTGGCGACAGGAACTGCAGCACGGTGGCGGTGGCAGCGTTGGATTTTTCAATCGTCAGCAGGAAGGTGAGCTGCACGGTGAGCGCGCCGACCAGCGAGAAAAATAGCAGGCTGATGGCGTCCTTGCGGTTTTTGATGACCGAGAAAATTTTGTCGCCGTGAACGAAGGAGAGCGTCAGCAGGATCACCCCGGTAAACAGCAGGCGAACCATGGTCAGATAAGGTGAAGAGATGTGGCTTTTCTCCATGATGTACTGCGCGCAAACGCCTGAACTTCCCCATAAAACGGCGGCGATCAGGACGTTGAGCATCCCTTTACGTGTGGAACCCATGTTCTCCCCTGTTATGTTGGTTTTTTTGTAGCATAACATGAGGATTGGTGGGTTTGGTGCGGTCTGATGCCCTCACCCCGGCCTTCTCCCACAGGGAGGGGGGCAAAGACTAAAAACGGCAACATGGCGTTGCCGTTTTGCATTTACCTTGTGCGGTCTGGTGCCCTCACCCTGGCCCTCTCCCACGGGGAGAGGGGGCAAAGACTAAAAACGGCAACTGGCGTTGCCGTTTTGCGTTTACTTTAGAACCAGGCTTCCCACATGGCGCCGACGTTGAAATCGTCAAGCGTCTCGTCCTGGGTGCCGTTCACGCGGGCGGTACGTTCGTTATCCACTTTGCCGCCGGTGACGTAGAAGCGCAGCATCGGACGGAACTCTGGGCCCATGGCGATAGACATGTTCTGCGACAGGGTCAGTTTCCAGCCTTTGTTATCGCCGCCGTTGTCGTAATCAACGTGCTGCCAGCCCGCTTCCAGCCAGGTCGAGTGGACGTCGTTCCACCAGTGCATTGGGCGGACAATGGCGTTGTAGTTCTTGCGGTTATCGGTGCCGTCGCGGCTATTGTCATAGTCGTGGAAGGCGAGGATGTACTCCACCTGGGTGGCCTGGGTGAATTTATGCAGCCCTTCGAAGCTGGCGTAGACCGTGGTCAGATCCTCGGTCTTGTTGAAGACGCTGTTATCCGAGTTATCAGAGTAACGGGCAATCACTTTGTTCACGCCGCTGTCGTTGGTGTGGCTCAGCACCACGCCACCCTGCCAGGCCTTCAGACGCTCTTCACTGTCGATCGCTTTCGAGTCAAAGCCGTAGTTGGCATACAGCTCCAGATCGATCGGGCCGAGCTTCATGCCGTGGATTTTAGAGGTGGCCGCGTAGTTACCTTTGTCGCCCGTGCCGGAACCGCCGGTACAGGTGATGCGCGATGGGTTCGCTTCGTCTTCCATCACTTCCGGGCTACAGGATTCCACGGCCGCCACGGTCGCCACGTCAAACTGCACGCCGCCAATGTCGAAGTTCTTCACCCCGGCGCCCTGGCCATCGTGGTTCATCCAGAAGTAGTCGTTGATACCCTGCTGCGGACGCTGGTGGAAGTCACGACCGGCCCAGAAGTAGGCGTTCGGGTTGGACGCCATGATGTTGGTGACGCCCGCATAGGCTTTTTTCAGGTTAACTTCATCGCCCCAGTGGTCGATCATCACGTTGATGTCCCAGATGGCGCCGTTATCGCCTTTAAAGGCTTTGGAGAGCTGGAATTCACCGCCGTTGCCTTCGTTACCCAGACGACCAATCGCCGACGCACCGTTATAGGAGCCATCCACCGCTACGTATTTTTGATCGGCGGCCTGGAAATGGGCGCCATAGCGGGCATAACCGGTAAATTTAACCCCGAACGGAATAGCCATATCCGGCGACTGCGCCGCACTTTGCGGCTCGGTGACCACGTCGGCTTTTTTCGCCACCGCAGCATCCATTTTTGCCTGACGTTCTGCCAGGGCTTTATCCACCGCTTTGGCCACAATGGCGTCGATTTGCTCTTGAGTGAACTCCTGTGCGAGTACAGAAATTGGGCAAAGCGCGGCGATAACCGCCATTGTTAATGGAAGTTTTTTAATTGTGTTCATGGTTATCTCAATATAGTTTAATTTTATTCAGACAATAACCATCCCGCTCCGATCTGACAGAATATGTCGCTATCATCAGAACAAGTGGATTTCTATTATTAGGTACAGAGGTATTACATTACCGTTTTTTCGCCATAGATTATCTCTGATATAAATGAATAATTTCTTCGGATAATTCACGCGCCAGCAGCGAGTTCATTAAATGATCCTGGGCATGCACCATAATTAACGTCATCGGCTGACGGGCTTCGCCCGCATCCTGCTCAATGAGTTTGGTCTGCATATGGTGCGCCTGACGCGCGTAGCCATCGGCTTCGCGCAGTAGGCTTTTGGCTTCATCAATATCGCCATTACGCGCGGCGTGCAGCGCTTCAAAGCACAGACTGCGCGACTGACCGGCGTTAACGATAATTTCCATTACGGCTTCTTCTAATGCGATCATGAGTGATTACTCTTTTTCAAAACCATTATTCAGAGAGGTAGCGGCAAACCACTCTCCACTTTTCTTTATCGTGCGCTGCTGCGTCGCTAAATCCAGCTGAATAAAGCCGTAGCGGTTTTTATACGCATTGCACCATGACCAGTTATCGATAAATGTCCACATATGGTAACCAAGGCAGTTTGCCCCTTCGCTAATGCCTTTATGCAGCCATTTAAGATGTTCGGAAATAAATTCGATTCGATACTGGTCGTTTATTTGTCCGGCTTCGATAAATCGTTGTTCGTTTTCTACTCCCATGCCGTTTTCAGAAATAAAGCAGCGCGGGTTGTCATAATTATCACGCAGATTAACGAGAATATCGTAAATACCCGGTTCATAGATTTCCCAACCGCGATACGGGTTCATCTTCCGACCGGGCATTTCGTAGTTATCAAAGAACCACTCCGGCATAAACGGCGCCTGAGGGTTCACCGCACTGTCACGACACTTCACGCGACGCGGTTGATAGTAGTTAATGCCCAGCAGATCGATACGCCCGTCGGCAATCAGGTTGCTGTCCTCAGGCTGGCAGGCAGGCAGCTGATCGTAAGACTTCAGCAGCGCCACCAGGTCGGCCGGATATTTCCCACGCAGCACCGGGTCGAGGAAGCTCCGGTTAAACATCAGGTCGGCAATATGCGCCGCTTTCACATCCGCCGGATGCTGCGAACGGGGATATGACGGGGTCAGGTTGAGTACGATCCCAATCTCACCGGCATGGTTTCCGGCGCGGAAGGCGCGCACCGCGTGGGCGTGGGCCAGCACGGTGTGATACGCCACGGTCGCCGCACGACGGAAATCCACCACGTTGGGATAGTGGAAATCGTACAGATAGCCCCCTTCAACCGGCACAATTGGCTCGTTGAAGGTAAACCAGTGCAACACCCGGTCGCCAAACAGTTTGAAACAGGTCTGCGCATAGCGGCCATAGGCAGCCACCACGTCGCGGTTTTCCCAGCCGCCAATCTCCTGCATCGCCATCGGCATGTCGAAGTGGAACAGGCAGATAAACGGCGTGATGCCCTGCTCAATCAGTTCATCGATCACCTGATTGTAAAACGTGACCGCCTCAGGGTTCACTTCACCGATGCCATCAGGGATCAAACGCGCCCAGCTAATCGAGGTGCGAAAGCTGTTGTGGTTCAACGTTTTCAGCAGCTGAATATCCGCTTTCCAGTTCTGGTAAAAGGTCGATGTCTGTTGCGGCCCTATACCCTGATGGAAACGGTTTGGTTGCTGGCTAAACCAGTGATCCCAGGTGGTCAATCCCTTGCCGCCGCCCTGGCTCTCCCCTTCGGTTTGCAGCGCGGAGCTTGCGCTACCCCACCAAAAGTTCTCGGGAAATGAGTAGTTCATAATGCTTCCTCTTTAACTTAGTTACTGGCCGGCTCAGCGCCTACAACAGCCGCCTGGGCTTTTTGCTCTTCGTTTTTCACCAACGTACGCTCATAAGCGCGCAGGAAAGGCAGGTACATCAGCGCCGACATCACCATGCACACCACGCACATCACCACCGGGCTCAATGCCCAGTTGGCCGCCCAGGAGGCGCCAATCGGTGCCGGCGTGGTCCATGGGGTTAACGACACCACCTGCGCCAGCCAGCCGAGCTTAGTGGCACCGTAGGCCAGACACGCATTCACCAGCGGCACAAACACGAACGGGATAAACAGCATCGGGTTCATGATGATCGGCGCACCGAACAGGATCGGTTCGTTGA
>ERZ773187.725-NODE-725-length-30012-cov-11.980706_pt1 | contig 30012 bp, 19 predicted proteins | sample MGYA00511242_ERZ773187 | MGnify/ENA primary metagenome ERZ773187 (study PRJEB29015, sample SAMEA2737744) | human gut metagenome | biome: human gut; feature: human-associated habitat; material: faeces | place: China | collected 2012 ...
AAACCATCCTTTCTGAAATGAAATAGAATATCATTGTTCTTACGCCGTTCTCTCTGCATGGATTTCCTGCCCCCTTCCGGCGGCGTTTTCCGGCTCTCACACTTGGGGGTCATGGCCGGGTATCCCATGCAGACGGTCATTCGGTTTTCAAGCTTCGATGAAGGCTCTGAAATTAGACTAACACATTCATAGAAGATTTTTTAGGAGGTCGTACCTCCGGTTTTTGGTTGTAAAAAAGCGGAAGTGATGCTTCCGGTTCTTTGCTGCAAACCATTGAAAAAATTATATCACATCGTAAATTTTATTTTTAGAAACTGGTAGTTCCGGTTTTTAAAAAATATGAAGTGAATTTCAAGGCAAAATCGGAACTATTGGTTCTGGTTTTGCGTATCAACGTAATTTCAAATTTTGAGTGCCGTTCTCTCTGCATGGTGTTCCTGCCCCCTTTCGGCGGCGTTTTTCGGCTCTCCCACTTGGGGGTCATGGCCGGGTATCCCATGCAGACGGTCATTCGGTTTTCAAGGTTCAATTGGTGTCTTGCTGGTAGCTTATCACACTTTCAAAAGAATTTTTAGGACCTGACAGGTCCGGTTTTGCGTGGATTTTATCCTGAATTCTCTTGAAAATCGGACATCGTGCCCGGTGCGTAAGATAAGTATACCGTATCCTTTTGCTGCTGAACAGGAAGTATTCGTTCCGGTTTTGAGGTCTTTTTTCGGCTTTTATGGGCAAAAACCGGAAGCTTTAGTTCCGGCTAACCACTGGATCGCTTTTATCATAGCAGAAATTTCGTTGAATTTTTAGGAGGTCGCACCTCCGCTTTTGCATACAACTTGCTTTAGCTGCGTGCATTTCGTTGTGCGCAAAAACAACCGTCCGCTTCAAGTTAAACTTGAAAACGGACGGTCTGGCATACAGGATGATTTTCAAACTAGGAAGCACATCGAGAAGCTTCATAGTACCCGCAAGCAGGGCAGACGTATATACAACGTCTGCATCTGCAAGCAATGTTTTCGTCTATACAAAAACACTTTTTGCGTTGCAAAATGCTTGTTGGGAAATCCCAAACCCTTGAACTGCATCCTGTGGATGCAGGCTGTGCGATTGCATCGCTGATTCGTTCAAACTCATCGCAGCCCTATATTATCGCTCACACTCCCGATCAGGATGTCAAATGCAGAAGCGGCCATCTGCATCTACGCAAACAGCCGCTTCATGATTCATTTTGTACTGGTCACTGCAGCACCTTATTCATCAACTCCTGATAGCTGTCCACATGGTCGTATGTCACAAGTCCATCTGACAATTTTGCAAAGAGCTTCTTGGCGCAGTCGATCTTGGATTTCTCGATCGGACGCAGGTTCAGGCTCTCCATTGTACCTTTGGTTTCTGCTACAAAATAGATGTGCTTCACCTTGCCCTCATGGAACACGATTGCCCAGTCCGGGGAGTAGTGTCCAACCGGGGTCGGAATATAGAAGCCTTTCGGCAGTTTTGCATAGATAAAGACTTCCTCTGCACCGTCCAGATTTTCCGCAAACTTCCGTTCTACGCTCTTTTCCGCTGTGCCATCGGTGAAAACGTAATCCTGAATCGCCTTCTGTGCCTTGTAAGCCTTATCCATCGTCAGAGCGTGTTTCTCTGCCGTAAAGATGCTGCTGTCGTAGCTGCCCTCGATGGTATCATAGGTGATATGCTCCACGATCATGGTAGCTTTCTGCTCCTTGACCAGCCGGATCACCTTTGTGATAAATTCTTCCGGGTTGTTCTGGTACATCGCAAAGGTCGTCGGCTTGATGCCCTGCAAAATCCGTGCGACGGTGCGCCGGGTCAGCGTTGTGCTCTCTGCAATTTTGCCGATCAGATCATACGCAACCTGTCCGTTATGCGCATTCCGCAGCACATCCGTTTTGCGTTTTGCGTCGTTGAAACTGTTGCCTTCCCGCACCATATCGGCACTCAGAACATCTTTCTGACCAGCATAGGTGACGGTGTATTGCAACCGGCTGACGTACAGTTCGCTGTCAATGTGTGCGATTGCTTTCTGAATCAGTTCCTCAGAATCAAAATCCACCGTATAGGCGTATTTGTGGTTGATCGTCTGCCAGAGCTTCTGGAACTCAGCTTTTTCAAACCGGTCGTTCAGCGGATTTTCCAGCACTTTCGGCTTGTTGCCATCCTCAAACATAGACTTGAGCATACTGTCATCATAAATTGCCTGCACAAGCGTGTGCACGCCCTCTTCAATGGGCTTCAGCGTTTCCGGCACCGGTGCAAGTGTTCCGGTCTGCACATCGTCCCGGTAGTCCTGCGTGACGTTATCCTGCTCATCCACATAGTTATTGCGGACAAGATACTGATAAATTGCCCGTGCCTGACGGTCATCCACCTTGACAATTTTGCCATCCAACCTGATGGTCTTGCCGGTGAAATATGCAATGTCTGCCTTACGGGGGCGATCATACAGCACTGCTTCGGTCTGCTTTTGCAGTCCGTCTACAAATCCTGCATAGCTCTCGCTGGCAATAACGGTCAGGACGTTGATATCCTGCACCTTATCTCCCAGCACTTCCGCATCCATGCGGTTTCCGTCCTTATTCACGCACAGACGCAGACCACGGCCTACTTCCTGCCGCTTCTGCGTAGTGCTGTCGCTGTGCTTCAGGGTGCAGATTTGGAACACATTCGGGTTATCCCAGCCTTCCCGCAGGGCAGAGTGGGAGAAGATGAACCGGGTCGGCTCTTCAAAGGACAGCAGACGTTCCTTATTTTTCAGGATCAGATCATAGGCAGAAATATCATCCGACATATCTGAGCCACGCTTGACCGAACTGTTGACGCTGTGACCTTTCTTGTCGATGCTGAAATAGCCCTTGTGGACATCATGCACATCGGTTGAATCCAGATAGGCTGTATAAGCAGGGTCGAACAGGGTACGGTGCTCATTCAGAACCGAAAGATACTCCTGCTCAAAAATCTTGCCGTACTCACCCAGCAGTTCGTTTCCGTCTTCATCGTACTGGCGGTATTTTGCCACTTCGTCGATGAAGAACAGCGAAAGAGTCTTGATGCCCAGTTTGAAAAGTTCCTGCTCTTTTTCAAAGTGCGAAAGGATCGTTTCATGGATCTGCACCCGGCGCATATCATTTTCGGAAACATCGCCGGTGACATCGCCTTTGCGGATGGTATCACCGTTCGTAAAGGTCACAACACCCGTAATCGGGTCGATTTCCGACACTACGAAGCCCTTGTACTGCTCCATTTCCCCGGAGATGTAATAGAGATTATCGCCCACATCCAGCGTATGGAACTCTCGCTTCGTGCCGTTCTGGTGGCTGACCTCCAGCTCCACTTTTGCCCGTGGCGGATTCTTCGGGGAGATGATGATGCTTTCCAGATACAGATACTTGTCCGTACCACGCAGATTTTTGACCTCAAAGCCTTTGACTTCGATTTTCTTGACCAGCCGCTTATTGTAAGCGTCCAGCGCATCCAGAACGTAAATCAGATTGTGCTGCTTGGCGTGGGTAGCAGAGTAGTTCAGCGTGAAAAGCGGATTGAACTTCTTCAGGGCTTTCTGCGTGGCAGAGTCCTCTTTACCCATCTTCTGCGGTTCGTCCAGAATCAGGATCGGGCGGTTGGCGGCAATCACATCAATCGGGCGGCGGGAGCCGAACTCGTCCCGCTTGGTGTAAATAATTCTCGCAGCGGCATCACCCTTGCGGCCTTCCACGTTCTTGTCCTCGTTCATGGATGCCGCAAACGCCTGTGTGTTGATGATCATGACATTGATGCCGGAATTGCTGGAAAAGGAATCCAACTGATTCAGGTTGCTGCTGTTGTAGATAAAGAACCGTGCCTTTTTGCCGTAGCACTCCATAAAGTGATCGGCAGTGATCTCAAAGGACTTCTTTACGCCCTCACGGATGGCGATACTCGGCACAACAACGATAAATTTGCTCCAACCATACCGCTTGTTCAGCTCGAACATGGTCTTGATGTAAACATAGGTCTTGCCTGTGCCGGTTTCCATCTCAATATCCAGAGAACACCTGCCCAGCGGTGCCACCAGCTTGTCCGACTGATGGATGTTTGCTTCTGCCTGCAATGTGCGGATGTTCTGAAGCAACTCCTGATCGGTCAGTTGGAGTGCTTCGTTCTTAAAGCCGGAATCGTTGATTAAATCCTGCAATTCCACCTGTGTTGCATCGTCCCCGTTGGAAACAAGGCTCAACTGCTGCGGCTGTGCAGACAGGTTTCCCATATCACGCAGGTATGACACGCCTGCATTGTAGGGTTGCCCCTGAAAGACCCGTGCCACCGCATCCACAGCGTCAGTCTGGTACTGCTGAATCTTAAAACTAAGCTTCATCTTTGTGGTTTACCTCCTGCTCCAGCATCAGGAACCGGTCAAAGTCACTTTCATACAGGCGATCCTGAATGACACGATACTTTTCGTATTCAGTCTCCGCATGGAGTTTCGCCTGCTCTGCGCTGATTTTACCAGGGCCTGTCAACAGTTCGTTGCCGTTGAACTCCAGAAAACCGTCCAGCCGCTTCGCCCAGTCCTCCATGCTCATGGGAATCTTGCGTTCCGCTTGCAACTCGGCATAATCCAGATAGAGCGACACGATGCGCTCCAGATAGTTCATTTCCTCTTTGCTCAGGTAGTTCTTGGCCACCGTCACATCTGCTTTCAGGATTTTTCCGTCCGGCGCATTTTCCCATGTGGTAAGCCCCATGTGCTCCTTGTTGGCATCGGCACGCTCCACGATCAGCTCCGCCGCCGTGTGACGGTGGACAGCATAGTGCATCTTGTTCTGGACAGTCTGGAAGAACAGCCGGGTCGTCTTGGCGTCCTTATTGTAATCAAACGCTGTTGCGTACAAATCCGTCACTTTCTGGTAGAACTTGCGCTCCGACAGACGAATTTCACGGATCTGCTGCAACTGACGCTCAAAATATTCATCCGTGAACATATGGCCTTTTTTCAGCCGCTCTACATCCATTGTCCAGCCCTGAATGGTGTGGTCCTTGACGATCTGCCCCGCCCACTTGCGGAACTGCACCGCTCGCTGGTTATTCACCTTGAAGCCGACCGCAATAATCATTTGCAGATTATAGTGATCCTGTTTACGGTTAATCTGACGGTTGCCCTCCGTTTGAACTGTCAAGTATTTCTTGACAGTTGCCTCCGGCGTAAGTTCCCCATCCGAATAAATGCGTTTGATGTGCTGGGAAATCGTCTGCTTTGACACATCATATAATGCCGCCATCATCTTCTGCGTCAGCCAGATATTCTCATCCTCATAGCGCATTTCATAGCTTGCATTGCTCTCACCCGTAGAAGCCACAAAAGTCAGATACTCCGCAGCAGAACTATGAATCAGTTTGGAGTTTTGTGAGTGGAGTGTGGAGTTTTTTTCTTCGCTCATACCGTATCATCTCCTTTTGCAAATTTTGCGCTCATGGTTTTGGTCGTAGAAGAGAGCATTTTCCGGAGTTCTTCACAGTCTGCATAGAGCGACTGATATTCTTCCGCTTTCAGATAATCTGTTTCCGCCAGCAAGTCCAGCCAGTAAATCGTTTCCGCACATTCTTTCAGCGCAATATAGATTTTGGAAAGGAAGTCCTTTTCGCTGATGGCGCACTCACTTTCGGCAATGTTTGCACCAATGCTCGTCCCACTCCGTAAAACCTGTTTGGACAGGACAAACTCTTTCTTTTCTGCGCACAGATATTTATAAAGATTCACGATTCTGACCGCAAACCTCTTGCTTTTGAACTTTACCGTTTTGCTCTGCTCCATAAACGCACCTCAATGTGGAGTTTGGAGTGTTGAGAGTGGAGTTTTCCGCTTTTACTTCAACTCCACACTCCACTCTTCACACTCCACACTCATAAAACTTTTCTAACTGTTTCCGGGCTATACGTTTCAAAAATCTGGTCAAAGTTTGTCGCAACGCTGTCGTTTGCCATGGAGCTGTCACGGAACACAGCATAGTAGGGCTTCATCTGAGCAATCGCCTTGACGGTATCTTCCGTCACATCATGGTCAAAGCACGCCAACAGGAAGCTGTCTGCCACGTTGAACACCTTTTTGCCCGCAATCTCTTTCACCTCAATGGGGCTGGACAGCAGCACACCCAGATCCAGCATCACCTGGAACAGCAAATCTTCCGGGGTGCGGTCAGGTTTTACGTTATCCACCAGCGAGAACAGATCCTGCTGGCTGACTTCTCCCGGCGTGTAGTAGACATTTTCCATATTGCTGCTGTCCAACCGCAAACACCGGAAACCCACATCAACGGGGGTGCCCGGTTCAGGCTGCGTCTCTGACATCTCCAACTGTCCCCCCCCCTGCGGACAGTATTTGCTTGCCCGCACGGCGGATACGCTCTTTGCCAATTTCGCAGATGTTCTTGTAGCCTGCCTTATAAGCTTCTTTCTTTTCATCAGTCTTTTCGGGCAGCTGCACCATAATGAACTTACGATGTCCGCCATCTTCAGCGTTTAATTGCATCACAGCATGGGCGGTAGTAGCAGAGCCGGAGAAAAAGTCAAGAATGAAATCGTCTGAATTAGAGGTTGCTTGTAAAATGGTTTTCATCAGTGCAATGGGTTTAGAATAATCGAACAATTTATCATTCTCCGGAAAAAGGTCTTTGAATCCTTGCGTTCCATTAACTGTGAAATTATCTTTGTCCAGCCAAATAGTTGGAATCTGACCACCAACTGTCCTGTTTGCGCCGAAAATCAATGTTGGCGCATTGCTTTCATGTCCTATTACTTCAAGCTCTCCATTTTCAATTTTTTCAATTACACCGCTTGGCAAGTATTGAATACTGTATTGGTTTTGATTTTTGGAATTTGAGTTTCGAGTAACTTTAATATAACCTTTTTTCCAATCAGATAATATGCGCTCTGGAATCTGTCGCCAAACACAGTCTTTACCTTTTGCTGTTACAGGCCAAATTGCAACCGATCCAACGGGTGCACACGAATAATCATATACATAGTTCAGCTTGTCGCCTGTGTACTTTCCGGAACCAATAAGTTCTTGCAATGACGCTCCAACACCGGTTAACAGACCTGTTTTTTCATCAATAAAAATAGGATATGCTTGATTAGGACGCTGCTCTTTATCGAATGTACTTAAAGTTAGTCCTTCAAATGGCGTGCGGTCTTTTCCTCCCCAAGCTTCTACAGGATTAGCAATAAAATCTTTTGGAACAATCCAGACCAGATACTCATGCAAATAATTAAATCCACCTGAAGGTTTACCTCCAGAAGTTTGAACTGTTACAGTAACCACTTGATGCCCACCAAACAAACTCTCACACATAGCTACTAAGTGGTGGACTTCACGATAACTAATGCTGATAACTATAACTCCATCCGATGCTAATAAGTCCTTAGCTATTCTTAAGCGAGGATAAATTTTGTTAAGCCAATCGGTGTGAAAACGGCCATTGCTTTCAGTGTTCTGTACCATACGATTACCTTCTTCATCGTATTGGCCGCTATTTTCCATGTAATCTCTTGCGTTTTGCTCAAAATTATCAGTATAGATAAAATCCTTGCCCGTATTGTACGGCGGATCAATGTAGATCATCTTGACCTTGCCCAGATAGGTTTCCTGCAAGAGCTTCAGCACTTCCAGATTATCGCCCTCGATGTAGAGATTCTCGCTGTCAAAGCCACCGGGAGTGCCATCTTTGCCAACGCTATCCGCCACAACGGGACGCAGGGTTGCCGTGATGGGCGCATTTGCCGCCAGCATTGCCTTTTTCTTGTCCGGCCATGTAAATTGGTAGCGCTCTTCCCGACCCTCCACGATGGAGTCGGAAAGCTCCTGCCGCAGAACGTCAAAATCAATGGCGTGTTCTACCTTGCCGTTGCGTTTCACCTCGGTAATTGCATTGGGGAACAGCTTGCCGATCAGCTCAATATTGCGCTGTACACCGTCAAGGCTGTGCATTTTAAGGTTGTCCATTTTATTCTCCTAATCTCATAAACACACAAATATTCGTATTATTTCCACTGTACTCTCTCAATAGATGCTCCTAATTCGTATTGCATCTTCAATCCAATCTTCGAGATTATTACGAATATCGTTATAAGCATTCCACGGATTCGGATCATAACATGGAACAATATCAGCAAAATTCTTTCCATTAAGCTCGAATTGAGCAAACGGATTAGCCCCCTTCCTACAAATACCCGTACGTGGATCTCGGATGTTATGTATATAAATTCCAAGTAGGCCCTTTCCATCTACCCATGCTTTTTTTATCTCATATTGAACCCACGGTCTGGAAGCTGTTTCCGTTCCAATCAAAACAACGACGCAAGAGCGATATTTCATATTATCATCTATCCATTTTTCGATTTCTCTGTCACCAGAACGTTTGATCTTCTCCCATTCGTTTGGCGAGACTGGAGAATTGTCCTCAAGCATACCAATATTTCTGATTTGTTGAACTCGCATCACATCGTTCGCATAATGGAAGCTATAAAAAATCTGTCGTTTCACCATATTAAATCACTCCTGCAAATTTCAACGATACTATTACCACTCCAATGGCAATAATGGGAGCATAGAACATCCAGATGCTTGGGGATTGTAAGCATTTAATCCACGTTGCATTTGCATCATAAAGTTCCGTATTTGAACATCTTGAATCCAAAGAAAAATCCGGAACAATTTTTTCTTTCCGTACCTTTTCGTACAGAATCCGATACTGCTTTTCTAATTTGAGATAGTATGTATCCATCATCAGAAAGCAGATTACTGGAAGAAACGCAATCAATAATATCCATGCGCTCACCTCTGTAAAGGAAATCGCTGCTATCCCTGTCACAATAGTTGCTGCAAATCCTTTGTAAATTGCTGCTGATGTTGACATACGATCAATGACACCCTGTATCATCTGAAGATGCACGACCTTGTCTTCATGCCTTGTTTTTTCATTTACTTCCAGCTCAGTTTCAGTATCCATTATTTCATTCCTCAATGATTATTCAGCCAGTTTCTAAGAGGATTTATTGTACGATTTCCCTTTTCGTCTTCAGTCACAACATAATAGCCCCTTTGTACTGGGGTTCTATCTCTATAAAATTCCGTTCCGTCATAATAAGCGATATATGGATATATCTGCATGTACTCATTTCCCTTATAGGAAGAATCATCATATCCTTTCCGTTTTAATGGTAATATGGCGATATCTTCACTACTAAACTTCTGAGAATCTCCATATCCAAGTTCCCAATTGCACCATTTTGATTCCACTGCTCCATCCGTTGCAAGAAGAATAAATTTATCGCATTGACGAATGCGCTCTTTTATTTTTGATGCTGTCACACCAGAAGTCACACTTGGCATAGAAGAATCTTTGCTGTCAATGTAAGCTTTGACATTGTAGTTCTTCTCCAAAAAACCAATGAGGCCGCTTAAATCCTCAAGATCATCGTGTTTATGGGAAATAAATACTGTCGTTTTTCCAAAATATGATTTGTAAAGGTTCGCAACCTCCATAGATGCAGACTCCAGACTTACCCCCTCTCTATAATTTGAGAATTGACCACTTTCCAAAATTCGCTTCATTTTTATTTCTTCCTTTCCTGTTCACCTTTCATGCCATTCAGCTTTTGCACCAGCTCAAATTTCTTCTTCGGCTGCTTTTCCTTACGGATTTTTACTTCCAGTGCAGCAATCTGCTTTTCCAGCTGCTCACGCTGCTTCTGCTGTTTCACACTGTCTTTCAGTGATGTATTTTCTCCTGTGCCAAGCGCATCACCTGCGATCTGACGGACAAAGTTCTCGTACACGGCATCCAGCGCAAGCCCTTCCAGATGTACCGGCAGGTCGTCTTCGTCCAGCCAGTCCGTAGAATAATAGCGGTCTACCTTAAAGGCCGTTTTGCCCGCCGCAGCCTCCTTGTAGCCGATGACAGCACGATACTTGCCCTCGTATTCCAGCAAAAAGAGGATGTGATACGGAATTTCCCGGTCGATCTGGCGCAGCACACTCTCGTCCAGCTCCGGGGCAGACAGCCGCACCTCGAACACCTCGATCTCCGTCACCTGCCCGCCAGCAGCCAGATTCAGGGTGGTGGTCGCGATCTTATTGCGCCAGTAGATGATCCTGATCTGTTCGACAAAGGCTTTCTTCATAGCCGGGGTGACAGCGATGTTCTCATAGAACTTCTGCTTCGGGATGCGTTTATTGAACTCGGTTGATACAGGCAAGCCAATCACAGCAATCCTCCTGAATTTTAGTAGTCCATTCGATATATAATCTCTTCTAAATTGCTATATCTTCTACCTTGAATTGCTCGCTTCGTGGTTTCTTCCATCATCAACGAATACCACACATCCTCTGTATCGTAAGAATACGTATACGCTTGACCTTGGTGATTCGCTGCATATTTAGATTTTTTACTTGTATTTTGAGGGGCATATTTTTTATAAGGGGTGCAGGTTTGAAATGCAGCCTCAAAAAAGTCAGAAGAACAACTTCCAATAAGCCACTTAACAATCCGAATCAGATACTGCCTGTTTCCAATTCCACCAAGCGGAAACATTTGAATTGCGTGAAGAATGCCAAAATAAATTTCACGCAAGGACCCATCTGCATTTAGTTGCAAATTGACTTTTTGGATAAACAATTTTGCTTCATCAGATTTGAAATCATTATGAATCCAATGAGAAAATGCTGGATTTCGTAAAATATTTTTATCTGAATCCATCTTTCCGATTTGATATGCGCAAGCAGATAACAGGTATTTATCCTTGTATTGTACAACAAGCAGCGTAGGATACAGAATTGCACGGTAAATTGCTTTAACAGCATGGTATAAATCATTTGTGTCAGAAGCACAGATATGAAGAATCTGTATTTCATTGTATGACTGATATTCGTCAGTGTACGATGTTACATTGGCTGAAACAGGAGAAATCGTACCAAGCCATTCAATAGAAGAAATCGTTTGGCACTGACTTTCCTGTCCTTTGGAAATGTGGTCAATCTTAATTATTTTTGGAGTTGAAAATCTACATTTTTCCGGTATATTTAAGAAATCCATCATTTATAAGTCACTCCTATTTCACAACAAGGAAGCAAATCAGCTCAAAATCATCCAGCCCGGACACCTGACTAAGCAATGCTGTTGTTCCACCACGCTTAAAAAGACTGTCGATATCGCATTCTTCCTTAACATCAATGATTGAATCAATGGCTTCACTCAGCAATTCGGACATCTCTGCCATGTCCTTTCCATCGTCTGTTTCCCGATTGAAGCGTTCGTACACATCTTTGATCGGCTCAGACTTTCCACGGCACAGCAGACGGATATCATCCAGCATCTTTTTGGGGTTTAGATAGTCGCAGATGATTTGTCCATCCATCCCAATGTAGACCATGTAGAACGGATGGATACGGTTCCGATTGTCCACATTGACGCTGTTATTGATGTTTTTCAGAACGAAGATCACGCCCTCCGGCAATTCATCCGTGGCTGGAACCACCGCATGAAGTCCACAGGGCTTCTTGTCCAGATCACCGTTGTGCTTGATATAATCCAGCAAGTCGAGCCGGAACTCATTCAGGCCCAAATCCATGATGGAGATACCGTCCGACATATCCTCGATGTCAACGACCTCTTCCTGCAAGCGTTTCAGCTGCGCCTTGCGGTACTCCAAATCGCCCTTTTCTTCCGGGTTGATAAGGTCGTCATCGCCGGTAGAGGTCATAACGGTGATTTTCATGCGGGTCTCCACCCGGGATTTCAGGTTGATGTAATCGTCCAGCGTCAGATCAGGCCAGAAGTTCACAAGCTGGATGTACTGGTTTCTGCTGCCGATACGGTCGATTCGTCCAAAACGCTGGATGATGCGCACCGGGTTCCAGTGAATGTCATAGTTGATCAGATAATCGCAGTCCTGCAAGTTCTGACCTTCAGAAATGCAATCTGTCGCAATCAGCACATCAATCTCCGTGGTACTACCGGGCATCAGAACATCCCGGTCTTTGGAGATGGGAGAAAAACAGGTCAGTACATTGTTGAGTGTTGCCTTGAAGCCCTTGATCGTGGTTCGCCCATCAATCGATCCGGTAATGACAGCGGTATCTAGCCCATACATCTGCTTTACGAATGTACTCACATTGTCAAAGAGGTACTCTGCAGTATCCGAAAATGCAGAAAAAATCAGCACTTTCTTGTTGCCAGCATTGATCGGATGCTCAATTTTTTCGGACAGCAGCTGGAACAGTTCTTGTAGCTTTGTGTCGTGCTGCGGTGTGATATCTGCCACCATAAAGGTCAACAGCTCCAGAATTTCCGCATCTTTCCGAAGTTCATCACGCCAACTCTTCCAATCCATATCCGCAAGATCGATTTTGACTTTTTTGCCGACGGTGAAAAAGTCGGTGTTTTCATCGTCCATGTCAAAATCGTCTCCGGCCATGTCGTACATATCCAGATCAGCGTGTCCGGAGCGTTCAAACTGGTCAATGGACTGAATCGTACCATCAATCAGTTTCTTGATGCGCGTCAGGGTCAGCTGGAACGAATGTACAGAGCTTTCCAGCCGTTTCAGCAGATTGGTACTCATCAACCGACAAATACCCTGCTCACGGCCTCTCTGGGTCAGATTTTCTCCCTTATTGTGCGTCAGCTCCTGATATTTCTGGATCTTACTTGCGAAGATGTAGTTGGAGGGCATATAGACGCACAAGCTCAGCTGAATCAGCTGCTCATAAATTTCGTTGTAGTTGATGGCATTATTCAGGTCTGTCAGACATGGCCGAACGGAGATCGGCTTCAACCGCTCTGGGAACTTTCCGATAGCGTTGGTGTTGTAGTACTTCTCGATATGCTTCCGAGAACGTGCGATGGTAACACTGTCCAGCAGCTCGAAGAAGTCGAAATCCAATGTCCGCAGCAGCGCATCCGTGGTTCTCTCTTCTGGTTTCTGTTTGCTCCATGCGTTAAAGGCTTTTTGCGCCTGCTTAAAGATGTCTTCAATGCTCTTTGAGGTGTTCAGCCTTTCATCCAGATATTCGGAGTTTCCCTCATAGGCAAGGGCCAGCTGATTTTTCAAATCCACAAAGCGGTTGTTGACCGGCGTTGCCGAAAGCATCAGCACCTTGGTCTTAACTCCGGCACGGATCACCTTGTCCATCAGCCGCTGGTAACGGTTGTCCTGCGTCTTGCTGTGCGTACCGATGCCGTTGCGGAAGTTGTGCGATTCATCAATGACGACCAGATCGTAGTTGCCCCAGTTCAGGCGATCCAGATCGAGGCCATTCGATTTTCCGCTGCTTCTGGACAGGTCTGTGTGGAACAGAACATCATAATTCAGCCGGTCCGATGCAATCGGGTTGTTCACATAGTTGTCTTTGTAGGTATTCCAGTTCTCTGCCAACTTTTTGGGACACAGCACCAGAACCGACTTGTTTCGGTTCTCATAATACTTTACGACAGCCAGTGCGGTAAAGGTCTTGCCAAGGCCAACACTGTCCGCAAGGATGCAGCCGTTGTACTTTTCCAGCTTATTGATGATGGCAAGCACCGCATCCTTCTGGAAGTCGTACAGCAGACTCCAGATTTTGCTCTGCTTGAAGCCGGTTGCCTCATTCGGCAGTTCGTCTTCTGAGATGTCGTCCAAAAACTCGCTGAATACATGATACAGCGTCATAAAATAGATGAACTCCGGGGAATTTTCAGCATAAGCCGTGCTGATATTCTCCAGAACTACATCTGTGACATCCTGCATTTTGTCCCGGTCGTTCCAAAGAGTATCAAACAGCTTCATGTACTGCTGTGCAAACGGAGCCTCCATGCAGTTGACCATGTTGTAGCTGTTATTTCCACGCTCACAGCCAATATCGACCGTTGTAAAGCCGCCAATCGGCATATAGGCGGTCTGTGCTGCGCCGGAATCCACGGTCATAAAGCCAGCCATGTTTTCGCCGGTAGTGTTCGATTTGAACGTTGCCTTTTTTCTGATCCAGTCTGCGCATTCCTTTGCAATGGCTCTCTGGGTCATCTCATTGCGCAGTTTGATTTCAAACTCTGTACCGTAAAGGCTCGTTTCACGGGAAATGCGGGGAATGTAGAACTCCCGCTTCTGCTTTTCAGCCTTTTCCTTCACAAACGTGGGGGATGTAAAGATAAATTCAAACTCGTCTACGGTTTCCAGCTGTTTCTTCAGCTCCTTATAGGCATACATCGAAAAGCAGGCTGCCGCAATAGACACCCTGCTGCCTTTTTTGATTTCCACCCGCAGATCATCTCGAACGGTATTGGTGATGTTATCCAGAATTTTCATATCATCCACCGGTTTTATGCTTATCCGTATTCTTTTATAGTCTTGACTATGAAGACGCTCTTACAAAAATCTATTTCTATTATACCACCCACTTTTTCCCCTGTAAACGAAAAAGCTGACGGTGTGTAGCGTGCAGCATCCATCAGCTTTTCGTGATACAAAAATCGGCACCCGCTTTTCAGCGAGTGCCGTTTTTGTTACCCTATAGTGCGCTTTGATTTTTGGCGTAAGTGGCGTAAGTTTGGCGTAAATCCGCTTTCGCGTGCTCCAAAAATCAAGGATTCATGCGGTTTTCAGGCAGTTATTAGTACATGCCGCCCATACCGCCCATATCACCGGCAGGTGCAGCAGGGGCCGGGGGTTCCGGCAGATCTGCCACCAGGCTCTCGGTGGTGAGCACCATCTCAGCAACGGATGCTGCGTTCTCCAGAGCGGAGCGGGTGACCTTGGTGGGGTCCACGATGCCGGCGGCGATCATGTCATCCACATAGACCTCGTTCTGCGCGTCGAAGCCATAGTTGGGCTTGTTGGCAGAAATGATCTTGTCGATGATGACGCTGCCCTCCAGGCCGGCGTTCTTTGCGATCTGGCGCAGAGGAGCCTCCAGAGCCTTCAGCACGATCTTGGCACCGGTGCGCTCGTCGCCTTCCAGGCTGTCGCACAGCTCACGCACAGCGGGGATGGCGTTGATGGGAGCGGTACCGCCGCCGGCCACGACGCCTTCCTGCACAGCAGCCTTGGTTGCATTCAGGGCATCCTCGATGCGCAGCTTCTTGTCCTTCATCTCAACTTCGGTAGCAGCACCGACCTTAATGACGGCCACACCGCCGGCCAGCTTGGCCAGACGCTCCTGCAGCTTCTCGCGGTCGAAGTCGCTGGTAGCGGCCTCGATCTGGTTGCGGATCTGACCGATGCGGGATGCGATAGCGTCCTTGTCGCCAGCGCCGCCCACGATGGTGGTGTTCTCCTTGGTGACCTTGACCTGACGGGCATGGCCCAGCATCTGGACGGTAGCGTCCTTCAGCTCGTAGCCCAGATCAGAGGACACCACAGTGCCGCCGGTCAGGATGGCGATATCCTGCAGCATCTCCTTGCGGCGGTCGCCGAAGCCGGGAGCCTTGACAGCCACGACGTTCAGGGTGCCGCGCAGGCGGTTGACGATCAGGGTGGACAGAGCCTCGCCCTCGATGTCCTCAGCCACGATCAGCAGCTTCATGCCGTTCTGCATCACCTGCTCCAGCAGGGGAACCAGATCCTGAATGACGCTGATCTTCTTATCGGTGATCAGAATTGCAGCGTTGTCCAGATCGGCCACCATCTTGTCGGTATCGGTGACCATATAGGGGGTCAGGTAGCCGCGGTCGAACTGCATACCTTCCACGATCTCGTTGTAGGTCTCGGCGGTGGTCTTGTTCTCCTCGATGGTGATAACGCCGTCAGAGGTGACCTTCTCCATAGCCTCGGCGATCAAACGGCCGATCTCGGGGTCACCGGCAGAGATGGTGCCGACGCGGGCGATATCGTTGCTGTCCTTCACCTTCTGGCTGTGTGCCTTGATGGTCTCCACAGCGGTGGCAACGGCCTTGCTCATGCCGCGGCGGATATCCATGGGATTTGCACCGGCGGTAACGTTCTTCATGCCCTCATTGACCATAGCCTGTGCCAGCACGGTAGCGGTGGTAGTACCATCGCCTGCGGCATCGTTGGTCTTGGTTGCGACCTCACGCACCAGCTGTGCGCCCATGTTCTCGAACTCGTCCTTCAGCTCGATTTCCTTCGCAATGGTCACGCCATCGTTGGTGATGACCGGTGCGCCGAACTTTTTGCCCAGCACCACGTTGCGGCCCTTGGGGCCGAGGGTGATCTTAACGGTGTTAGCCAGGGTATCAATACCGGCACACAGTGCCTTGCGAGCGTCCTCGCCCTGCTTGATCTGCTTTGCCATAATACATCGCTCCTTTATAATACAAGCTCAATTGAAAAGGGAAAATTCAGTTTCAGTCTTCCACAACAGCCAGAATGTCGCTCTGGCGCACGATGGTGCACTCTTCGCCGTCCACCTTGACCTCGGTGCCGGAGTACTTGCTGGTGAGGACCTTGTCGCCGACCTTGACGGTCATCTTGACTTCCTTACCGTCCACGACACCGCCGGGGCCCACCGCGATGACCTGTGCGACCTGCGGCTTCTCTTTTGCGCTGCCGGTCAGGATCAGGCCGCCCTTGGTGGTCTCCTCAACTTCAACAGTCTTAATGACAACACGGTCTGCAAGAGGAATGATCTTCATAATTCTTGCCCTCCAATTATATTGAATTTATTTGAAACTTTGTTGCGTCCTGCGGGGGCTTCGTGTGTGCCCCGCAGTGGTTTAGCACTCTTTTTATCTGAGTGCTAAGTGTATTGTACTCATCTTGCCCTGAAAAATCAAGGGGTTTTGCGATTTTTCTTTGTTAAGAATTTATGACGCCCAAAAATCGTACTCTGCCACGCAAAAAAGGCGGCGCATCCTTGACAGGACGCGCCGCCTTTTTTATACTTATAGCGCATTAGAAAAACACAGCTGCCGCGCTTTGCGGCAGAACGGAGGATACCGTGACAGACAAAAAGCTGATCTCATCTTTACAAGGACTGCGGGCAGTCGCATTTTTGTGCGTGGTCATCTCCCATTGCGGGGCGCCGTGGCTGGGTCCGTGGGCGATTTCAGTATTTGTGGCGCTGTCCGGTTTTCTGATGGTCTGCAACTATTACGACCGCCCTCGCACAGCACCGGGGCTGCAGTCTGCCATAGCTTTCTCCTTTAAAAAAATACGCCGGCTGTATCCGCTGCACCTTATTATGATGGCTGCCGCCCTGTTATTTGTACTGAAGGGGCTTCTGGCGCAGCCCTCTGCCCGCGGAGTTCTCTCCTGTGCGGCGCAGCTTGCGGTAAGCATTTTCCTGCTACAAACATGGATCCCGTCCAGCCGTTTCTGGTTCTGCCTGAACGGAGTGGCTTGGTATCTTTCGGTACAGGCTTTTCTGTATGCCATCTTCCCCCCGCTTCTCGTCGTACTGAAAAAGGCGGATGTCCGCAGGCTGCGCTGCATTGCCGCCGTGATCTTCTGCGTGCAGTGTCTTGCGTCCTTTGTTTTCTGGAAAGCCGGGCTCAGCGGAAAGGCCGCCTTTTACCTGACCTATCTGTGCCCTGTGTTCCGGGCGGGGGATTTTACCATCAGCTGCTGCATGGGCTGCCTTTACCACAGCCGCAAACAGGAGAGCGGCCTGCCGGGCGGTGCTTTCTCCCTGCTGGAGCTTGCTGCTGTGCTGCTTGCGGGCGGCTGCCTGTTTATCGCCGCCAAGCAGGTGGGGGTTCTGGGCGCGGTGGCCTTCCGGTACAATGTGCTGTTCACTCCCTCTGCGGTGCTGCTGGTCTGGCTGCTTGCCGTGGGTAAGGGAATCATTTCCCGGCTGCTTTCCGCAAAGCCGTTTTTGTGGCTGGCCGGGCTGTCCCCTTACGGTTTTCTGATTCATCAGGTGCTGATCCGGTATATGGAGTGGACTGCGGACAAGTTCAGCTTTACGGTACATCCTGTGGTCTGGACCCTGACCGTATATCTGCTCACGCTCTGCCTGAGCAGCTTTTACAAGGCGCTGGAACGCCGGGTGCGGCAGCGCCATACCCAAACCGGCGCACAACAGTAAAACACAAGGCCGCTGCACGGAACAATGTGCAGCGGCCTTGTTTGGGTCTGATGGTTTATTTCTTTACTTCACAGCCGCTTTTTTGGCGGTAAAGCGCTGGTAGGCGGGCAGCGGCAGCAGCACGCGGCCTGCCAGCGGCTGCACCTGTACCGACACCTGCTTGCAAGGGGCGCACTCGCCATCCACGGTGGCAATGATGGGCCCACGGCCATCTGCTGCCCGCAGACTGACCGATTTTGCGCGGCGGTAGATAAAGTAGGGCTTTGCGGCCTCGGTGAGCTGGCCATTTTTAAAGTGCTGGCCGTTTTTGTACAACATCAGCAGTTTTGCAATGACCCGGCGGCTGACCTTGCGCACGATGAACACATCCAGCCAGCCGTCATCCGGCTGTGCCTCCGGCCCGGCCATAAAACCGCCGCCGTAGGCGCGGCCATTGCACACTGCGCACATCAGACAGTCCACGGTCAGCACCTCGCCGTCAATGACGTACTCCACCCTGCGGCCGATATGCCCGCACAGCTGCTGAACAATGGACAGCGCATAGGCTGCCTCGCCGCCGCACAGCGGGATGCGCCGGAACTTGGGGATGCCGTAGGCCACCTGTGCGTCCAGACCGGCGGCGCAGATGGTGGCAGAAAGCCCCAGACTGGTGCGCATCAGGTCGATGGGCACTGTCCCGCCGGCCAACTGGGCGTCCAGATCCAGAAACTCCTCCTTTGTACCGTAGGTGCGCAGAAAGTCGTTGCCGCTGCCATAGGGCAGGCAGCCCACGGCGGTCTTATCAAAGCCGTGGGCACCGGTGAGCGCCTCGTTGAAGGTGCCGTCACCACCGGCGGTAAAAATGTGAAGTTCCACCCCGGCCTTTTGGGCAGCAGCGGCGGCAGCGCGGGACAGTTCCCGGGCGTGGCCAGCGTGGGTGGTGACGCGGATGGTGTAGTCCTCCGGGGCGAGCCCGGCACCGGCAGCCGCTGCCGCGATCTGCTGCGGCAGGGTGCGGGTACAGTCGGCCTTTCCGGCTGCGGGGTTCAGAAGAAACAGCGTGTGCATCGGGGTCCTCCCTGTTGTAACTCTATTTCCTCTATAATAGTCGAAAACCGTGCCGGTTGCAAGCAAAAACGCTATTTTCTTATAGGGTTATGGTCTCATCCTCCCGCAAAACGATGCTGCCATCGGCGGCGCAGTCTGCTGTCCAGTGCTGCCCTACGCAGGCAGTTCCGGCAGCAATGCGGTTCGCAAGTGCCTGCTCCACCGCCCTGTCCACCTGACGGCGCAGTTCCCGCGCACCATAGGCCGATTGCGCCCGGGCAGCCAGTGCCGCCCCCACCTGCGGGGTGTGGCGCAGCCGGTAGCCGCTACGGGCGGCGCGCTGCTCCAGCTGACAGAGCATTTTTTCTGCAATGGCGCAGAGGTTTTCTTCCGCCAGCGGGCGGAACACGATCACCTCGTCCAGCCGCCCCAGCAGCTCCGGCCGGAACCACTTTTTAGCTTCCTCCACAGCCTGCGCGGACTGCTTTTCAAACACGGCTTCTGCCCCGGCGGCAAAGCCCAACGGCGCGTTCTGCCCCGCCAGAAAACGTGCACCCAAGTTTGAGGTAAGAAGCACGATGGTATTGCGGAAATCTGCCTTGCGGCCCATGGCATCGGTCAGCTGACCGTCCTCCAAGATTTGCAACAGGATATTCTGGATATCCGGGTGTGCCTTTTCGATCTCGTCAAACAGCACCACGCTGTACGGGCGGCGGCGCACAGCCTCGGTCAGCTGCCCGCCCTCGTCATGGCCGAGGTATCCCGGCGGCGCACCCAGCAGCCGGGCGGCGGTGTGCTGCTCCTGATACTCCGACATATCGAACTTGAGCAGTGCCTTCTCGCTGCCGAACCAGCTGACCGCCAGTGCCCGCGCCAGTGCGGTCTTGCCCACGCCGGTAGGCCCCAAAAACAGCATAGCACCGATGGGACGCCCCGGCTCTCCCAGACCGGTGCGGCTGCGCCGGATGGCTCCAGCCACGGCCGCCACCGCTCGCTGCTGACCGACGATCTCGGCATTCAGGCGGCTTTCCAGCTTGTCCAGACGCTCCCGCTCCTGCTCGCCCACCCGCTGGGCGGGCACGCCGCTGGCGGCTGCCACCACCCGGGCGATATCCTCCGGGGTGAGCACCGGCTGGGTGCGCTGCTCCTTTTCGGCAAGGATGCGCGCCGCCGCACAGGCTTCGTCCACAAGGTCGATGGCCTTATCCGGCAGACAGCGCCCGGGCAGATACCGCACCGAAAGCTCCACCGCCGCCTGCAAGGTCTGGGGCGGCAGGCGCACATTATGGTATCGCTCGTAGCGGGGCGCAAGGCCGTTGAGGATCTCCACCGCCTGTGCGGGGGTGGGTTCCTCCACCTGCACCCGGCCAAAGCGGCGTTCCAGCGCGGCGTCCTTCTGGATATGGGTGCGGAACTCCTGATTGGTGGTGGCTCCGATAAGCTGCAACTCGCCCCGGGCAAGCACCGGTTTTAAGATGCTGGCAGCGTCAATAGCACCCTCGGCGGCACCGGCTCCCACGATGGTGTGGAACTCGTCGATGAACAGGATGGCAGTGCCGTCCCGCACCAGCTCTTCCAGCAGGTTTTTCAGCCGCTCCTCAAAATCGCCCCGGTATTTGGTGCCCGCCACCAGACTGGCCATATCCAGCGCCAGCAGCCGCCGCCCTTGCAGCGCTCTGGGCACCTGCCCGGCGGCAATGCGCAGCGCCAGACCCTCAGCCAGCGCTGTTTTGCCCACGCCCGGCTCGCCGATCAGACAGGGGTCGTTTTTCTGGCGGCGGCACAGGATCTCCACCATGCGGTCAAGCTCGGCTTCCCGGCAGAACACCGGGTCCAGCTCCCCTTCGGCGGCGCGGCGGGTCAGATCGCGGCAGTATTTATCGCTGGCGCGGCTGCCCCGGGGGATGCTGGCCGACACCCGAGGCTGGGCGGGCAGCACGAACTGTCCGCTCAGCTGGCGGCACTCCCGCACTGCCTCGGTGAGCGAAAGCCCCATCTCCGCCAGCAGCAGCCCGGCGGCGCAGCCGTCATCTTCCAGCATGGCGCAGAGAAGATGCTCCGGCTCTGCCCGGCTGACGTGGGCGTTCTGCGCCCCAATGAGCGCATAGTCCATGGTGCGGCGCAGGTCCGGTGCCATGGCCTGCCGTTCCAGCCGCTGTGCCGGGGCGCTGCGCCGCTGCGCCAGCTGACGGCGCACCTCCGGCTCGGTAATGTTTTTCCGGGTGAGGAACTGCGCCGCAGCGCCCTGCTGCTGCAGCATTGCCAGCAAAAGATGGCTGGTATCCGCCTGCTCACAGCCCAAATCCCCCGCCAGCTGCACCGCCTGCTGCAACAGCCGCGCCGCCGGGCGTGAAAAGCCCCGGTAACCGCCCATGCCCAGATTTTCCCAAATGCCCATGTGTCTGCTCCTTGCTGCATATAAAATCGTCTGCACTGGAAGTATAGCCCCAAAGGCGCAGAAAAAATCAGTTGTTTGTGTCGGGCAGCAGAAAAGTAAAAACCGATCCGCAGCGGTTGCCGGGGCGCGGGTGCGACCGGCTGCTGCGGATCGTTTTTTGAGATTTTATCTTGCGGGGAACGTTTTCAGAACGAGCCGCCTCCGCCGCCGTGGGTGGAGCCGCTGGAGGAGGTGTGAGTGGAGCTGCCGCCGGAGTCGCTGGAGCTGGACTCCTTTGGCCGCTCGGTGCGGTGCACCTCACGGTACAGATACAGATCCCGCTGGTTGGTCAGCTTCATGCTGCCCTGCCGCACATAGCTGGTTGCGTCCCGCTGCGGTGCCACGCTCTTGAGCCGGCTCTTCATCACGCCGGTCACGATCAGTGCCGTGATCAGGCCAATGACCAGCGCCACGCCCAAATACACGATCGAGAACGGCTCCTTGGGCATGTTGTCCACATCGTAGGGGTGGCCTTCGCGGGCGGCGGTGACATATGCGTCCGTCCACTGGATAAAGGTGCGGAAGGCGGCGGCGTAATCGCCGTCTGCCATATCGGGGGTCATCTGCTCGCCAAGGTACTGGATGCCGGCATCCGTAAAGGCGGTAATGCCGTAGCCGCAGGTGGAGATATGCCACTTACGGTCGCCTGTGCTTATCAGCAGCAGCACGCCGTCCCGGTTTTCACCGTAGCCGAACTGGCAGTAATCATACAGGTCATCGGCATATTCCTCCATGCTGGTGCAGCCCTCGCTTTCCAGCGAATCGATGGTAGCAATGATCACATCAAAGCTCTGGCGGACGCTCAGTTCCTCCAGTGAAGCTTCCAGCTCGCCGTCCTCGTCCTCGGTCAGAACTTCTGCGCTGTCGTTCATGCGGTAATACAGGTCGGCAAAGCCGTCTGCGGCAAAGGCCGGTGCGGCCAGCGCGACCAGCAGCACCAGTGCTGCCAGCGCGGCACAGAGGGAGCGCAGTGGGGTAACAGTCTTTTTCATCTTCCGTCCCTCCTTTACAGAATCCCGGCCAGCCACAGCAGCCACATCACCGCATAGGATGCAGCACCAACAGCTGCCGTAAGCCCCAGCGTCCACTTGCGGGCGGCGGCTTTATCCACCGGCAGGTTGCCCACAAACTTGCCGGTCTGGCCGTTCATAGCAAAGATGTAGTTGTTGCCCTGCCAGCTGGTGCTCAGCACCCACACCGGGAACAGGGCATACTTTGCCTTGCCGCCGTGCAGCTGAATGCTGCTGTTCTCCATTTTCACGGAGTCGTAGCCGGTAACGGTCTGGGTAAAGGCGTCCTCGGTGGACTGACGGACGCGCTCATTGGCGCGCTGGATGCTCTTTTGGGCGTCCACATCGTACTTATCGGCCACATAGCCCGCCAGATACGCTGTCTTGAAGGGCACGGCATCGCTCATAGTAAACGGCTCGATAGATTCCATCAGGTCGTCCTCCATCTTGGAGGAGCCGTCCACCGGAACCGCGTCAAAGCCCAGCACGCCGTCCCGGCGCACGGAATAGTAGCTGGTCTCGGTATAATCGTAGTCGTCATCCGACCAAAAGCGGGTGCGGGTAGCGGTAAAGCGCAGCTGGGCATCGGCGTCGCTGTCGTACAGCCAGAAGGGCACATACACGCCCTTGATCTCGTCGATGTGGTTCTGGCTGCGGAACACCTTGGGCAGCAGGGTCTTGCCCTTGAGGTGCTCCTGCAGCTTTTCCTTCGCTGCTTTTTTATCCAGCTTGAAGGGGATGATGAGGTCGGGGCGCAGGTCTCCGGCAAACTGTCCGGTGAGGACGATGGGGTTGCCGCAGAAAGGGCAGGCCGAGGCGGCCATGGTGTCGTCGCCCACGATCTCGCCGCCGCAGCTCTTGCAGACATAAGTATGCAGACCGGCGGTCTCGCCCTCTGCCCAGCTGCCGCCGGGGGTGGCCCAGTTCATCTCGCTGGGCTTTTCGTCCTTCAGCTCCTCGTCATAGCCCTTGAGGGTATCCACGTCGAACTCGGTGTCACAGTAGGGGCATTTCATCTTCTGGGTGGTGCTGTCAAATTTGATAGCACCATCGCAGCAGGGGCACTTATATTCCAGCATTCCTGCCATAGTGTTTCCTCCTATGATCTGCGAAGCAGAGGCTCCTTCCCTGCCCCGCAGTGTGATCGGTTATTGTGTGCCGGGTTCAGCTGCGGTCGTTTTCGTCAAAGGGGTCGCCGCACTCCGGGCAGAACTTGGGCGGGTGAGCGGGGTCTGCCGGTTCCCAGCCGCACTTGTCGCACTTATACTTGGGGGTACCAGCAGGCTTGGGTTTGCCGCACTCGGAGCAGAACTTGCCCTTGTTCACCGCGCCGCAGCTGCAAGTCCAGCCCTCTGCTGCCGCCGGGCGGGGCTTGCCGCACTCCGGGCAGAATTTGCCGGTGACGGTGGCACCGCAGCTGCAAGTCCAGCCCTCTGCTGCTGCCGGGCGGGGCTTGCCGCACTCCGGGCAGAATTTGCCGGTGACGGTGGCACCGCAGCTGCAAGTCCAGCTGTCAGCGGCAGAAGGCTGCTGGGGTGCGGCGGGCTGCTGCCCCATGGCGAACAGGTTCTGGGCGTTCATGCCGTTGGCACCGGCTGCCATGCCCATACCCATAAAGCCGGTCATGGCACCGGCGGTGTTGCCGGCGGCGGTCTTCATGGCGTCGATCTGACCACCCACCAGACGGGCGGCAGCGGTGGTGGGGTCGGTGGTCATGGCGTTTTCTTCCCACTCTGTGATCTTCTTCTGCTGCTCCTCCGGGATGGACAGAGAGTTGATGTTGAAGGAGAACACCTCAATGCCGCGCTTTTTGCGCCAGATATTGGACAGCTGCTCGTTGAGCGCCTCGGAGATCTCCAGCGTGTGGGCAGGGATCTCGTAATATTGCACCTTGTTGGCAGAAAGGGTGGCCAGCGCCGGCTGCAAAGCGTTCATCAGTTCGCTCTTCAGGCGGGGAGCCAGCTCCGAGGCATCGTACTGGGTGGAGACGTTGCTGCACACGTTGGTGTAGAACAGCAGCGGGTCGCAGATGCGGTAAGTAAAGCTGCCGTTGCAGCGGATATTCACCGAGAGCTTGTAGCCCCGCTCCTCGCTGACCACCACCCGGAACGGGATGGGGGTGGCGGTGCCGTACAGGATCTCGCCCAGCTCCTTGGTGTTGATGTAGTACACCCGCTGATCCTTGCCGGTGTCGCCGCCGTAGGTAAAGCGCTTGGCTACGGTTTGGAAAGTGGCTGCCAGACTGTCGCCGAAGTTGCCGGTGAACACGCTGGGCTCGGTGGAGGAATTGAAAGTATACTCGCCCGGTTCGGCGCACACCTCCACCACGCGGCTCTGCTCCACGATGAGCATGCACTGTCCGTCTGCCACAGCAATGCCGCTGCCGTTGGTGATGATATTATCCTCGCCGTGGTTGGAGCTGCGGCGGGAAGTGCGCTTCTGGCCCTTGACCATCAGCACATCCTTATCCAGAGAATCGCAGTAGAAAAATTCCTTCCACTGGTCTGCAAGAGTTCCGCCCAGTGCGCCCATACCTGCTTTGATCAAACCCATAATAATTTCCTCCTGTATGTTTTATTGTTTTTGCTCTCTTCTTTATCATGCAGAACGATTTCGTTTGTAAAAAGGTTCTGCCTGCTCAGGGGTAAGGGTCAGATAATTGATATTATAATCATACTGCAATGCGGCGCTGAACGCAAGGCATTTCTACCCGTTGCCACCTGCCTTTGCAGCTTCTTTCACAAAAAAGAACACCGGAGCATCCATAGAGACTCCGGTGTTCCGAAATAATATTTTTATGCTTGTCCCGTACCCAAAAAGGCTTAGAACCGCCGCCATGTATCCGGCATAAACAGCACCAGCATGGGGAATATCTCCAGACGGCCGGCCAGCATATCGAAGATGAGCACCAGCTTTGCGGGGTCTGCAAAGCAGCCGAAGTTCTGCATGGGGCCTGCCATTTCCAAGCCCGGGCCGATGTTGTTCAGGGTAGCAGCCACGGCGGTAAAGTTCGTCACCATATCAAAGCCGTTCAGGCTGATGAGGAAGAAGGAGGCCGCAAAGATAAAGATATACGCCGCCACAAACACGTTGGTGGTGCGGATGGTCTCGTGGTTCAGTAGCTTGCCGTCCATGCGGGCGGGCGCTACCACCTGCGGGTGCAGGGCGGTCTTGAGCTCCTTGGCCAGGGTCTTACCCAGAATGAGGAAACGGCTCACCTTGATGCCGCCGCCGGTACTGCCGGCGCAGGCGCCAATGAACATGAGCATGACCAGAATCTCTTTCGAGAGGGTCGGCCACAGGTCAAAATCGCAGCTGGAAAAGCCGGTGGTGGTGATGATGGAGCCCACCTGAAAAGCGGCCTGCCGCAACGCCTCGCCAAAGCTGTTGTACATACTATAAATATTGGCAGTGATGATACCCACTGCCACGACGATGACCACAAAGTAGCCCCGCACCTCCTCGCTGGCAGCAGCGCGGCGGAACTTGCGCATGAGCAGCAGGAAGTAGGCGTTGAAGTTGACGCCGAACAGGATCATGAAAATGGTCACGACCCACTGGATGTAGGGCGAAAAGCTGGCAAAGCTGTCGTTGCGGAAGCCGAAGCCGCCGGTACCCGCCGTACCAAAGGCAGTGAGCATGGCTTCGAACAGGGGCATTCGGCCAATCAGCAGGAACACCAGCTCCAGCACGGTAAGGGCAAAGTAGATGCCGTACAGGATCTTAGCGGTGGACTGCACCTTAGGCACAAGCTTGTCCACCTGCGGGCCGGGGCTTTCGGCTTTCATCAGGTTGACGTGAGAGCCGCCAGTCAGCGGCAGCAGCGAGAGCAGAAACACCAGAACACCCATGCCGCCGATCCAGTGGGTGAAACTGCGCCAGAACAGAATACCGTTGGGCAGCCCCTCCACGGCGGGCAGGATGCTGGCACCGGTGGTGGTAAAGCCGGAGACCGTCTCAAACAGGGCATCCACGGGGTTCGGGATGCAGCCGGTGAGCACAAAGGGCACCGCGCCCATCACCGAGATGAACACCCAGCACAGCGAGGTAGCCGCAAAGCCTTCGCGCATATAGAACACCTTACTGCGGGGTTTGATGGTGTGCAGGGCGTAGCCGATGCCAGCGCTGACGGCAGCTGTGAGCAGAAACACGCCCAGCACCATCCACTCGCCATACACTAAGCTGGCGGCGGCGGGCAGCAGCAGCAATGCACCCTCGATCATCAGCACATAGCCCAGCAGACGGAAAACGATCGCATAATTCATAGTCCGCCTCCGTCAGTGCTCCACGATATCGCGCAGATCGTGCAGACCGTGCTCCAGCGTGACCACGATGACGTTATCGCCCACTTGGATCTGGTCGCCGCCGCGGGGAATCAGGATCTTGCTGCCGCGGGTAATGCAGCACAGCAGCAGGTTCTTTTTCAGGTGCAGCTGGCTCAGGGGCACACCGGTAGCGGCGCTCTCCTCGTGCACTGTAAACTCCAGCGCCTCCACGCGGTCGTCCAGTATGCGGTACAGAGTCTTGATGTTGTTGCCCGCCTCGTTTTGCAGGGCGCGGACGTACTGCACGATGTAGTCACAGGTCATGTACTTGGGGTAGACCACACTGCCCAGATCCAGCCCGGCCAGAATATCGTCAAATTCCAGACGGTTGACCTTGGTCACCAGCTTGCCGTTGGAGTGCTTTTTGGCAAACAGGGTCAGCAGCACGTTCTCCTCGTCGATGTTGGTCAGCGCCACGAAAGCCTCGGTGGATTCCAGACCCTCGGAAAGCAGAAACTCGCGGTTGGAGCCGTCCTCGTTCAGGATCTGTGCGCCGGGCAGCTGCTCGGCCAGTTCCACGCAGCGGGCAGCGTCCCGCTCCACAATGCGCACCCGCACATGGTTTTCCAGCAGTTCCTGACTGAGGTAGTAAGCAATGGCACCGCCGCCCACGATGAGGGCGTTGCGTACCGGTTGCACCGGCAGATGCAGCTGCTGGAAGAAGGCGTGAGCTTTTTCCTGCGTAGCAAGGAAGGTGACCTGATCGCCCTTTTGCAGCACAAAGTTACCGTTGGGGATGATGACCCCTCCCTCACGCTCCACCGCGCATACCAGAATATCGCTCTTGAGCCGGGTGGGGATCTCGCGGATGGCCACGCCGTCCAGTGCATCGGGCAGCGCAAACTTGATCAGCCGCACACGGCCGTCCGCAAAGGTATCGATCTTGCTGGCACCGGGGAAACGCAGCAGATGAGAGATCTCTTTTGCCGCTGCCATTTCCGGGTTGATAATGGCGGAAATGCCGATCTGCTTTTTGATAAAGTCCAGCTCGTGGCTGTAGGACGGGTTGCGCACGCGGGCAATGCCGTGGCAGTGGCCCGCCTTTTTGGCGAACATGCAGCAAAGCAGGTTCAGTTCGTCCGAGCCGGTGACCGCAATGAACACGTCCGCATCCTCAATGCCCGCCTCAGACAGGGTGGTGATGGACGAGCCATTGCCTACAATGCCCAGCACGTCGTAGCTTTCGGTCAGGTGCTCCACGCGCGCTTTGTTGGTGTCCACCACAGTCACGTTGTGGCCTTCCTCGCTGAGCTGGCGCGCCAGAGCCGTGCCGACCTTGCCGCCGCCCACCAGAATGATCTTCATAACAAGTCCTTTCTCCTTTGGCAGCCCCTTTTTCCGGGGCATACAAGTACAGTGTAGTATACCATATCCCGATGCAAAGTTCTACCGTTTGTCCCGCAAATACAGCGAATTGCTTAAAAAGCGACAGTTCTTTTGTGCAAGATGGCCTGTTCTCAGCGTGAAAGCGCAAAAAGGGACTGCCACACAGCTTTGTGCAGCAGTCCCCTTGGGACGAAACGATTTAGAATGCCCACCGCGTACGCTTTGGGCATCCTCAGCGGAAAAAAAATTGTTATAAGAGCAAGGTCGGTCAGCCTGCGGGCTGCCCGACCTTGCATTTTCGCGGAAAACAGGGTTCTCCCCTGCTGTCCGGTCTCAGTACCGCTCTACGCCGTCCTTGGTGACAAGGGCGTACACCAGCGGGGCTTCCTCCGGCTTTTCAGCGCCGTACACAAGGCCGCTGCGGTACTCGGCTGCGGCAGCTTCAAACTTGTCCGCAGCGCCGTAGAAGGTGGCAAGGCTTTCGCCCTTATGGACGTAGTCACCGCGCTTTTTGTGCAGGGTGATACCGGCGGCAAAGTCCAGCGGGTCGCCCTTTTTCTGGCGGCCTGCGCCCAGCAGCACACTGGCAGAGCCGATCTTTTCCGCATCGTTGGCCACAATGTAGCCGTCCTGCTCAGCCAGCAGTTCATAGCTGGCGGCGGGCTGTGCAAACAGACTGTAATCGTCCAGCACCCGGATGTCGCCGCCCTGTGCGGCAAACATTTCCTTGCACTTGGCAAAGGCAGAGCCGTCCGCAATGACAGCCTCGGCCATAGCGCGGCAGTGGGCGGCATCGCCCTTGCCTGCCAGTACCAGCATGTTGGCCGCCAATTGCAGGCACACCTCGGTCAGGTCTGCCGGCCCATGGCCTTTGAGCACGTCCATGCTCTCCATCACTTCCAGACTGTTGCCGATGTTGTGCCCCAGCGGGGTGTCCATATCGGTGATCATGGCAGCTACCCGGCGGCCATGATGGGTGCCGATGGCGACCATCAGCTGCGCCAGCTCAATGCTCTGGTCAACAGTTTTCATAAAAGCACCGGTGCCGGTGGTGACGTCCAGCAGGATGGCGTCCGAGCCGGAGGCCAGCTTTTTGGACATGATGCTGGACGCAATCAGCGGGATGCAGCTGACAGTAGCGGTAACGTCCCGCAGGGCGTACATCTTTTTATCTGCCACGGCAATGCCCTCGCTCTGGCCGATGACCGACAGACCGATCTGGTTCACCTGTGCAAAAAACTCCTCCTGCGAGAGGGCAGTTTTTGTGCCGGGCACGCTTTCCATTTTATCAATGGTGCCGCCGGTGTGGCCGAGACCCCGGCCGCTCATTTTGGCGATCTTCACCCCGCAGGCTGCCACGATGGGTGCGATGACCAGCGTGGTCTTATCGCCCACGCCGCCGGTGGAGTGCTTGTCCACCTTGATGCCCGGAATGGGCGAAAGATCTACCATCACGCCGCTGTGCGCCATCACATCAGTCAGTTCGGCAGTCTCCTCATTGGTCATGCCGCGCAGATACACCGCCATCATCCATGCAGCCATCTGATAGTCGGCCACTTCCCCGCTGACAAAGCCGTTGACAATGGCCTCCAGCTCCTCCCGGGTGTGGGTGCCGCCATCCCGCTTTTTTGCGATCAGATCATAAATACGCATCGTTTCACGCTCCTGTTCTTCTTACTTCTGTGGCGTTTTATGCCCGGATCTCCTGCCATACGCTCTTGCCGTCCAGCGTGGAGGCGTCCACTTCCAGATATTCGCAGATGGTCTGGGCGATGGTGCCGAAGCACAGCTTGGTGCCCAGATCCGTCCCCGCCTTCACACCCTTGCCGCAGACCAGATACGGCACATACTCGCGGGTATGGTCGGTGGTCTTGG
>ERZ773187.731-NODE-731-length-29735-cov-13.838309_pt1 | contig 29735 bp, 38 predicted proteins | sample MGYA00511242_ERZ773187 | MGnify/ENA primary metagenome ERZ773187 (study PRJEB29015, sample SAMEA2737744) | human gut metagenome | biome: human gut; feature: human-associated habitat; material: faeces | place: China | collected 2012 ...
GTGAGAACAGGGTGGTAAGGTTTTCAAAAATGGCGCGACGATTCGGCAGGCCGGTGAGGGCGTCGGTGTAAGAGTGAGCAATGAGCGCCGCATTTGCTTCGCGAAGCTGAAGCACAAGCGACTCTTTCTGAATGTACTGACCAATTAAACCGGCAAAGAGTCTGATTACCTGCTCGCCACGCTCGCTGAACTGTTTCTGTGCGGTGCTGGCCGCGCAAAGCGTGCCATATAGAGAACCGTCAGCCAGGTGAACCGGCACGCTCATATAGGTTGTAATGCCCAGTGCTTTGGCCGCTTCACACTCCGGCCAGCGGTCGGGCACCTCGTTACTGAACAAGGTGTCGCTATCCATGGCGCGCTTACAGAGCGTTTCGTCCCAGGGCACGCTGAACCCTTCCGGGATCTGCATTTGCTTGCTGTTACGGGCATATAAAATGTGCTGCAAACGCGCATTGATATCGACTTTCGTCAGGTAGGTTGATTCCATATCCGTCACAATTTCCAGCATTTCCAGTAGCTGACGCACCAGACTGTCGAGAGATTGCTCAGTGGAGAGGGTTTCTGAAACACGGGCAAGAATGATATCTGACATGAGGCAGGATGACTCCCATGCAGAAGACCTCTGTATCTGCATGTTATGCTGAAAATATAGACTCCGGTCATAGTAAAACATGAACAGGATTAATTTTATAGATTCTTCTGAAGGCAGATGAGGGGAAGACTAAAAAAAGCCCCGATGTTGAGATCGGGGCAAAACATCTTGATTACGGAATGATGTTCTCTGGTCAGTGTGAGAACAGGCATCACTATAAGGGGGAATCGTGCAGGTTTAATGGAGAAATCATGGAGAAAACGGCGATGACCCGTTACTCTGACGTTTTTACACCCTGAAGGATCATGATAATGAAATATCTTCTCCTGGCGCTGGTTTTACCGCTGGCCGCCTGCTCAACAAAGACAACCCCTCCTGATGCGCCTCAACCGCCGCACGCTATTGGTATGGCAAACCCGGCGTCAGTGTACTGTCTGGAGAAAGGGGGAGAGCAAATCCCTGTTCAAAGCCCGCAGGGCGTACGTACCGAGTGCAAATTGCCAGGCGGGGAAGTGATCGATGAATGGGATCTCTACCGCCGCGATCACCCGCAACCGACCAGATGACAACGGCAATAAAACTGCGATACACTTCTCTTTAGGATTATTCTTAGCCAGTTTCTGGCAGTACGTTTGCGAGAAGAAGTATGTTTCAGTTAAAACCGGGCAGCATGGCGATGATCGTGGGTGCGCGTACGGCGGCAGGCCGTCGAAATATCGGTAAATCCGTCGAGCTGTTTGGACTTTGTCAGCCGGGCCAGCGTTTTGTGAACCCGGTTAACGGCGTCATGACGCAATTACCCGCCACGTCAGCGCGTGCGCTGTGGCTGGTCACCGGTGATGTTTACGCCTTTGATAATCAGCACGGTTTTGCGTTTGTTCGCCCGGAACATCTGATGCCGCTTACTCCCGACGAGATGCCACACAACGTGGATGAGCTGGCGATCGGTTAATCACAGTTTACGCAGCCAGTCCGCCAGTACCTGCGCGTGATTCTGCTCCGTATTTTTCGCCCCATAGAGTAGCGTCACGGTCTGCTGTTTGGCGAGAGCCGCCAGGCGTTTGCCTTCATCCGGATGCTGCGCCAGCTCTTTACGATAGGCTTCACTGAACGCGGTGAAATCTATCGTTTCACTGTGAAAAGCTTTTCGCAGTTCGCTGGACGGCGTTAGCGCTTTACACCACTCATCACAGACGAGGTCGGTCTTTTTTATCCCTCGCGGCCAGAGTCTGTCGACCAGGATCCGGTAACCGTCTTTTGAGGTCGCCTGCTCATACACGCGTTTACATTGAATCATGGGTCCTCCTCATTTCCTTACGACGTTCTGCAAGAACACTATAGCACCCGGCTTTTATCCACCCAATTTAAGGTATTGTGATAATTGCAAAAGATCGGTAGTCTGAGGTTCCTTATGTTATCTGAAAATCCTCCGGCATAAGGAATCTCTGATGGAACTCTCCCCGGTTAAAACGACGCTGCGCATTGCGCTGGTTGGTGATTACAATCCCGATGTTATTGCGCACCAGGCGATCCCGCTGGCGATTGACGACGCCGCTGCGGTTCTGGATCTCACCGCTGATTATGACTGGCTCGCCACGCCTGAGCTGACCAGCGCCGAAGACCTGGTCGGGTATGATGCCATCTGGCTGGTACCGGCAAGCCCGTATAAAAACACCGAGGCGGCGTTTATTGCGGCCCGTTACGCGCGTGAGAACAGCATCCCCTTTCTCGGCACCTGCGGCGGGTTCCAGCATGCGCTGATTGAGTATGCGCGTAATGTACTGGGCTGGCACGATGCAGGCCATGCCGAAACCGACACCGAGGGAAGGATGGTAATTGCGCCGCTGACCTGCTCGCTGGTGGAAAAAACCGACGCGATCGAGCTGCGGAATAACACGCTGATTGCTAAAGCGTATGGCAAGCCGGAAATTCAGGAGGGGTATCACTGCAATTACGGCGTCTCACCTGAGTTTGCCGACCAGCTTGAGCGGGGCGACATGCGCGTAACGGGCTGGGACGAGCAGGGCGAGATCCGCGCGGCAGAGCTGGTAACCCATCCTTTCTTTGTCCTCACCCTGTTCCAGCATGAGCGGGCCGCGCTGCAAGGGCGCCCGGTCGTGCTGGTACAGGCCATGCTGCGGGCGGCGCAGGGATAAAAAAAGCAGACCTCCGGGTCTGCCTTGAATGTCAGCGGGGTGTGATCTCCCGGTCACGCCCGGCAAGCATACCGCATAATGCCATCACTACCGCGGCCAGCGCGCAGGCGAGCAGCGGAATGCGCCAGTCTCCGGCGGTATCGTGAATTTTCCCCATCAGCGGTGGGCCACAGGCCGCCAGAAGATAGCCAATCGACTGTGCCATGCCGGAGAGCGCCGCGGCCTGATGGGCCGAGCTGGCGCGCAGCCCTATAAACGTCAGGCCGAGGATCATGGTGGCGCCGGATCCAAAGCCAAACGCCAGCGTCCAGACGACGGCCAGCCCCGGCGCGAACCAGAACCCGGCCGCGCTGACGGCGCACATCAGGGCGACTAGCCCGGCAATGCCACGCTGATCGTTAAGACGGTGCAGGATCAGCGGAATGGCGAGACCGGGAACCGCGGTTGCCAGCTGGAGAAGCCCGTGCATGGAGCCAGCCTGCGTTTCGCTGTAGCCATGGCTAAGCAAAATCGCGGGTAACCAGCCGATAATGACGTAGTAAATCAGCGAGTTAATGCCCAGAAAAAGCGTCACCTGCCAGGCGAGCGCCGAGCGCCAGATAGCCCGATTGTGCAGCGCGCCCGCTCCGGTCAGGGTGGCGGCCGGCTTCTGGCGCCATTGCGGTAACCACAGCAGCAGCGCCACCAGCGGGAAGAACATCAGCATCAGCAGCGCCCCGTGCCAGCCACCACTCCCCAGCGACAGCGGGACGATCAGCGCCGACCCTGCGGCAGCAGCGGCTCCCATCGTCAGCGAATAAGCCCCCGTCAGTTTTGCGACCTGGCCCGGAAAATCACGTTTGATTAAGCCAGGTAGCAGGACATTGCCCAGCGCAATCCCACAGCCCACGATCGCCGTACCGATAAACAGCAGCGAGGCCGACGGCAGCGAACGTACGCCAATCCCGATGCAAATCAGCAGCAGAGCGATAAAAAGGCTGCGCTCCATGCCCAGGCGCCGGGCGACGCCTGCGGCAAGGGGAGAGATAAAGGCGAAGGCCAGCAGAGGCAGCGTTGTGAGCAGGCCGGTTTGCGCCGTGCTTAAGCCATAGTCCTGTCGGATGGTATCGAGCAGGGGGGCGACACCGGTAAAGGTGACGCGCAGCGTCGTGGCAATCATCAGGATGCCTGCAATCAGCAGCGCACCCTGTTTCCCGGAAGGTTGAATAGCAGTAGTCATTATTGTCTCTTACGTTCAGGCGAGCGCATACCATACCGATTTAAGTCGTGGTTGAAATCAGGCTAAAATGACAGTTTATCGCTAATATCGGACAACTTTATGTACGGACTGGGGCTCGATGGCTACGATCCCGATAGCCAGCACGACGCGGCGGTGGCCTTTCGCATCCGCGTGGTGGCACAGGAACAATATATTCCGCTGCATCAGCACCGCAAAGGGCAGCTGATTATGGCGCTGGGGGGAGCGATCACCTGTGAAGTGGAGAACGCGATGCTGATGGTGCCGCCCCAGTATGCGGTGTGGATCCCGGGACAAACGCCGCACAGCAACAAGGCGACGCCCGGCGCGCAGCTCTGTCTGCTGTTTATTGAACCCGGTGCGCTCGAATTGCCGACGCGTACCTGTACGCTGAAAATATCGCCCCTGGTGCGGGAGCTGGTGCTGGCGCTTGCGGACAGGTCACGGGAGGAACTGCCTCTTCCCGCTACCGGAAGGCTGGTTGACGTCCTGTTTGATGAACTGCCCCTGCAACCGCAGGAGCATCTACAGCTGCCGGTATCTCCGCATCCAAAAATTCGCCTGATGAGTGAGACCATGGCAAACGAACCTGCCGCCTGGCAGACGCTGGCGCAGTGGGCCAGCCACTTTGCCATGAGCGAACGCAATCTGGCGCGGCTGGTGGTGAAAGAGACTGGCTTGAGCTTTCGCCGCTGGCGGCACCAGCTCCAGCTGATTGTCGCATTGCAGTTTTTGATCGGCGGAAAGTCGGTTCAGCAGGCGGCGCAGGCGCTGGGGTATGACTCCACCACCGCCTTCATCACCATGTTTAAGAAAGGACTGGGACAGACGCCCGCCCGCTATATCGCCAGCCTGACTACGACTTCCCGATAAACAGCGAAACCAGTCCGGCAGCAATCAGCGGGCCAACCGGCACGCCACGAAACAGCGCCACGCCTAACACGGTGCCCACCAGCAGCCCGGCCACCAGTGAAGGCTGGCTGCTCATCAGCGTCACGCCGCGCCCGCCAAGCCATGAGACAAAAACGCCCACCGCAATCGCCACCAGCGATTTCCAGTTTACAAAGGAGTGCAGCAGCGTTGAGGCCGGTAGCGTTCCGCTGGCAATCGGGGCCATCACGCCGATGGTCAAAATAATGATCCCGATGGTAAGCCCCTGTTTTTCTATCCACGGGAAGAAGGTATTCAACGGTGTGACGCGAACAATGATCAGGACCAGAATGGAAATCGCGACGGTGGTGTTGTGGCTGACAAAACCCAGAGCAGCCAGGGTCAGAAGTATGAGCAGAGTAGGGTCGAACATGACGGGATCCTTGCCAAAAATAGTAAGCCTGCTTACTTTACGCGCAAACGCGACGGCAGGCAGGCTTTACTGAAAAAATTGTCTATTTTTGGGCACTTGCCTGACGTCAGTCCACCAGCTGCTGGATAAGCGGACTCCCTTCGCGGATAAACACCGGGATGGTTTCCAGCGCCGCAGGCACCCGGATATGCTCCCCACCGGCGTAGCGCTCACCGTTGAGAGCGACCCAGCTATTGCCCGTCGGCAACCAGACATCGCGCTCACGCTGACCGGCCTGCATAACCGGCGCCACCAGAAGATCTTCGCCAAACAGATACTGATCTTCACACGCCCAGCTCTGCTTATCCTGCGGATAGTGCCAGAACAGCGGACGCATGAGCGGGTCTCCGTGCAGATGAGCCTGCTGGTACAACGCGTCAATATACGGGCGCAGGGTTTCGCGGACGGTAAGCCAGTGCTGCATGATGGCGTAATTCTCTTCTCCGTAACTCCACAGCTCATTAGGCGAACCGCTGTTACACTGAGGAATGCCGTCACGGTAGCGCTCCGGGGGCTGGATCTGCGGTTCGCGATAGCCGTGCATGCGCAGAACCGGTGTAAACACCGCCCACTGGAACCAACGGATCAGCAATTCGTGGAACGCCGGGTCGTTAACGTTCCCTCCCTGGAAGCCACCGATATCGGTCGTCCACCATGGGATCCCCGCCAGCCCCATATTCAGTCCCGCGGCGAGTTGATTGCGAAAAGCATGGAACGAGGAGTGGACATCACCCGACCACGCCAGCACGCCGAAGCGCTGGCTGCCTGCCCAGGCACAGCGTACCAGGTTAACAATGTCGGTTTCACCATTTGCCTGGAGCCCATCGTAAAAGCCCTGCGCAAAGTCACGCGGGTAGCGATTGCCCACTTCCAGCACCGGACCGGCGTGGTAGCGATAGTTGTCAAAATCATAGGCTCGGTATTCCGGTTCCGCTTCGTCCAGCCAGAACAGCTTAATGCCCATGTCGTAGTAATTTTTCTTCACCGTATCCCAGACGAATTTCCGCGCCTCAGGATGGGTCGCATCAAAGAAGGTGGTATTGCCCATAAAATCGAGGTTGACCTGCACGCCACGTTCACTGCTGACCAGCCAGCCTTTGGCTTTCATCAGCGGGTAGAGAGGGCTGCGCGCCTCTACCGTTGGCCACACCGACACCATCAGCGCAATACCCATTTCGCGCAGCTCGTCGACCATCCCTTCAGGATCGGGCCAGTCTACGGGGTCGAAGCACCAGGTGCCCTGATTCGGCCAGTGGAAAAAGTCGATGACCATCACCGACAGCGGCAGATTACGGCGGCGATACTCCCGCGCAACCTCCAGCACCTCCTGCTGGGTGCGGTAGCGTAATTTGCACTGCCACAGCCCGCTGATAAACGCCGGGGCGGAGGGCGGAGTACCGGTGGCTTTCACATACTGGCGGGTGATATCCGCCACCGTATCAGCGGCGGTGATCCAGTAGTCCATTTCTCCCGTCACGCGGGCGCGCCATTCCGTCTGATTTTTTGCAAAGCTGGCTTCACCAATCGCCGGGTTGTTCCAAAGCAGGCCATAGCCAAGGCTGGACTGCATAAAGGGCACGCTGGCCTGGGAGTTGCGCTGCGCCAGTTCCAGCGTACAGCCTTTCAGATCCAGCCACGGCTGTTGATACTGACCCATGCCATAGATGCGTTCATCCGGACGCGATTCAAACCGGACGGTGAGCTGATATTTCCCCCCCATTAGCGGCTTAAATTCGCGGCCATCCAGCTTCAGGGCGCTGACATATTTATCCTGACTCTTCTCGCTGGCACCGATACCCACCGTTGAACGCTGGCGCCACATCTCTTCCAGCAGCAGTTCGCCGCGCTGATTGTAGAAGGCCAGCTGACCTTTAAGATTCAGCGTCGCGGTAATATTGCCGTTGCGCAGCGTCAGGCTTTCCGCTTCGGCGACAATCTCAGCCTGGCAAGGGGCGGCGGGCAACAGTGCCTGTAAGGCGTCATCAAAAGCCGGGGAGCAGGTGGCCCTGACGCGCAGGCTGTTTTCACCCCACGGTTCAATACGCAGGGTCTGGCCTTCAAAACGCCATTCGATACTGTTGGAATGTTGGATCAGCTCACTCATGGAAAACGCGTCCTTCTAAACAGGGTGTTTGGCAAGATGGATGGATTGCATTGTGCTGTCGTCGAGCTTGTACCAGCGCAGCGTGGCAAACGCGCAGAGTGACAAGACGCCAGGCACGACGGTGAAGAGGGCGATGATGCAGTACATGGCCGTGGTGGTCTGTTCCGGGGCGTTGGCGACATAGCCGCTTAAGCCCAGCGTCCAGCCAACAATCGCGCCGCTGATCGCCATTCCCAGCTTGAGTACGGCGAGGAAGGTGGAGAAGATCACGCCGTCCATGCGTTTGCCCTGTTTCCATTCGCCGTAATCGGCGACGTCCGCCATCATTACCCACATCAGCGTGGTGGTGGCCTGGTAAAGGGTGGAGACGATAAACGTCATGGGCACCAGAATAAGCACTGACTTAGGCGCAAAGAACAGGGCGATGCTGAGTACCCCCGCCAGTACGGAACAGTATCCAAACATCTGCACTTTGCTGACGTTCTGCGTCAGACGTTTGGCCAGCGCACTGCCTGCGGCTTTCCCGAGAATATGCGCCCCGAGCATCCACATAAAATAGCTTGCGCTACCGAGATAATAAGTGACGAAATACATCATTGCGCCAAGGCGAATAACGCCAAAACCAATGTTGGTTAATACCAGGACGGCGACAACCCGCCATTGGTCGTTTCGTAATAAATCCCGCAGTTCCGCAAGATAATTATTGTGGGTGGCGGGAGCCTTAATACGCTCGCGCGTATTGGCGAAGCAGATCCAGAACATGATGACCGCGATGGTCGCCATAATGGCCATCGCCCAGCGGTAGCCCAGTAATTTATCATCGCCGCCTAAAAACTCTGCGAGCGGCATCATAAAGAATGTCGACAGCGCGCCACCCAGCGTGGCCAGGAAAAAACGATAGGACTGGAGGGAAATTCGCGCATCGTTGTCGGGCGTGATCACCGCGCCCATGGAGCAATAGGGAATATTGATTGCGGTATACATCAGCATCATCAGGGTATAGCTGACGGTGGCGAAAATCATTTTACCGTGCAGATCGAGCGACGCCGGAACGGCGTAGGTCAGCAGACAACTTGCGCCAAAGGGCAGCGCCAGCCACAGCATCCAGGGGCGGAATTTGCCCCAGCGCGTGCGCGTCCTGTCTGCGATATAGCCCATCGCCGGGTCTATTATGGCATCGGCGGTTCTCGCCAGAAGAAACATGGTGCCCACGAATGCGGCAGGTAGCCCCACCACGTCCGTATAGTAAAACGTCAGAAAAATAATGACGTTATCCAGCCCAATATGGCTCGCCATATCGCCTAACCCATAACTGATCTTTTCTTTACGGGTAATTATTTCGGTCATTGTATTCACCTTGCCAGTGTAAGGTTTATTTTTGAGGTGCTCCGTAAACAGGGTTAACCATGATGAAAAGGTTAACAATTGCGAGATCTGGCATCGGGGTTACGTAAATTTCTTTTCGTGATACCGGTAACAAATAAAGTATTTAAACAGTGACTTTATACGGGGGAGGATAGTTAACAGCGAATCGTTTCAGCGAAAAAATAGTTATTTCATGGACGCGTCATTGTCATTTAACTGTCATTGTGCGGGGGTAAAAAAGAGGCAAACGGGCAAAGCAGAGGGCATCATGAACGATCCTATGTTTGTCGAAACGCTGATTATCTCCTCATCGTTTTTTATTATCGCGATTATTTTGATTGCTTCCGTGCTGCTGCTGGAAAACGGCTGACCGTTAGCCAGCCGCAGTATTTATTGTTTACGGAACGTCACCAGTTCAGGACGGGCGATACGCAGATAGTCCTGGGTGTCCATAATCACCGACTTTTCCAGCAGGCCGGCGTTAAAGGCGATCTCATCGAAGCGCTCAAACAGCAGCGGATCGGCGACCAGCGTCAGATCCGGATGAAAGCTGAAGGGGGGAATGGCGCCGAAAACGCAGCCGGTAAGCGCATCCACTTCAGCCGGACTGGCGAGAGAGGCCTTTAGCCCACCGAAATGACTGGCCAGAAGGCTCAGATCGGCCTGCCGATCGGCGGCGAGGATTGCCAGAATATGTTTCTTAACACCGTTGCCTTTTACCTTGCAGACCAGTGCTTTTGCACCCTGCCGGAGATCGGTCCCGCGAATTTCACTGACCGCTTCGCATTTCCCAACGGCCTCATGCGCCACCACGCGAAAGCGCGCCTCCTGCTCGGTTAATAAGCTGATTAGCCGCTGATGGGGCGTCGTCCCGATCACGTCATCAGACATAACGATTTCACCTGTGATTTGCCAATACGTAGCTTGCTACATTAGCACGGGACGGAGAGGGCTGAAAGAAAACAGCCAGCGGGTGCGCTGGCTGTTGGGTCATGCGTTGCTGGTGGACGACTGTTTCTGGAGCAATTCGCTAAAATCTAAGTGACTGAATTTAATTAGTAAAACTCTTTCCCCAAAACATCCCCAAAATAATTCCCCAAAACTCCCTGTTTAAATCACAACTTTTTTCCATTCTAGACCACGATCATCTCCATACATTACGCTCATTGCTTCGGTTTTATGCCCTAAAAGAGTTTTGACATCTATACCCTGAGCTTTGTATGTTCTTGATGAAAGCGAGCGCTGTTCATGAAACGGCGGAAGGGCAGTGCAATCCTTAGGCCAGGTGATATTTGCTTTATCTCTTGCCTCCTTAAAATATCTTGATATCGTTTTTTCTGGAACGTGAGATCCCGCTTTACCGTAAGCGTGATGCTTAACATGGTGGATCAGATAAGGGCTTACTACTCTATCGCGACACTTACTAATAACATCAGCCAGAGTCAACCCGATTGCATCGCACCTTAAATTTAAGGGGATAGCTAACTTCATTCCGGTTTTATTTTGGGTAACATGAAGGTGATTATCCCAAATGTCACTAAACTTCATCTCGACTATGTCACCTATCCTTTGCCCGGTTACTAAAGCCAAAAGCATAGAATTTTGAGCGCAAGGCGGTAAAGAGCCTGCGCTTTCAAAAATCAACTTCCATTGTTCAATGCTAAGTCTGCTTCGTTTCACTTTGGCTATGGGATTTTTTACAGCTAAGGCTGGGTTGTAGCCAGGATCAACCTCGCCAGCATGCTGCGCCTCTTTGAACACGTCGTTTAGTACGCTTCTTATCAGTTGGCCCATTCTGTGCTTTCCCTCTGCCTTATATTCATCAATAATTTTTGCAATGAGTCTTGTATCAACATCCTTCAGGCGAAGGTTTGGCACTCTATCTGCGAGAATCTGAGAACATAATCGTCTGGATTTTACAGTAGGGTTTTTTATCTCACCGTCACGCAACCTTTCCATCTGAATTTCGATGTATTTTTTAATCCACTCAGAAACACGTATACCTTGATCCTTTGTCCCTGAGCTCTTCATTGCCATATCAATCAGAGCATAAGATTGCTGAGTTTCTTGTTCTGCGGTTATACGGTTCATCTCGATTGCAGCAGCTTTTGCCGCTTCATCATCTGTTCCGAATCCAATAAATGAACCTGTTACAGGGTGGCGATATTGCCAATAAATTTTTGAAGTACGCTTATCTAACTTACAGTAAAGGTTGGGTATTTTGACATTATGTTTTCTGGGGCGAGCTGCCATTTATTGCTTTCTCCACTAACTGGCGGGCCTTGTCTGATAATGATGACGAAATATCAACATTGCCAACCATGCCAACAAAACGAGCATCTTCATCTATTACCCAGCGTCGACCTTGCTTTAAGGCTGGCGGATAAGTCTGTTTGGTCTTTGCTATTTTGTTTAATGCTGAGTTGCTTAATGGATATTTGAATCCATTAGGACCAGATGCCCACTCATGAAGTGTTACTAACTGCCCCATGCGTTTCTCTCCACTTTACCGGCTGCACCCGGCTATCTTTTATAGAAAATGCATGATGAGCACCCACCCCGGAGGCCACCATTGCAGGTACGACATCTTTTCGTTTCGTTGTTATAAAGCTGGTTGGCCATCTCCTTTGAAATAATTACTGGCATCGGAACGCGGATAACCAGCCTGCGGAGTTCGGCTATTTCGTCTGCCTGCTCCATGACTCTGGCGTACAGGTCCGATGCTTCACCTTTCCACCAGGCAACATCGGATTTAAGACGGCGCCTGCGCCGCTGTTTGAGTTTGCTCACCATGGCAGCCACCCCATTTGCTGAAGTGCGCCGATTGCCAGCAGCACGAACATCACAAAATCGAATGGGTTAGGCATCACTTCACCTCCTGCTGCGGTGCTGCTTTGATATGCAGTCGCGGCTCGCCGTCTTTCGGCTCTGGCCACTGGCGCGCCATATTCACCTTCAGCTTTTCTTCCATCGCTTCTGTAATTTCACCATCGCTGATACCGGCGCGGCGCTGTGCATCCCATAACAAGAACTGCATGTCAGCCCACTCACTGAGATCATCAGGTTCCTCTGCTGCTTCGAGTGCCTCTTTCGACAGATGCTTGAGCGGGCCGACAGGACCAACATCACCGAACGTGGCCTGTGACCACTCAGCATGGCGCTGACGGATGAGATTACGCAATTGCAAAGATGAACCGGTTTCTTCTGGCAACTTGTTAGTCGTCGTTACAGGTTCGGAACCCTGAAGCATGGCGGCGCGGCGTTGCTGTAGTTCTGCCAGCGCTAGCATTACATCATCAATGACAGGAAGCTCCATTTCATACAATTCAAGAGAATCCCTAGCGACACGGATCAGTGCGCTCAGGCGCTCGTTTGTTAGGTTGTTATTGCTCATTGCTTATCTCCTGAAGCATGGCGGCGCGGCAGGCGTTCCAACCATCGGCGTACGAAACCTCGCAGCAAACACCTCCATGACCATCCATCTCTTCAGGCACAGATACCGACGCTGGCGGGGCGGTGTAAAGCCTGTCTCCGATATGCACCCCGGACTTGGGAGCAGGTCCGTGACCGATGTATCTCAGGGTAAATCCCTCGCAGACCTCAGCCACAGCCTCCGCTTCGAGCGATGCCAGCGCTAACTTCATGGCAGCGAGCGCCTTGGCCGCATCTTCGTTTACGGCGCCGGGGGTTGCATCGCGCTCTTCTTCGAGATCAGCGATTGTCTGATGGAGCCATTCTTTGGTAAGTGTGCTCATGATGCTTCTCCATGACGCTGAACGGCGATAGCTTTGTGCTCGTCGATAATCTCCACGACTTCTGCATGGACCAATCCTTCGAGATAGATAACACCTGTGTCGCTTATAACCGCCAGGCTGATCAGCTCTACAAGGCGACGCGCTTTCTTAACGCTAATTTCTGGCGCTATAACGCTGCGGGTAACTTTCTTCTTACCTTTGGCAGCAGCAGAAGCTTTATCCTTCTGAAGCACCTCACCGGCCTTTTCGCCAAACTCTTTTACTCGGTCTACGGCCACATCTACAGACACGGCTCCGGACTTAACTTCTTTCTGAACGTCGTGATTGGCTGTGCTAAGAAGCAGAAGTTTTTCGACAGTAGGGACAGACTTGTTGACCAGTTTTGCAATCTCGCTGGTGGTCTGGTTGAAGGCGTTATGAAGCTCCTGAATAACAGCTGCCTGTTCCATATCAGATAGCGGGAGCTGGTTGTTACTGGTCATGATGCGCGCCAGGCGCTGAACATCGTTACCGTTGAACGGCATGATATGGATGCGGTCTACTGGCTTACCAGCTTCTGCACAGCGCGCATAGCAGCGACGCCGACGGTGGCCTTCAACAACCCACACTCCACCTTCATCACGGGCGATAACCTCCAGCGGGGGAACGGAGCCACCGTTCATCAGATAGTTGAAGAGGTCATCATCTGCCTGGCGGGTACGCTCATCATCTTCGCGTTTGTTGAAACCTTCCCGCACATGGATTTGGTCAAGGCTGATAAACATCCCGGTATCGGTACGCTTGATGGTCCCGTCACGGGTCATTTGCTTGAATGAATTAGCCATCAGAGAGCCACCTCGTTATTTTGGGAAATGACGAGGGTAGGCAACTCACGTAGTTCTCGCTGGGCTTCCAGTAAATGCATATTGGTTCTGGTCTTCGTGTGGCGTTCAACAATGCGGTCACACTCTTTGGCCCAGCTTGCGACATCTTCACGCAAGGTGACGTTCTGAACAGCCAGTTCCTTACGCTGAGCCATCGCTTCACAAAGCGCGACGCTGGTATAGTCCAGGCGGTTAGCCAGTTCGGTCATAATGCCGCGATAAGCTGGGGGAAGGAGAGGGGCGGCCTTACGCGCTGCGTCGATCAGCTGCTCCCGGGTCATGCGTGGTTGTAACTCGGTGACGTTCTGTGTGTTCGTGATGGATAGTTTCTCCGTGTTATACGCGCTCTGCACAGCGCTGAATTTTGGTTGCACGAATCCCTCGCCGACTGGCGACAAAAAATAATGGGGTTTCGTTTTAATAAGCACCCAATCAGGGCACTTAGTGAAACGGGCGGCTGCCACCGCCAGTTAGCTTCTCCACAATTGGGAGCGCGTTCTCCTGAGTTGATTTAACGACTACGGCCTCTCAAGTTGAACGCTGAACGCGCTTTCAGTTGTGTAAAAGGGGCGGTCGACATTAAGGACATTCAAAACTGCCGACCGCCAAGACTACACACAGCAATGAAACTTATGCCTGTCTTTTCACCACATCAGGCTCGGTGGTTCTCGTGTACCCCTACAGCGAGAAATCGGTTAAAATCTTCTCACCCCTACAGAGAGTGATGGATTCCGCCGATGGACAACAAATGGTTGCAGGACTTACTGCGCTCGATCCTGCGTGACATAGACATTAGGCGTTTAATGCACATGTTAATTATCTTCGTCATTCTCACTGTATTTTTGCCAGACTCTCTAAAGCAGTCTGTAGGCTCTCATAATCCAGAATTTCTTCCGGCGTTCAGTCTTTATTATCTGATGATCCTATGCGTCAGCTTTTTTATTTCGTCGCTGACCTGCTTCACGACTAAATCGGCTTTTGGTGCCCTTCACACGCTGGCTTTGCGTTTTAAAATCAAGACACTCTCAGTACCTGAGAAGCAGTGTTTGCTGGATTTCATAAAAACCGGCAATCATGTTGTGTATGCAAAAAATCATAATCCGGTTGTCGAGCAGTTGGTTCATAAAGGCATTCTTAGGAAGACCTATTCACTTAACTGCGGCCCTGACATGGAAGGGTACGTTATAGAAAACAAGTATCATTTCCACATACTGAGGCACTTATCTGCCAGCCTTTGACCAAAACGCTTAATCCTTACCGACAGCTTTTTAGCAGCAACAGAAATCATTTTTTCCATTCGTGTTCTTCGGCGTCCTTTAACGATGATCACATCGTCGAACGTATCCGGTAGAACCGCAAAATCCGCAGGCAACTTTGTAAGATCACAACCGCATTTAGGACATTCAGAGTAGAGTGTCTCAATCTTCACGCCTCTCGGCAGTGCGACCATCTTCCTGTTTGCGTTTGAACTCATCATCACCCCACCATGTGCCATATGCCGTACTGCTAACCTACCGATGGTCTTAAACATCATCACCCCGGCGCATATTGAGTATCACCAATAGTAATTAAATGGTCAACACCTGTAGTGATAAAAATATCATCAGTAGTGTTAACTTTATGATTTTTAAGGTGAAAAAAGATGCAAAAAAAAGGAGCCGGATGGCTCCTTATTCGAAGATATTTTCAGGCCATTGGGCCTTAACAACTTTGCCTATTATCCTGCAATTCTCATTACATTCAATGGCCTGATAGCGAGGGCTGGGGTTTAGAGGTTCAAGCCATGGCTTCCCATCTTCTCGAACATATTTTTTAAAAGTGACCTCTGAATCGTTGAAGATACCTGCAACACAGAAATCACCAGGCTCAACATCCTGTTCTGGATCTATGAGTATAAGCATTCCCTCAGGAAAACTCGGTTTTACTCCTGGCGGGGCGGTCATCGAATGACCTGATACCTCAAGCCAAAAGGCAGAATCACTGGCTTTAACAGTAGTTGAAACCCATTCCTTCGCGTCTCGTTCTGTGTATGTATTAACCGGGCAAAATGAGCCAGCCTGTACTTCGGTTAATAGCGGGTACTCATACACAGAAGAATGACTCCTTCCGTTCGCAATCGCCTCAAACATAGCTGATATCTCAGCTGCAAGGGATGGGCTGAAATCATCGACTTTTACTCCGAGAATTTTAGCGAACTGTGCAGCATGGGTAGCGTTGATAGCATTTGTGCCATTCAGTAACTGAGCGACACCACTTTGTCCCATACCCATTTGTTCAGCCAAAGTCTCCTGTGAGAGCCCCAGCGCTTTTTTCTTGGACTCAAAGATAGCTTTCAGCCTGTTGGCATCGGCAATTTGTTCGGCGGTCAATGGTTTCTTTTTCATTCTCATAATTTATCACCGCACGGCATAATCACCAATCACCGCTAGTGTTGACATATTTATCACTAACAGTGATACTTCTTATGTGCAAACCACGAGGAAAACCAATGAAGATTATTCCGCTATCTGAATATGTTTTGGAAAACGGTCAGGCCAAAACAGCTGAAGCTCTTGGGGTATACCAAAGTGCCATCAGTAAAGCCCTCAAGCGTAATCGCAGGGTAAACATCCTGGTTAATGAAGACGGGAAAATTGAAGCCGAGGAAGTACGACCATTCCCTAACAAAAACAAACCTGCTGATCCTGACGTTGCAGTAACACCGTAACCCAGCAATCAGCATTTCGTAACTACCAAAGGAAAAACAACATGGTAGAGCCAAGCCTGAAAGAAGTAGTTAAAGCGATGTGCAAAGCGTACCCAGGGGGTCGTGAGGCTATGGCCGGTGCTCTTGGCATGTCAGTAACTCAGTTCAATAACAACCTGTATGAGAAGAATGGCTGCCGGTTTTTCGAAGTGAACGAGCTGGAGGCCATGGAAGATATCTCGAATACGTCCCTCCTGGCAGATTACTTTGCCCGTCGTCGTGGTGCGCTGCTGGTGGACATTCCTCAACTTGAAGACCTTGATCGTGTCGACCTTTTTGATCGTGCCATGAGAACGTCAGCAGCGCGTGGACGTGTTGATACCGTGATCCAGAGAGCTCTCGAAGATGGAGTAATCGAACGTCATGAAGCTGAAGAAATCAACGAATATCACCGCCGTCATCTGGCAGCGCGTGAAGAAGAGATCCGCGCGATTGTCGCGCTGTTTAGCCGTAAGAAAAGCCAAAAGAAGTGACGCCCGCGAGTGTGCAGCTCCGGGCGTCGTGGCGTGTCGTATTCAGTGGAGAAACTAACGCATGAACAGTTTAAACCGATTGAGACCAGCGAAGCAATTCAGATGCCTTCCTCTGGTGGGAAAAGATTCCCCGTTCGGCTATGTGGAGAGATTAAACAACCAGGCGGATCAGAACAACTACCAGCCTGAGAACGCGATGGTAGAGGCATTTGCACTGATGAACGAGAAGGGGCGTGAGGAATGGCTGAAGTTGACCGGCGATTCAGAGACCAAAGAGGCATCACCGTCCACGTTATCAGATGGGAGCCTGAGACCCGACGCGTTATATACCTTCGCGAAGGGTACGATCATGAGTGCTTCAGCCCTCTTGAGCAATTCCAGCGTAAATTTACAGAGTTAAAGGACGACCATGAGCACTAAATTAACAGGTTACGTTTGGGACGCTTGCGCCGCTTCTGGCATGAAGCTGTCCAGCGTTGCCATCATGGCGCGTCTGGCAGACTTCAGCAGTGATGAAGGGGTTAGCTGGCCTTCCATTGCTACCATCGCGCGCCAGATTGGTGCTGGTGAGAGCACGGTACGCACAGCTATTTCTCAGCTGGAAAAAGACGGTTGGCTGACTCGCCAGCAGCGTCGTAAGGGAAACCGTAATGCATCCAACGTTTATCAGCTGAACGTCCAAAAGCTCCGTGATTCTGCCTTTTCTCACCTGTCAGAATCTGACGCGTCAAAATCTGATGCATCAAAATCCGACCCGTCAAAATTTGATGCGTCGAAAAACAGTAATAATGGCAGTTTTCACCCGTCAGAATCTGGTGGGGATCCGTCAGTAAAATCAACTACTGATCCATCAGATAAAAAACCTTCTTGTCAGGTTGCCCCGCAACCCGACGATGAGAGTGCTGGCAAGAAGACTGATCCTGAAGTTTTGCTGACTGAAAATTCCAGACTGGTACTGAAACATCTCAACCAGGTGAGCGGTTCTCGTTTCCAGAATTGCCCTGCGTCGCTGGATAACATCCGCGCAAGACTTCGCGAGGGCTTCACTCCCGAAGAACTCATGCTGGTGGTCGATTACAAGCACGAGCACTGGAAAGGACTGAAGGATTACCAGTACATGCGTCCAAAAACTTTGTTCACCCCCGGAAACTTCCCAGGCTACCTACAGATTGCAACTCGCTGGGATGCGAAGGGCAGACCACAACGCGAAGATTGGGATGCAGCACGTAAGAAAAACTCCCTTACCTTCGGCGGGCCAGATAAAGCAATCCCAGCAGGTTTCAGAGGAGCTAAGCCATGAGCCTCTTGAAAGACATTCAGATTTTCATCGCCACTAATCCGGCGTTATTGGGGGGTATGCTGCAATGCAGTACACCCATCCTCAGAACCAGCAGACTTACCATTACTACGAAGTTAACAAGCGAGACAGCTATGTGATCGTCGCGCAGCTGTGCCCGGAGTTTACTGCCCGTCTGGTTGATCGCTGGCAGGAACTGGAGAGAGGGGCCGGGATGGTTGTTCCCCAAACACTCCCTGAAGCACTCCGGCTCGCCGCTGATCTTGCTGAACAGAAGCAACGTCTCAGTGAAGAGCTGGCAATTGCCGCACCGAAGGCTGAATTTGTTGATCGCTACGTCAAAGCCACCGGGTCAATGACATTCCGGCAGGTTGCCAAGCTCCTTAACGCCAAAGAACCCGAGTTCGCGATGTTCCTCATTGAGAACGGCATCATGTACCGCCTGAACCGCGTGCTTACTCCGAAGAGTAAACACATCGAAGCAGGCCGATTTGAAGTTAAGACCGGGACCACCAACCAGACCAACTATGCGTTCAATCAGTCTCGTTTCACGGCGAAAGGGGTGCGCTGGATAGGTGGGCTTTGGGCAGAGTATGTCGCTAAGGGGCAAATTGCGTGAGAGCCATACTGACGCCTGAAATTGCGCCGATGTCCGGGGTGGTTCTGTTCCGCCCTGGTACCGAACTGCTCTGGCTATTCCGTCAGGGAAGGGTAGTTATTGAGCCACCATCCGAAGCCATCCAGCATCTGCCATCTGGATTAATCCCTGAAGCCCACCAGCCTCTTACTGATGATGCCAATATGCAGGCTATTTTCGTCAACGAGAGAGTCATTCAGCGAGCTGGTGGGTTGAGTAGCCTTGATGCCTGGCTGGAGAGAAAATTTGAATGTCAGTGGCCTCACACTGACTGGCATGCCAGTGACTTTACGATAATGCGCCACGCTCCGGGGAGCATTCGTCTTTGCTGGTCATGTGATAACCATTTACGTGAGCAAACCACTGAAAGACTGGCAGGAATTGCCATGCAGAACCTGGTAAAATGGTTGCTGGAAAGGGTAAATATTGATTTAGGTTTCAGCCCTGACCACACTCTTTCGCTTCCTGAGTTCTGCTGGTGGATGGTACGTAATGATCTGGCTGACCTTGTTCCTGAATCGGTGGCGAGTAAAGCCCTCAGGATTAAGCCAGAACAGCACAGTTCAGTGATGAGGGAAAGCGACATTGTCCCGTCATTACCGGCTACGCAAATCTTTCAGGAGAAGGCAAAAAGGATAGTGGCGGTGAAGGTCGATCCTGAAACGCCGGAATCTTTCATGCTGAGGCCAAAGCGCCGACGCTGGGAAAACGAGAAATACACCCGCTGGGTGAAGTCGCAGCAGTGCAGTTGCTGCAATAACCCGGCAGACGACCCCCACCACCTGATAGGCCACGGGCAGGGGGGAATGGGTACTAAGGCGCATGACCTGTTTGTGATACCGCTGTGCAGAGCGCATCACGACGAGTTACACGCTGATCCCGTGGCATTTGAAGCGAAATACGGCGACCAGTTAACGCTGCTGTTTCGGTTTTTAGATCGTGCGCTGGAAATCGGCGTATTAGCATGAAAAGTGGAGAAAACATGCGTGACATTCAGAAGGTATTAGAGCGTTGGGGAGGTTGGGCCGCGAGCGATAGTTCTGGTGTGGATTACTCACCAATCGCAGCTGGTTTCAAAGGGCTTCTTCCTCAAACAAGTAAATCCCGCCTTTCTTGCACTGACGACGACGCCCTGATTATAGAAGGGTGTTTGGCTCGGCTTCAAAAACGAAAACCATATGAGCATTCGCTCTTGGTTGCTCATTATCTATATGGCATTTCAAAACGGAAAATCGCGAAAGCGAGAAAGAAGGATGAGAAGCTAATACGCATAGAGATCCAGATGGCAGAAGGTTTTATTGAAGGTTGCCTTTCAATGCTGAATGTAAGACTCGATATGGAATGAATTTTAAGCCCAGTTCTGCTGGGCTTTTACTATAAACTATTGAGATAATTAGAAAACCTTTCGCACGGGAGAATCAAATAATCCACTTTGGGCTCTAATGGTTTATCTTTGTAATAGAAATCAATAATCCAACGATACTCACGCTCAGAGGAATATTTTATTGGTTTTAGGAACGAAATTAAATCATGAATGTTAAGTATTGAGTCGTTGTTGCTATAGTACTCAATGTTAGTGATTTTTTTATGTCTTTCTCCATATTTAACTTCCACTATTTTGCTAACAAAGTTCAAGTAGTCGCATTTTGTCTTTACAGTGAATACATCTTCACCTTGGTTCAAAAGACTTTTGACGTATTCAAAAAGCTCATCAGACAAAATTCTAAGTCCATCCTTAACGTGCCTCCGCTTCAAGCACCATTTATCATTGTATTGACTGAATATCTTGTCGGATTCTGATGGATCGCTTAGACCATGAAAGCAAAGAATGAACCTATTTCTAAATTTCCACTTAAACTCTCCTTTAATCATTCCGTATAGTGATGTGTTTTCATACAGAAAGCTGGGTACCTTCCATGTCTGATCGAATCTACCATGTGAAGAAATCTGCTCTGTTCCCAAGAGGTAATTATAAACATTCGAAGGCAAATGAACGTATTTGAAATCGATATCAACTGAGTAATACCCCTCTTCTCTATCAACAACATGTTCATCTTCTATATCTCTAAAATACTGTAGAGTGCCAATTTTTAACGTTCTGCAATGTAATGGATTGAATTGATTGGAGCAGCTTCTTACCAAGTAAGGAGGAAAAGCATTAAGTGTTATTTGCATGTGCGCCTCGATAATTTTATGAAAAAAAAGCTATCGCGGTCCGCAAAACATGGATTAATGTGTTAAGAATGGTTTCCACGACATCAGCTTACTATCATAAAATTATATTTATCTCAACAACTAACAAGTCGCCAAAAGGCGACTTTTTTGTTTCCCCTCGTACTGAGAGGACTCACGGCAATAAGAGGGGGCTAAATGTCCGCAGAACCGATATCTGCTACGGCAACTGCTGGTGTTGCTGCCGGAACTACCGGAATCACCTTCGCCACGATGTTTCCAGAAGCTACCCCAGCCGTAATGCTTTGCTCACTTGCTGGGGCCGCTCTTTATGTCCTTAGCAGTGAAGATCACAAGCTCTGGAAGCAGATACTGTTTGCGCTTATCTCGTTTATCGGTGGGGTTTACTGCGCCGGAACAGCATCAGAAATCATTGCAGCGCTTATCAATGCGGCATTAAGTCACCTTTCTCCGCCAGTTGCCGTGAAAGTATCTCCAGCTATTGGCGCGCTGGCGGCCTCAACGGTTTCTGTCACCGTCCTGCTTCGCGTTCTCAAGCGCTCGAAGACGGGAGACTTACCCGGATTGAAGGGGGAAGAATGACGTGGCAAACACTGATCCTGAACATTAACGCTGTTGCATGCATCCTGATCAGCATACGCCTGATGTTCTTCAGGAAGCGGAGCTTACGGCGCCGCCGTCTGATGGAGTTTCTGGCGTATGGGCTGATCCTTGCACCAGCGTTTACCGCTTTCCGAATCTGGCACGGTGATTACGTGCAGGTCGACTACGGAGAGCTGGTTGTCAATCTCGTTGTCTGCATTGCCGTATGGCGAGCAAGGGGCAACATCGCAAGAATCGCAGGGGAAAGCACAACGTGACCAAAGACGAAATATTTAATGCCATCCTCGGCAAAGAGGGCGGGTACGTAAATCACCCCGACGACAAAGGCGGCCCAACAAACTGGGGGATCACGCAAGCGGTAGCTCGCGCACACGGTTACAACGGTGCTATGCGCAACCTTACCCGCCAGCAGGCGCTGGATATCCTGACTGCTGACTACTGGACAGGGCCACGCTTCGACCTTGTTTCTGAGGTATCACCAGCCATCGCTGCCGAACTCTGCGACACAGGCGTAAACATGGGCCCATCGGTGCAGACCAAATGGTTTCAGCGTTGGCTGAACGTGTTCAACATTCAGGGCACGCTCTATCCTGATCTGATTGCAGATGGTTTTATTGGTCCGCGAACCATCAGCGCGTTAAAAAGCTATCTTTCCCGGCGCGGAAAAGAGGGTGAGCTGGTTATGCTTCGGGCCCTGAATTGTAGCCAGGGTCAGCGTTATCTTGAGCTGGCAGAACAGCGCAGCGCGAACGAAACGTTTGTTTATGGCTGGGTAAAGGAGCGAGTGGTTATATGACGCTTGAGATGATTACCGGACTCGTTGTCGCGGTGTTTGCTGCTATTGCCGCCGCGTTTGGCCTAGGTCATTCAAGCGGAACCAGCAAAGCGGAAGCGAAAGCCAACCAGCAACGCACCGAAGATAACGCAGCTGCAACGGTCGCAGCAGCCGAACGCCGGGTTGAAGCAACGAAAGAGGCCAGCAATGTTCAGCAGACTGTTAACCATATGCCTGGCGACGATGTTGATCGCGAGCTGCGGGACAACTGGACCCGTAAGGGTTGAGGTGGTGGACACGGCTTGTGACTGGGTTAAACCCATCTACGGTACGGACCACGACTGGGATGTACTGGATAAGCAGACGAAGCGTGACATCCTGGCGCATAACAAAGCGTGGCAGGCGAACTGCCAGACCGAGAATCCCTGAACCATAGGTAATTCTCGGAAGACTGAATTATTATAAGCAATTATGTCGTTTCGTTTTTTTCAAGGACATCATATGTAGAGTTTACGAATACATAAATGTCTGTAAGGCATTTTTTAAGAAAAGGAATTACTTCATACTCTTCACCATGGAACTTTATTTTTTTATCCCCTGTGAGTGTGAAGTTAAGTGGTGCTCCGTTTTCTGCATCGTTTAATACACCGTTTTCCAAATGAAAATCTGAATACTTTACGCCGTCTACGGTGATATCTTTAAAAATCACAGTTGATACATTGGATGCCGTGAGAAGATTAAAGCCATTCGCACTTACTGTGATATCTGAAGATATTTCTTCTTTAAGTGAAATCGGTTTTCTATGTTTGGCGTCATTAGTTAGTTTGCACATCATATTTAACCACTCTTCGCCAGTGGAATAACCTTGAATAGAGTTGTAGATATGATAAATCTCAGAGCTTTCTAAGTCATTTATTCCAGTTTTTGTTTTAAAAAATTTGTCGATTATTTCTCTTTTCCCATAGGGGAAATAAATTTTTGGCCTAGAGGAGCTTGTATGAGGCTTATAAATGTCATAGGTGTCGTTTGCAACATATTCTAGAGAGCTTCTTAAATGTTCAAGAATGCTTTTGATCTTAACTGGTTTTAAGTTTTGGCTTGCCTCCATAACCTCTAAGTTTTCTTTAACCTCATTTAACAGTTCTAATGTGTCGACTCTCGGCATCACACTCTCCTTTTGCTGTGAATGTTGATTTGTTTTTTTGTGATGAAGAAAGTGTCGAGCGTTTCATACTAAAAATCAACAGAGGATAACGTTTTGGAAGTGACAATCGATGGCGTCAAGTATGCGCCTGCTGGCGGTTTTTTATTCAGTTTAGGAATTGCTATCACCACGCGCAATCGACCAGAGATTCTGAATCGCTCCGTTGAGCAGCACATGAAGCATCTGCCAACCGGTGCACTGCTGATTGTTGTCGATGATGGTTCAAAACCCGCAGCTGTAGTGCCTGACGGCGTAGAGCTGATTCGGCATGAAACATCACTCGGCATTGTTGCTTCTAAGAACGCCAGTCTATCGGCTGGTCTGATGGAGAATCAGAGCCGACAGCGGGAACTGGTCCGGGTGCGGTAGATGGCCTGGTGCTTCCTCCCGATCGAACCTGGTACGTATTCAAGGGATACGTTTCCGACTTCCCTTTCGACTTTCAGGGAAACACGGTCGTGCAGACTTCTGCCACCATCCAGCGTTCCGGGCAGGGGGCATGGATTCCTAAAGCACAGTCCGGCAGCTAATCACTGGCGGGGGCGAGCCCCCGCGTATCAACAAACATTTTCGGGAAAGATAAATGAAACTGACACTCGACACCCTGAAAGAAACGGGAGCGTTTACCGGCCGCCCGGTGGAAAAAGAAATTACCTGGAAATCACAGGATGGTAAGGAACATACAGCGACAACGTATACCCGCCTGACAGGACTTGTTCAGTCTACTTACACGGCTCACGTCACTGCGGTAAACAAGATGGGGGCAGAGTCGCCGGAGGCATATCTTGAATTCAGCATTCAGGCCCCGCCAGCGCCGTCACGGGTAGATATTGAGCAAAGCTATTTTGCCATCACGCTGTACCCGCGTCTGGCAGCAGTGACGAACGTATCAACGCAGTTTGATTTCTGGACGTCCGGCGAAACCAGGCTACCGAATACCAGCACGTCAACGGTTGAAGGCAGGGCAACGCGTGCCGGGATCGGCACCACCTGGAGCAGCCATAATCTGAAGAACGGGCACACCTATTACTGGTATGTCCGCACGATCAACGCGTTTGGTACCTCTGCGTTTGTTGAAGTGGCCGCGCTGTGCCAGACCGATACTTCGGGCCTGATTGACGTCATTGACGAGTCTGTCAGGAATTCTGACGCCATGAAAAACGTGGAGAAGGGCGTTGATACCAACCTTGAAGGTATTCTGCAAAACGCGCTGGCGAATAACGGCACGGTGGAACGCCAGTTCCAGCAACTGGGGGAAGTAAATGCCGAAATCATGACGGTCAGGACAACGATCGCCACGGTAGACAAGGCGTTAGCCCAGCTCACCACCAGTGTTAAGTCTCAGTTCGAAAGCGTTAACTCGCAAATCCTCGAACAGCAAACGGCCATCAGTGATAACACGAAAGCTATCGCTTCCCTCGATACGTATGTTCAGGCAGAGGTTGGAGACCTGACGACGGCGGTTAACCAGAAAATGAATGCCGAGGTGACGAGCAACGGTACAGGTAAGGCTTCATATACCCTGAACCTTGGAATTATCCGTAACGGCGTGAAGTACAACACCGGCTTTGGTATGTCCATTGAGCCTTCAGGTGGTTCTTACAAATCCACGGTTGTATTCGCTGCTGACCAGTTCGGCATCTACTCAGGAAGCGATCCCGGCAACTATGAGGCCGCCTTCTTTGTCTATAACGGACAGGTCTTTATCCGTGACGCGATGATCCAGGACGGCAGTATCACCAATGCGAAAATTGGCAGTTATATCCGCTCGACAAACTTCGCAGCCGGAGTTCGGGGCTGGAACATCGACAAGAACGGCGACTGTGAATTCCACGGCAAGCTCTACGCAGACAGCGGTAACTTTGCGTTCAACGGGACCAATAACACGGTCGTTATCAACAATAACGGTATTACCGTCAATATCCCTGGCGGTGGTCGTATCGTCGTTGGTTCATGGTGATTTATGCCTTCAGGACTTTTAATCGATCTCAATGATGGTGGTAAACCGATGGAAATTACCGCCGGATTACGTTGCCCGACATATGGCGGGGCGATATCCGGCGGTATCGGTAATGTGAATACTGCGACAGTTGAGGGTTACGTGGCCGGGTCGAATGTCATTTTCATACCGACCCAGACGGTAATCAGCGACGAGGGGATATTCAAGCTGGACAGCGTCACTATCTCCGGCGCGAACGTCACGCAGAACTGGAGCGGGAATTCAAACCCCGGATTTCCCAATCCGCAGCGCGTGGCGTTCTCCGGCACGCTGTGGCAGATCCTGCCCGTAAGCCAGAACTCAAACGTTGGCCTTCTCGTTCAGAACAGCACCGACTTTACGGCGATCACCACGGCGTCCAGGGTCGGGTACTGCATCTATAAAGCCAGGGTAACTGTCGGTACGTCCGGCTGGGTCACGCCGACCATTGCAGGATTTGATCGCAGTAAATACCTGGTCTGCTGTAAGTGGAACAGCCCTTACACCCTGGACTACGACGGAAACCGGCTGCTGTTTCTGAATGATGGATCAAACACGGAAGACCAGCCCATGAGCGGCACCGTTGATGTGGTCATCTTCGCGGGAGGCGTTTCGCCGGTGGCCGCGAATCCCGGATTCAATATCTATAACGCCGCAGGCCAGTGCACGTTCTCAACTGCGCGGCGCCCGTTCGTTTATCTCGGCGTTAATTTTGTGCCTTCCACCACAGCGCAGACCGTTCCCGGTGGTGGATATGTGCCCGTTGGCCGTTTTGGGCTGAGGGTCCCCAGCTTCGGTGGCGGTCGAATTTATCACTACCACTATGGGCTGGTCATGCAGAACGGGACACTCAGGGCCGGAAGGGGAGTTTATGTCGGCTGGGCAGACAGACAGCTGGCGAACGAAGGGGTTACGCCTATTTCACTCCCGGTCATTCCCGATATGTACGTTTAACGACTTCTAACTTACTGAACCTCGCTCCGGCGGGGTTTTTTATTGCTTCAAAGGAGCAACTATGTCCGCAGGAACACTGACTCTGACAAATAATTCAGCCGCGGTAACCGGCAGCGGTACCGCCTTTACCACCGAGCTGGCCGTCGGCGATTTTATTGTTGTGACGGTTGGTGGCATCCCTTATACGCTCGCCATCAAAACGGTGAACAGCAATACCTCCCTGACGCTGGTCAGTAACTATACCGGACCAACGCAGGGCGGAGCTGCATGGTATGCCGTGCCGCGCGTTGCGATGAACCTTGTTACTGCTGCGCTGGTGGCTCAAAGCGCAGAAGCCCTGCGCGGCCTGAACTATGACAAACAGAACTGGCAGCGGTTATTCAGTGCATCGGGAAATATAACCGTTACGCTCCCGGACGGTTCTTCATTCACTGGTCCGTCATGGCAGTACATGGTTAATACGGTTGCCACAAAAACGAACGGAGCTGTTCCTGTTAACCAGGGCGGGACCGGGGCAACAACGGCAGAAGGTTCTCGCACAAACCTCGGTTTGGGAAGTAGCGCCACGCGTAATGCTTACAGCACCTCTGGAGATATGCTTTCTGTTGGTGATTTTGGCTTTGCTGTAAACGAGCCAACAGTTATGTCTGATTTTACAGCATCATATAGGAATGAGCTTTATAGATGTGCGGGCACTGCAACAAGCTTACCCAATCCAAACTCAAATTATGTCTGTCAGAGCTATCATTACAATTCGACCAACAGGGTTATTACAGGATTCCGCTTGGGCGGTCAGATAAGCTTTTATGCCAGGGGTATGGTAGGGGGAAATTGGTTACCTCCAATTGAATTCTATTCAACTGCAAACACTACAAAAGCGTCCGATGGCACCCTTAAGGCGGCTTCACCTGTAGCTCGCATTGTTAAATCTAAGGATGAGAGCCAACGTTCTGATGTAGCAGAGGAGGGTTACAATTGGTGCGGCTGCGGTACGGCGAACACCGAAGCTGAAGGGATCAAAATCTCGCGGCTGGATGTTGGGGTGTATGTTCTTATCGGCTCGGCAGGCCTGGCATCAGAAGGCTGGCAATTGCTGCCGCCAATGGACCCGGGTGGAATGGGAGAACTGGGTGTTGTTGAAGCAGAGCAAACCGAAAGCGGTGGTTTGACGATTCGGCTTTTTAAGCGGAAATACATGCTGAGCGATGAAGGGGAGATCATCAAAACAAAAGGGGCTCCTATGGATGTTCCGGCCAACAGCTGGATCGACGTACGCCTCGACATGCCTGATGATAGCATTTGGAATACAAGATCTTCTGAAGCTTCTTTGGAACTGACAGAGCAGCCAGCAGTCATTCAGCCTTAAAAATTAATAGGCGAACCCAAATTGATCTGCATTCCATTTAAAACTACTGTATATAAACACAGTAATAAAGGGAGTGCAGATTATGCCCCGAAATTCAGATATTCAAGCCGCCTTTATTGCGGCCATAGAGCTTAACCCAAAGGGCTACCGCTACCTGAGAACAGACCGCTTCATACAAAAGTTGCGTGGTTTTAACTGGCACTTTACCCGTGATGATGCAAACAAGTGGATAGAGCGCAACCAACCTGGTTTCGCTGATAAAACGACAGACGATAGCGAAAACCGTTACTGGATCTTGCGTAACATGGGGAGGGTGCACTGATGGGATTCGCATCACCAGCAGCTGATTATGTTGAGCGTCAACTTTCCCCAGCAATCCTGTGCAACATCGGGGCGGATAGTAGGGTGCTCGAAACTGATATGGGGTTTGCGGTCATAGAGCCAGCAACGGAAAAGACGCCTGGAGATGTGTTGTTAATTTTGTGCGACGGCCACACACAATTTGCAAAACTCATGGGCAAGGCGCTCATTACGGATGATGATGAAGCGATTGAGGGAGCAGCGCTTGAAGAAGTGGAAGTGCTGGGTAGGGTGACATTCTTCATCAATCGTGCATTAGATGATGATTGCCCTGCAATATAGATAAATTTCCCCATGCTTCACTGACGAATAACCAGCCATAAGCGGCTGGTTTTTTTTGTGTGGTTTTGGTCGGCACGATAGGATTTTTCCTCCATCGCATGATGGCCACCCTTAAAGCTCAAAAGAGGTTTTGCATTATCACTTCTTCAAAATTGCATTCCCCAAAATAAAAGCTAAGCGAATGAAAAATATAGTGAAAATTAAGAATGAAAATGCAGTAAAATCAGCCAGAAAAACATGGTTAACTGGCTGATTAATAACATTTAATTGGAGGTTGTAGAACTCTGCTTCTGGAACAGTTCCCGGAAGACCGGGTAGATGTCATCCTGGTCACGAATGTGCTGCATCGCAAAGTTATCGAACATCGCTTGCAGATGCTCATACTCACGCCACAGCGTCTGGTGGGCGCGACGGGTAATTTCAATGTAGCTGTAGTAACGCACCACCGGCAGGATCTTCTTCGCCAGAATTTCATGACACAGCGGCGAGTCATCCGCCCAGTTATCGCCATCCGATGCCTGCGCGGCGTAGATATTCCACTGCGCCGGATCGTAGCGCTCCTTCACCACCTCGTCCATCAGCTTCAGGGCGCTCGACACGATGGTGCCGCCGGTCTCCTGCGAGTAGAAGAACTCATGTTCATCCACCTCTTTCGCCTGAGTGTGATGGCGGATGTAGACCACCTCCACGTTCTTATACGTTCTGCTCAGGAACAGATAGAGCAGAATATAAAAACGCTTAGCCATATCCTTGGTGGCCTGATCCATTGAACCTGATACGTCCATCAGGCAGAACATCACCGCCTGACTGGAAGGCTCCGGCCGTTTTTCGTAGTTCTTGTAGCGCAGGTCGAACGTGTCGATAAACGGCACCCGGTCGATCTTCGCCCGCAGTTCGGCGATCTCTTTTCGCAGGCGCTCCTCTTCCAGCAGTTGTGCCGGCTCCGTGTTTTCCACCACTTTCAGGCTGGTTTCCAGCTCGCGCAGTTCGCGCCGTTTGCCTGCCGTCATCGCCGTGCGTCGCGCCAGCGAGTTTTGCAGTGAACGCACCACGCTGATGTTGGCGGGCACCCCGTTTGCGGTATAACCCGCGCGATGGGTTTTGTATTCGTTGAGCTGACGGTGCTGATTCTTTCTCAGATTCGGCAGGGCCAGATCCTCAAACAGCAGGTCGAGATATTCGTCTTTTGAAATCTGAAAGACGAACTCGTCCTGGCCTTCACCGTCCTGGCTGGCCTGCCCCTGACCGCTGCCAGAACCGCCGCCTCCGCCTTGGGGCCGCTCGATTCTGTCATTCTGGACGAAGTGGTCATTACCTGGGTGCACGCGATGGCGAAGGCCGCCACGCCCCTGATGAAACATCGGTTCGCTGATGTCATCGTTAGGGATGGAGACGGATTCGCCGCTGTCGACGTCGGTCACCGAGCGTTTGTTGATGGCCTCGGAGATCGACT
>ERZ773187.737-NODE-737-length-29451-cov-15.779664_pt1 | contig 29451 bp, 30 predicted proteins | sample MGYA00511242_ERZ773187 | MGnify/ENA primary metagenome ERZ773187 (study PRJEB29015, sample SAMEA2737744) | human gut metagenome | biome: human gut; feature: human-associated habitat; material: faeces | place: China | collected 2012 ...
AATGACCACACTGGTCATGCTGGATTCAAAATATGCCCCTTTTTAAAGTGGGCTCCTCTCTATAAGTATGGATACTTATATCGGGGTGTGCAAAGGCGCTGTATAGACTTTATCAGGCATAGTAAGGTAAAGGACAAGTATAGTGAAATATATCTTTCAGAAGCAATCCCATTCTTTTGTGAAGACGAAAAGGAGGATGAACGTCTTAAGAAGATAGAGAAGATAATAAATGACATGCCAGATAAAACTAAATTTGTAGTAGATCAGTGCTACTTGGAAGGTAGGAAATATGTTGAGGTAGCTGAAATGATGAGCATTTCTAGAGAAGGCGTTAGAAAACATATAACAAAGGCTTTGAATATATTAAGATCAGCCTTTAATGTAGAGAAAAAATAAATGAAATCGTAGGTATAAAATATAACTATGGACAATGAAGATAAACTATTAATACAGGAATATTGTTACATCAGGACCAAACAAGAACATAAAGCTCCTGACGTGAAGAAAGCTTGGGATCAGTTTGAGCATGAACATATCATGAAAAAACAAAGTCTCAAGGCTAAAAGGCATGTCATGTTTTTGCGATATGCGGCTGCTATTGCCATTATCCTCGTTATGGTAATGGGAGGTATCGGAATCTGGTGGTCAGAAGGAGGAAAACTGGTTGTTGAAAACTACAATACCAGAAAGTACATAGAGATGCGTAAGGCAAAAGGAAAGGAAAAACTGGTTGCATTCGAATCAACCAAAGGGCCACAGAAAATTCTAATCATGGATGAAAAAAGTATTAATCCAACAAAAAGAACAACAAAGAAAACGGAGAAAGTAGATACGCTTCATCATAAGGTTTTCTTGGCCACTGATATATTAGACGTTGCTTTTAGAAAAATCATCACTCCAAGAGGAAAAACATTTGAAGTAACCCTCAGTGATGGTACACAGGTTGCGCTGAATGCCGACAGTAAATTTACTTTTCCAGCTAATTTCGCAGGCAAACCGGAGCGTATCGTACAACTGGAGGGAGAAGCTTTCTTTAAAGTGGCTAAAGATGCTAAACATCCATTTGTCGTGGTTACCCCTTCAATAATTACAACAGTTCTTGGAACTGAGTTTGTTGTAAAGGCATATGCTGATGGAAATCCTCAGGTTACGCTGCTAAGCGGTTCTGTGAAAGTGAATAAGATTGGAGCTACATCCGCTCAATCTGTGATATTAACCCCAAAACAACAGCTACACCTCACTTCTGATACTCATACAATGAGTGTTTTGAATGTTGGCGATCAGGCATTTCTTTCTTTGAAATGGAAGGATGACATGTTTTCTTTCTATCATACACCATTAATGGAAGCAATTCAAGAAATGGGGCGTTGGTATAATGTAGGAGTCGAGATTTCTGATAATTCTCTTATCAAGGAAACCATAACTTTGGAGATTTCCCGTAAAGTCTCTCTTGAAGACTTTGTCAATAGCATCAATCTGACTAACAATTTATCTGCCATCTTGGACCAAGGGAAGATTATAATTTGTCCAAAGAGTGCCAGTCAGGGCATTAATTGTTTCACTATCTATGCGGCACAAGATGTTAGAAATTAAAGATAAACCAAAATTTTTCACTCTAAAAGTGTTGTCACTATTGTGCTACTCAGAAGACATACTCATAATAAAAACCCCGAAAGTTTTTTGTCTAACTTTCGGGGTTTATATCATTTATGACGTACCCTTTTATGTGGGGTAGGTTAGAGGTTATAGGCCTTTTGCTTTCAAAAAGCCGGAGGCGTCTGGCTGCTTCATGCCTGTGAAGTCGGTAAACATTTCCATCTGATCCTTGGTGTTGCCTCGACTCAGGATCTTGTCACGGAAGGACAGTCCTACGGCTGGATCTAAAGCGCCATGCTTTGCAAAGTAATCGGCAATGTTTACTGCAAGTACTTCTGTCCATAGATAACTGTAATATCCGGCTGCATATCCGCCATCCCATACGTGATTGAAGTAGGAGGTGCTGTAACGTGGTGGTATCTGTGTGTTGAGCAAACCTATCTTGTAAAGCTCTTCTTTTTCAAAGGCTCCTGCCATATATGGGGATGGTACTTCATCTTCACTGATCTTGTGCCATGCCATGTCAAGACAGGTGGCTGCCAGGTTCTCGCCTAATGAATAGGCTGTCTGGAAGTTGATGCTCTTCAGCATGCGGTCCTTCAAATCACTTGGCATCGGCTTGCCTGTCTCGGTATGACGGGCATAGTGGTCGAATATCTCTGGGATGGATGCGAATGACTCGTTAAACTGCGATGGCATCTCTACGAAATCGCGTGCGACTGCTGTTCCGGATAGTGTGTTGTATCTGCAGTCTGAGAGCATTCCGTGAAGGGCATGACCGAACTCATGGAACAGGGTGGTGACCTCATCCCAGGTAATCAAGGATGGCTGACCCTCTGGTGCCTTGGCATTGTTGCATACATTATATATGATAGGCAACTGACCGCGCTGCTTGCTTTGCTTGGCAAAGGCGCTCATTCGACCTCGGCCTCTTCTCGCTCGGCATGAGCTCTCGTGGAGAGGAGTCTGCGGCAAAGGTCACTGCGCAGAGCATCGAGGGTGTTCACCTCATCCTCCGCAACACCAAGGGATGGAGCAACGCTGAGTTGAAGAAGAAGTGCCGCATCGAGCTCCTCGACAATCGTGTGACCGTGGAGGAAGGCTCTGATGGTGGCGGCGACAATGGAGGCAGCACTCCTGCCACTCCTTCCACTCCGAGCGGTGGCTCGGGCTCTAAGGACGACAACACCGGACAGGGAGGTGGCAGCTCAAGCGGTTCAGACTCAGGCGATAACGAATTAGTGTAAAGGATAGCCCTTCGGGGCTTCCTTTTCGATAAATCTCAGCATTTCCCACTGAAAGTGAATAATTAACCATTAAATATTAACCATTAAAAATCAAAGAATTATGACTATCAAGAAAGAAGTTTGGAAGAACATCATTCAGTTTCTCGTCACAGTACTCACAGCTCTCGGCACCGCCTTTGGCGTAACGAGTTGCATGTAAGGCAATCGGTGCATTCAAGTACACGATTCGCCAAGAGGCCGAGAAGACCATGCTTATCGTGGGAATCTTCGATAAGTAACAAAAAATAAGCAAGGGAAGGGGAGTGCTCCTTTCTCTTGCTTATTTCCGGAATCGCAAAGAAAATGGGAAAGAAATTGAAAAATAAACGAAAAATGTCACAGTCACAGTTGTCACAGTTTTTTCATCTATTAAGTAAGTATGTCGATTCTTGTTTCATTTCATTATTGTATATTTTTAGTTAATCTGTTTGTTTTTTGGCACTTTCAAAGAAAAAGTATTATATTTGCGAGGTTATTAAAGATGAATTAAGCGAAATGTTGTAAAAAGGCAACTCTCCTAAATCTGTAGTTTTTTAGGAGAGTTGCGATGTATTATCCTTTGTCGGTTGGATTCGGGTAGAGTATAGAATCCAATTCTTTGCTTACTCTTTCGCTTTCATTACTGCCTTTGGTGGACAAACGCAAAAGTGGCAAGCCATAGCATGCAAGGATATGGTCTTTCATCATGTCTTTTTGATGTTGCTCTGTTGACTCGTTATGATATGAATAACCATCAGTCTCGATAGCCATGATAGGCTGCTTTGTTACACGATTGATGATGAGAAAATCAATATGTGTGCTGTAATTTGAAGCAGATTTCAATTCTTCTTCCGTCATCAGTGAGGTGTCTTGAACTACTTGGCGCAATGGCATGTGGCTTAATACATTGAGACAAGAATACTTATCATTAGAAGTCAGTACCTCGTTTAGCATAGAATACGCCAGGTTCTCTGAGGCATATTCTGATACTTGAGGATGGCTTTTAAGAAACTCTATTCTTTGCTCTGTATATTGCTCGTATAGATAGTCAAATATTGATGCTAATTTACTATCAGTTATAGTACAGTTGTTGTAAGCTATATAATGAAGTAAATCCGTGATGTTTCCTTCTTGCTCTTGCTTATTGCCTGTCAAGACAAGGACAAACTTTTTCTTGGCTCTTGATACTGCAACATTGAGCATGTTGGAATCATCCGCAAATGGCGTGATTTGATTGTCCACGACACTCATGATAATGGCATCTTTTTCTCGTCCTTGATATTTGTGTATGGTGGCAGCCTTAACATCATCTAATTGTCTGTTGAAAGCATTGACTTGATTGTTGTAGGGCGTGATGATTCCAATGCTGTCATAGTTTTTCAGTGAAGGCAAAACTTCTTCTTTTACCACATCGATTTCTCTTTGGTTGTATTGGTTGGCTGCATGGTTCCCCTCTGTTGTTCTTATTGCAGATAGGACATTCTCTTCTCCCTTGTCTTCTGTCATGATGAGCAAATTGCCACCATAGAACTTCTGGTTACAGAAATTGATGATGCGTGGATGACAACGATAGTGCTCTCGAAGCAACGTGGAAGGCACGTTTTCAATGACTTTCATAATGGATTGCAAAAAACAGTTATGTGTACAGTCATAAGAAGCATTAAGATTGTATTGCTTGAATATTGTATCCAGTTTTACTTTGTCTTCATCTGTTACAACGTTAGGAAGTTGAAGTGTATCACCTACCACCACAATGTTTTTTGCACATGTGAGAGCTAAGGCTGCTGTGTCTATGGATACCTGGGAAGCCTCGTCCATAATGAGATAATCGTATGGCTTTTCTGTAAATAGGCATGAACGTGAAGAGAATGTTGTACTTAGAACAACTGGATATTGTCTTAAGAAATCTTCTCCTTGGTGTCTGATAGCCTTTGTGTCTGCAAATACAATTCTTGGATACATTTGATAATGTTGACATAAAGAATTCTTAAAGAGGCTAAGAGACAAATGTGTCATGCTGTTTGTCAATGCCTTGGCATCATGGTTGGACAGCTCTTTTTCTATGTCTTCTATGCGGTTGTTTACTTCGTAAGACCTGTTGAGGTAATACAAAGTTTGTAATTGTTTGATGAGTTCTGTTATTTCTTCCTTCTTTATTTTACGATTAATGTGTAACTTATGCTTGATAGCCCATTTTAGCCATAACCATTTTAAGTTTTCAAATAGTTTGGATAACATATTGGATTTGGTAGGAATGACATTGTCAGCTATTGCTTGGCATTTAAGCCATGCAGATAGTATTGATTTGGCATTTAAGTGTTGTGTCAATTCCTGTCCTTCGTCAATATTATTGTCTATGCAGAAATGTTTCCACTCTAATTTTATAGTTTGGCTTTCTTGTAAAAGTAGGGCACGCTCATTTTGAAGAGCAAAAACTTGGTCTAATTCTTCTAAATTAGATATTAGTTCTTGTTCTGTCTCTTGAACCTTGTTTTTAGGCAAATCCCATACGGAAATATCAGAAGGTACTGATGGCTGATTTTCGATGAATCGTTCTTTATTTTCTTTGCTTCCAAGGGGAGCAACAATAAATGATAGTCCGTATTTTTCCAATTTCTCTTGGACATTTGCAGTCGCAGAATTGTTGTTGGAGACTACCATAACAGTTTTTCCTTGTAAAACGATGTTGGAAATAATGTTGAGAATCGTTTGTGTCTTTCCTGTTCCTGGAGGACCTTGTATCACACTGATTTGGTGTTTGAAGGCATTGCAGACTGCTTCCTTTTGGCTACTGTTGCATCCAAAAGGGTAGATTAGTCTTCTTTTTCTAAAAGCCTTAGGTTTATGTTTCTTAGGATTGAGATAGCAAGCTGCTGCAGTATCGTCTCCTATGAAATCACACTTGTCGTACATGTCTCGAAGAATGCCATCAGAGTGCTCGGCTTTTCCTAAAGGATTGATGTATGCAACATTTCTCAGATAGGAAAATGTATCTTTTGATTCTTTTTCTTCCAAGCATGATGAGGTGACGAGGATGTTGCCTTCGACATCATCGAGGATAAAATTATTGTTGAAAATGATTCTCAAATAGTTTTGTTCGTCGCTTTCAAATTTCCAGATTTCTTTAACCTGTTTCTGTAATGTGCCATTAATGAAAACTTTGCTATGGGTAGGATCTATCCATAAAGGATTGCTTAGCCATCTGACGTTATAGTAGCTATAATTATAAATCTTAGGAGAGTTCTTGAAACGTACTTTATAGCCAAAAGTCTCATCCTTATAAATGAAGTCTATTTGAAACGTCTTTGGCTGGTCATTAATAATGATAAAGTGTTTTGATAAATTCATATCACATTCTTTTTATATTGTAATTTGTTGACAAAATTAAGAAAAATAATTGAAAAACGTGAATAAATGGTGTAATTTGTGGTTTAAGCATTATTTTTAGTTGTTTTGATTATTCGGTTTGATGGATTTTTAGTAATTTTGTGACAGTTTATACAATTGTCATTTAAAACCTATTAAGTTATGAAGAAGATATTTTTTGTATGGCTCTTAGCCTTGGTCTCAATTTTGGGATATGCTTAGGATTTGACAGAGCATATGAGTTTTATGGGTATTCCTATCAATGGAACGATTACGCAGTTTCAAACCAAATTGCAAGGGAAAGGATGTGCTTTAGACAGGATAACGAATAGCCAATTAGGTGTCGGATGTCGTGCATTTACAGGAAAATTTGTAGACAATAAGGTAAATATCTTCGTCTATTATGATGAAAAGACCAAGATTGTCTATAGAGTTAAGGCTGTGTTGAGCGGTACTTCCGAGGAAATTGCTGTTCAACAATATGAGAAAATCAAAGGCTTGTTGCTAACAAAATATGGCTCGACTTTTAGCAATTATGGTACTCAATCAGACAAGGAGGCGTTTGGTGTGCTTGTAGCAAGCAAAAGTCTTCGTGAAGATAGAGATTCATCTTATTCTTTGGCATCAAATGGCTTTAAGGGTGCAGTGGATTTATATATAGTCAAAGATGATAGTTATCTTCGCTATCCTTATTGGTTTAATCTGCACATAGACTACATGGATGCGATTAATAGTGAGAAACATCAGAATCAAAGTTTGGAAGACATTTAATAGAAATATAGTATGAGTACAAAAGTAAAATTTATCTTGACCTATTTTGGTGGTTTTGTTACAGGAGTCATCTTTATATTTGCCCTAGGTATGATAATCAACGCTTCGCAAGGAAAAGACAGTGTTAAGCGTGACGTCGTATTGTTTGAGAATCCTCAGCAGGCGATTGGGGCAGATGAGATTGAAGTGTTTCAGGTGTTGCCTGATGGCAGTGCTTTGGCTACGGTTCAATATTCTGATGGAGGAAATAATGACAATGTAGGTATGGTTGTGATGCTTCTTGCTAAGGATAGTGTTTCGTATTTTGATTCTCAAAATATTAAGATTCCAAATGGGAAGTGCATGAAGCAAATTGGAACCTATAAATACATGACTCGCCAGAATATGGAGAAGACAGTTCCAGTTGTGGAAATCTTCGATAAGTAACAAAAAAATAAGCAAGGGAAGGGGAGTGCTCCTTTCCCTTGCTTGATTTTTATGATAATCCGTTAAAAATCACGCTTTGCCAACCAATGATAAAATGGTATCCAATGACAGCTGCGTGCCCTTTGCCACTTGCTCTGGCGAGAAGCCTAAGTCAAGAAATCGTTTCGCATCTGCCAAAGCTCTATCGGCATCGCCTTCTGCTCTGCCTTCTGCTCTGCCTTTCTTGATGCCATCTTGCATGCCATCATCATAGCCTGTGCTGATGACGCTGCGCTGGTAAGCCTCGTTCTCCTTGTGATGGCGATAGACAAGATATTCCTCTCTCGACAACTTGCGCACATCGAGGCATTCTTTGGCATCTGCCAAGCCTGGGGCGGTGTCGCTGTCCTCTATCTCACCTGTCTTCAAGAACCTAATCCACTCATCGAGGTGCGTCTTCGCCACCTTGTCGAAGTTGTTGACGCACAGGAGGTAATACTCAGGAAAGATGTCGCTTGCCTCACGCTGCGATTTCTCCCCGTTCTTGAATGTGTCGCCGAAGAACACCTCGCTCTGGCGATTGGAGAGCTTCAGGATGTCGTGAGGGTCGTGCAAGCCCTGGAACACGGTCTTGCCGTGGTACACATAGTCCTTCGCCTGACCGAGGGTGAAATACACGATGTTGATGGAATACACCTTGCGTACCTTCTCATAGTCCTCGCCTATGTTGATGTAGTCGGTGATGACCTTCGACACGCCATAGAGGATGCGGTGGAAGTAAGCCAACTCACGGTTGTTTTGAATCTCGAAGATGGTGAGCTCGCCCTTCTCGTTCTCGGCAAGGATGTCCACACGGTTGAACTTGTCGTTTTCGTCTTCTTGATTGGACTCGCTCTCAAGGAAGCGCACGATGGTGAACTTCTCGTTCAGCAGAGAAGTCATCAATCCTTCGAGCACGGCATGGTTTGCCTTGTCGCGCAACAGGCGTTTCATCGCCCAATCAAAGCTAATCAAATTTGTCATTTTCGCTTGATCTTTAATGTTTTACTTATTTTATTGTTAGAAATCTATTCATTTCCATGATTTTGCAAATCTGCTGCAAAAATACGATTCTCTTTTGACATCGCCAAGAATTTCGCAAGTTATTTATCCAAGGACTTGCAAAAAATAATCACAATTGTCACAGTCACAGTTGTCACAGTTTTTTTTGAACTAATGGACTTTGAAGATTTTGACGTAAACTTAGTTCTTCAAATTCACTAACTGTTCCTGGAACTTTTCTACTCCAAATGCATAAACCCCATCCTGTGGAGCGTGAACTCTGTTGGGGTGGGGCTTATGTTCTCTTTTCATCGAATGATTTTTGTCAAATAATCCTTTTGTCAAGAATTACAATCCTCTAAATTTCAAGAATCCGGAGGCGTCTGGCTGCTTCATGCCTGTGAAATCGGTAAACATTTCCATCTGATCCTTGGTGTTGCCTCGACTCAGGATCTTGTCACGGAAGGACAGTCCTACGGCTGGATCTAAAGCGCCATGCTTTGCAAAGTAATCGGCAATGTTTACTGCAAGTACTTCTGTCCATAGATAACTGTAATATCCGGCTGCATATCCGCCATCCCATACGTGATTGAAGTAGGAGGTGCTGTAACGTGGTGGTATCTGTGTGTTGAGCAAACCTATCTTGTAAAGCTCTTCTTTTTCAAAGGCTCCTGCCATATATGGGGATGGTACTTCATCTTCACTGATCTTGTGCCATGCCATGTCAAGACAGGTGGCTGCCAGGTTCTCGCCTAATGAATAGGCTGTCTGGAAGTTGATGCTCTTCAGCATGCGGTCCTTCAAATCACTTGGCATCGGCTTGCCTGTCTCGGTATGACGGGCATAGTGGTCGAATATCTCTGGGATGGATGCGAATGACTCGTTAAACTGCGATGGCATCTCTACGAAATCGCGTGCGACTGCTGTTCCGGATAGTGTGTTGTATCTGCAGTCTGAGAGCATTCCGTGAAGGGCATGACCGAACTCATGGAACAGGGTGGTGACCTCATCCCAGGTAATCAAGGATGGCTGACCCTCTGGTGCCTTGGCATTGTTGCATACATTATATATGATAGGCAACTGACCGCGCTGCTTGCTTTGCTTGGCAAAGGCGCTCATCCATGCTCCGCCTCGCTTGGTTGGACGGCGGAAGTAATCACTATAGAAAAGGGCGATTGGCTTGCCGTTCTTGTCGCTTACTTCGAATACCTTCATGTCTGGGTGATAGGTTGGTATGTCCTTACGCTGCTTGAAGTTCAGACCATATACACGGTGTGCTGCATAGAATACGCCATTTACCTGCACGCTGTCGATATTGAAATATGGCTTCACCTCGTCGTCGCTGATATTGAGCATTTCCTTTTTCATTTTGGCTGAATAGTAGAAACGGTCGTATGGCTCCAACTTGAAGTCCTTGCCTTCTGTCTTCTGAGCATATTCCTCTATCGCCTTGGTCTCAGCATCTGCCTTAGGTGCATACTCCTTGATGAGCTGTTTGAGGAAATCATCCACATTCTTGGAATTCTTCGCCATAGTATTTTCCAAAGAGTAGTCGGCATAGTTGCCATATCCCATCAGTTTTCCCTTCTCTGCACGGAGTTTCGCTATTTCTGTGACGATCGGGAAGGTATTGAAGTCTGGGGTGGTGCCATCTGCACGGTGGATGCTTGCCATATAAACCTTGCGACGGAGTTCACGGTTCTGCAGGTTGGTGAGGATAGGCTGCTGCGTGGTATTGATGATGACGATGCAGTATGGTGACTTGCTGCCACGGCTTTCTGCATCCTTCTTGCATTGTGCGATATCTGCCTCACTCAGTCCGGCAAGTTCTTCCTTGCTGTTTACCCAAACCACTGCATTGTTGGTTGCGGCTGGAAGGAGATTGTCCCATTTCTGCTGCAAATCTGAGATGCGGGAATTGATCTGCTTCATGCGCTCCATCTTCTCTGCTGAGAGCAGGGCGCCGGAACGTACGAAACTCTTGTAGATGACCTCGGTGAGTCTCTGATCTTCTCCCTTGAGTTTCTTATATTCGTTGTCGTAAACGTACTTGATGCGCTCAAATAGTTTCTGATTGAATGAAATCTCGTTGTCCAGTTCGGTGAGCATTGGTGTCGCCTTCTTCTCTGTTTCTGCGATAGCAGGTGTTCTGTGGGCACTGGTGAGTCCGTAGAAGATGCTTGTCACTCTGTCGAGCAACACGCCACTTTCCTCGAAGGCGAGGATGGTGTTCTGGAAGGTAGGCTTCTTCTTGTTGTTGACAATCTTCTGGATGTTGGCACGCTGCTCCTTGATAGCAGCTTCGATAGCAGGAAGATAGTCACTCTCCTGAATCTTACTGAAATCAGGAGCTCCGAAAGGAAGGTTGCTCTTCTGCAAGAGAGGATTCTGACGACTGCCGCCCGCATTTTGGGCGAACGATGAGGCTGGCATCTGCAGCAGGGCAGCAGCCAAACCGAGTGTTAGGAATGTCTTGTTAAGTTTCATCATGTTTTTTGTTTATATTGCAATTATTCTACAAAGATACGCTTTTATTTCGGATTACCGCACATTTTATTCATATTTTATGAAAAACCAACAAACAGATGACTGAAAGAAACTCATTGGCGATGAGTCCAAACTTCTTGAAGACCACCGAGAGGAGAATAAAGATATTCTCACTCGCCATTTCTATGATATGTCTAATATGATGTCAAGAAATGAAGGAGTTTGGTTGTCGAATGGTTGGGTAAAGGCTTTGCTTTGGAGTTTTTGCAGTGTTTCCTTTATACGGTCATTTCGATTGCCTATTTTGTCGCATCTTATATAGACAAGTAGTCAGATAATATGGGACCGACTTGTGATTCAAAGACAGAAACGGATGGATGGTGTGCAGGATTTTGGGAAGGAGAATACACATACCGTTTAAAATTCTTTCTTCAACTCATTGTATAAGTCCACTGGTCCCAAGTGCCAGTATTGGGTGCTTTCGGTGGATAGCTTCTTATAGAGTTTTGAGTGATATATACGGTTGATTGCATCCGTAAGACTTATGCCCTTGTCTTCTGAGAGCCAAGGGGCAAGCCATCCTATCTTTAATGGCAGCAACATATATAAGTTGTCTTGCGTTATTTTTGCATTCATAACTTTATAATTTTTGATTCCACAAATTTAATGGCAAGCAGCGATTTCTCCGTGTGGAAAAGATACTGGTCAACCAATTTATATGTCTTCAACTCTTGAATGAGAGTAGGCATACTGATGATGCCGCCTTCATAGAGTGTGAACTGAGTATAAACGCTATCGTCTGCCACAGGACCATACACGATGTCGTAGTCGTGGGTGAACTCCCTCTCAGTACGGTTTTTCATTACGAAATTCACCCATTCCTCTGTTGGTTTCTCGAAGAAGAGTGACTTCATGTCATTTATTACTTCGTCATCCAACTCATAGACATTCACGTAACCAACAGATACTCCTTTATTTTTCATCCTTCGCTCTACCAATTTCTTAGCCTGTTCGTAAGAGGTTGTTGTGTAGAAGCCAGAGCCATAGTCGAGAGAACGGTTTGGCTGACGTATCTCTGGGTTTCTAACTTCCTCGATACTTCCATGATATACTTTGCTCATTTTCTTCTTTCGTTTATCATTTTATCAATTTCTTCAACCAGCCACTGTCCGCCGTGTGTGTGAAGCACATCATAGAACTCACAGAAATGCTCTGCGATGCCATATTGCTCAAACAAATTCACCACATCTTCAGTAGCCATATTCTTTGCTTTTGCGTATTGCTCTATGCAGAACGATACAAACATTGCTTTGTCTTGCTGTTCCTTGTTCATTGTTGTTCTCCTTTCTGTGGCTTTGCCACACATATCTGCCCTGTCACTACATCACTTATCAAACGTTGTTTGAATTCCTTGAGATAGTCAATCTTGGTTTGGAGGTCTGCCATGCAACTGTCTATCTTTGATACCTTTTATTGCATTTTACCTTACAAAAATAATATTTTATTGCGATAATCTATATATAAAAAACAAAAATTTAGCATTTTATAAGATGATTTTAGCCGAAGATACTACAAATCCGACTTTTTATGCTTATTTTAGAGGCTTTATGGCTCTGTTTTTTAGGTTTTGGCTTAAAAGCGTTTGTCTTCAGGTTTGTCGCTGTACCAGCCAAGTGGATCAGGACATCAAGGCGGTATGTGCAGAATATCTATACCTATAATAATGCTTACACAGATGTATTCCAGACTGATTTTGGATAACACCTACAACTTGTGGGTATGACACAGCGTATTGTCTCAAGTCACATTGTGGGGTAAGGGGATATTGTAGGCAGAAGTGGGTGCTTCTGCCTCAATTTATCTGATAATTCAGTAATGAGAGGACGTGTACACGCAAGAAGGACGTTGAAGGGCTTAGTTGCGGATTTGAGGGTGATAGAGAGAGCAATGTTGATTTTTAGTTATTTTCAGGTATAAAATAGTATGTTGTTGTAAAAGTTTTTATACTTTTGCAATAGCATAGTTTAATGATACAATATAATGATGAAACAAACTTTTATACTTCTGTTCTTCCTATTGACGGCAAGAGTTCGCAGTCTTGAGGTGTAGTGTAATTTGCTGATTTTCAGTAATATAGCTGGTAGAAAATCTACATGACCTAACGAAGCGCTTCATTAAGGTCTAATGATGCGCTTCATTAACACTTAACGATGCGCTTCATTAACACCTAACGATGCGCATCATTAGACCTTAATAAAGCGCATCGTTAGAGTTCGTACTTGCACTTCTTTAGAGGAAATGGAACTTAAATATATATTTGTTAATAAAAATGCTTAATTTTCGTTGTCTATAGTTACAGTATCTTTTTGTATTCCAATTTATTGCTGTAAATCAGTGATATTACATCACCTTACTATATCCTTTCATTTCCGATGGTTAGACCCGCTTGGGATAATTGGTGGATATTTTCGAAACCGCTGTTTCGGAAATGGTGGTTCCGAAAGTGAAAATGATGAATTTGTCAGAATCGTGGTCACATTCCTTTCCGGGTAGTATGGATATTGTATTTCATCTGCAATTTGATCTTCCCTCTTCATCTTTTCTCCTCCTATGTCAGTTTTTGTCACAACTGGATTGTACTTTTGCAGCAGAATTGACAATAACTCTATATAGTTAAGGTATGAAAGCTGAAAGAAAGAGGGAGTGGAGTCCCTGAAAAGTGAAATATAAGAGGAATCCATAAGATTTCTTGTTAAAAGTTTGGTGGTTCATCAGATTTTTACTAAATTTGCCATAATATTAGCGACAGGGCAGGTGAAAGTCCTTGCTTGAAGTCGCTATGATGCAGAGAAACAAGATAATCTTGTGGACACGAGCAAACTATTCAGTTCTGTAGGTTGAAATCTGGTAAATTGAAACGTAGAAAGAACGAGAATTTGTTTGAGCGAGTCTACGCCGTCATAGGTGTGGATTCCTCTTTCGCATTTTCTTTTCTACGGGTTTTACCAGAGCCTAACTTACAAGGAAGTGAAGAAAGTAGGGGTTCGCACCATCTTTTTTCACTTATGGACCATTATGAACTTGTTTGGTTCGCAGATATTTCCTACCTTTGCAGAAGATTAGCTGCACTCGGCAATTTGAAAGCAAGCTTTCATTGCGCTCGTTTGCATGAATTTTGCAGTAAGATAAGCTGCATATCAGCATAATAAAAGTAAATGATCTGCTGTTTCGGTTGAAAAGCAGGAGCAGCAATATGTAATAACCTAAAAACTCAATGCTTATGAGTAAAGTATTTCAAGTGAAGCCTAAGCGCCTTAAACGCTCAAATGGTACCGTCCTCACTCCCGATATGGTAGTGACAGTAACAACCATGCAGCACACCGCCACCCCTTTTTACAATGGAGCCAAGGAGGTGCAAGAAGCCTACATGCGCATCTATGCTTTCGACTATAAGAAAGCATGCTGCAATCCGAATGATTTTGAATTTATAAAGTTGGACTAAAAAATAACAAACTAAATCAGTATTAGTTATGAGAAAGCTTATTTCTTTTGTATTAGCTTTTTGGTTGTGTAACATGTTTTGCTTTGCACAGATAGCCAAGAAACCAACGATTATGATTTTGCCAAGTGACAATTGGTGTAATCAGCGATACTTTATGACTAATTTTTCCGATCAAGGGAATGTGGTAAAGGTTGCAAACTACCAGCAGGCTTTTCTTGAGGATACGGAATTGGGACAGGTTATCAGCAAGGTTGGTCAAGTGCTTACTGATCAGGGCTATAGCCTAAAAGATGCCGAGCAAGAAATCAAAAGCATCAGTATGAAAACCGCTGAAGATAATGTAACGACTAGCAAAAAGAGTGGAGCCTCGCTTGTAGAATCTCCTCTTGACCAACTGAAGCGTAGAGTAAAGTCTGACATTATCATTCAGCTATGGTGGCAGGTGAATCGTACAGGAAATGGTAATTCGGCGTCTTTTACACTTGAAGCTTTCGATGCCTATACCAATAAGCGTATAGCTACATCTACTGGCATCACCAAACCTTCTTCAGAGATGATTCCTGTCTTATTAGCTAAAGCGGTAAAGGAAAATATTAAGCCTTTTGATAGCCAAATGGATGATTGGTTTGCCGACCAAAGTAAACGTGGTATGGAAATCAGCCTTACCATAAGGTGTTGGGATAGTTGGGACAAAGATTTAGAGGAGGAATATAATGGCGAGGAATTGACTGACTGCATACAGGATTGGCTGCAGAAGAACTGTGTGAATGGAACATTCAATCTGAGTGACGGAACAGAGTCGTTTGCCCAGTTTGAACAGGTGCGTATCCCATTGCTTGATGATAAAGGCAGGGCTATGGATGCCAGGGCGTTTGCTACAAAGTTGAGAAAATATTTGCAACAGCCTCCTTTCAATATTACTTCTAAGGTGATGGTGAGAGGTTTGGGTGAAGCTATTGTCGTACTTGGTGAGAAATAACAAGATGAGAAGGTTAGTCATTTTATTTGTGTTGATGATGTCGATGGCTACATTTGCTCAGACATCTGATGAGGGGCGAATCTCCATACAAGCAATGATGCCCGATGGTGTGATTTCTGTAGAGGCAAGCAAAAACTTGGTGACACGTATGCAGCGAATGCTTGTAGGCAATGGCTATGGTGATAATGGCTATGTAGAGCGGTTTGTGTTGACTGCCAAAGTGGATATTACGAGCAAGGATATCGTTCCTTCGACTCCTGCAAGAGTGTCCGAAAAAATGGAAGTTACATTCTTTGTGGGTGATATTGTAGAGAACAAACTCTATGCGTCTTGTACTGTGTCTTTACAAGGAATTGGAACGAATGAAAACAAAGCTTTGATTAGTGCGTTTAGCAAATTAAATCCTAATCAGAAAGATTTTTCCGAAATGTTGGATACGGCAAAGGGCAAGATTGTTGATTTTTATACGAATCATTGCGCGGAAGAGATAAGTAAGGCCCGTACGATGGCTTCTGTTGGTAATTATGATGAGGCAATCTCTCGTATGATGGCAGTACCTAATGTTTGTGCCGATTGTTACGACAAATGCCAAGTGGCTGCTACAAGTTTCTATCAGCAGAAAATAGATGCTTATGGATTGCAGCAGTTGAATAAGGCTCGCAATGCTTGGATGAAAAATCAAGATGCCTATGGTGCCAATGAGGTCGCCCAATATCTTAATGTCATTTCTCCGTATAGTTCTTGTTACCAAGATGTGGAAAAGTTACGTAAGGAAGTAGCTTCCAAGTTGAATGCAGACGAATTGCGTGAGTGGAACTTTCAAAGCAAGCAATATGAAGATAGCCAGGCATATAAAAAAAGTATAGTTAAGGCTTGTCGTGATGTAGGCATGGCTTGGGCTAACAATCAACCAAAGAGTATTGCTAAAACCATTATTCGAGGATGGTGGTAAATTTAAATAATTTCAAAAAGAATCATATGAAAAGAATATTATTTTTTATAGTGTTGTTTATGTCTTTTACTGTTAGTTTTGCTAAGGATAAGGAAGTTGAATTAACGGTTCAAGGTCAAGGTAATACCAAGGAAGAGGCAGTAGTAAATGCTTTGCAGAATGCTCTAGCTCAAGTTAATGGAACATTCGTGTCTTCGAATTCTACTATTACAAATGATGATTTGGTTGCATCTGATGCTGCAATTTCTTTTGGAAAAGTAACGGATTATAATATTTTAAATCAATATGTTGCGAATAAAGTCGTTTATGTGACAGTAAAAGCTAGAGTTCTTCTGACAAAGAATCAGAAAATTCAAAAGAGTAAAGGTGTCCATAATTCTTTTAATGGCGCAGAGTTTTTAGATAAATCGAAAAAAAAAAGCGTGGATAAGATAAATAAGATTATATGTGAATTGAATAAAATCAATGAACAAATTGCTTTGGAAAATCTTCTAAAGGTAGTTAAAGAAACTTTACCTTATACGTATGATTTGAAAGAAAGTGGTTCTGAAAATCCATGCTTAGAAGGGGATAATTATGTCTTTGATAAACAAATTACTTTTGTCTTTAATGATAATTTCAATAATTTGAAGAAAATGATAGAAGTAACTTTAAATAATATAGGCTTTGATAATAAAAAAGATGCAGAAGCCTATGAAAAAGAAGGATATAGAACTTATCCATTTAATATGGAAACCAAGCAGGGAAAAACGGATAAAAAGCGTGTTAGGAATGCTTGGGTTGGAGGTCTCTTGGGGGTTGCTGCTGGAATTGCTTTGGGGCAAACTATGGGACAAAATGATAAAGAACGCAAACGTTTTGCTGATGCGGGAACTGCAGTTGGTATAGCAATGTCGCAAACACCCAATTTCTTTTATTCTACTCGTTATTTTAGAACAGATGTGCGTAAATGGATAATTCTTTACAAAATGAATGTAAATAAAGAATTATATAACTTTTATATAAAGGAGTATCCCTCAGGTCTGTTGTCAAAAATTAATCGAGATGGAACTTGCGTAGGGAGAATTCAGAGTGCAACAAAAACAGCAGACTTAATAAAAAGTGGGAAAATGGCTGTAGATTTGTCTAAGAGTGAACTTACTAAGAGTATTCAGTCTGTTGCTAATGTAGATAATATGTCAACTATTGAATTTGAGAAAAATGCAGGATGGAAAATTCGCTATGTAGTCCCTAAGGGAGAAATGAGAAGTTTTCGTGGTTATGAACTGATTAAGAATAATTAAGCTTCTTAAGATTGATTTATTTTATACGGACCATTGCGCGGAAGGATAAGTAAGGTTCGTACGATGGCTTCTGTTGGCAATTATGACGAAGCTATATCTCGCATGATGGCTGTCCCTAATGTTTGTGCCGATTGTTACGACAAATGCCAAGTGGCTGCTACAAAATTCTATCAGCAGAAAATAGATGCTTATGGCTTGCAGCAGTTGAATAAGGCTCACAATGCTTGGATGAAAAGTCAAGATGCCTATGGTGCCAATGAGGTCGCCCAATATCTTAATGTCATTTCTCCGTATAGTTCTTGTTACCAAGATGTGGAAAAGTTACGTAAGGAAGTGGCTTCCAAATTAAAAGCTGACGATTTGCGTGAGTGGAACTTCCAACAGAAGCAATACGAGGATAGCCAGGCATATAAAAAAGGTATAGTTAAGGCTTGTCGTGATGTAGGCATGGCTTGGGCTAACAATCAACCTCAAAGTATAGTAAAGAATATCATCCGTGGGTGGTGGTGATATATGTGATTTAGATTATTTACATTAAAATATAAAATTATGATGAAAATGAAGAATTTATTGCTGATCTGTTTGATGCTAACATTGGTTGTATCAAATGTATTTTCACAATCAGACTCTAATGGAGCAACAGATGATGTAACATTAGTGGTTTCAGGTGATGGTGCCAACAAGGAGGAAGCTACTAATGTAGCGTTAAGAAGTGCGATAGAACAAGTGTATGGTACATTTGTGTCTGCAAACACTTCTATTGTAAATGATGAGTTGACGAAGGATGAAATCGTGACAATATCGTCTGGAAATATTAAGTCGTATGAAGAAATAGAGTCATTGTCTACAGACAATAAGACAATTGTTACCTTGCAAGCAACTGTGAGCATTTCTAAATTGGTAAACTATGCAAAGTCTAAAGGTGCATCTGCAGAATTTGCAGGTTCTACATTTGGTATGAACATGAAGATGAAAGAGTTGAATCGCAAAAATGAGTTGGCTGCTTTAGACAATCTGTTGGTGCAAGTAAAGGCTTTTTTGCCGAGCCTTTTTGAACGTGAAATGGTATTGGCTGAGCCTAAACTACCTGATGATGATTTCGAACGTCTAAATACATTGGACTATTGTACCGAACGCTTCTATCGTTATGCTAAAGGAGATGCTATGGTTGTAAAGCGTAAGCAAGAAACGGTTCGAAGTCAATTGGCGCAGTGGTTGAAATCGAATTCTTATCTTGTAACTATTAAGATAACGTATACTGCAAATGATAACACCAAACAATTATTGGAATACATTTTGAAAACTCTCAATGCTATTTCTTTGTCTTCTGAAGATTTGGGGGAATATCAAAAGGATGGCTTGAAATGGTCAACCTATAATTTCATGAAGAATAATTTCTACTTCAGAAATTCAATTACAGACATTAATGCTTGGAACCGTAATTTGGTACATGCCTTCTATGATTATTTTACTGGGTTTGAAATAATGGACAATTTGGGAAACAAGTCATATTTTGAAGGTTATGATGAAAAGTTCAAGGCTATGCATGATTCTGATTTCTCAAAATTCAGTGACTTTATCGTTTGGGATCAAACGGGCAGGCATAGTTACGTACTCAAAGGACATGGCTTATTGGCTCCATTTTTCAAGCTTGAAGATAATTTGATAGGACCATATACGTATTGGAACAAAAATTCAGAGACGTCAGGGAATATGAATACTTACGAATATTCAATGATTCCAGATGATATAAGTAAGGCGTATGATTCAATCGGAAATCTACAATATGTTTCGTTTCAAATGGAAACTTGGCCAGAGATAACAATTGGCTTTTTAATCCCTGCAAGTGATATTTCTAAGTATTCAAAATTTGAAATACAAGATAGACGTTGATATGGATCAGTTTTTAGGGAAATTATCTCTTTATGATATAATTGTCATGATAATTCCAGGAGGAGCAATTCTTTTGTTCTTCTTGGATTATTATGGCGTAGATTTGTTGTCTATAGATTCCAATGATATAAACTCATTGGCTGTTTTGGGGGCGGTTGTGGCATCTTATATAATAGGACTGGGAAACCATGTGATAGCAAAGAAATTTTGGGGAATATTCCGTAACAATTATTTTCTTTTATCTTATAGCTTGAAAAAGGCGAAAAACGAATATACAAAGAAGTTGAATTCTCTGATAGAGAATGTCAATTTAGATTGTTGTAAATTAGACTTGCAATCAAAAATATTATTGGAAGACAAATATTATGAAGCTTATAGTTATGTGTTGGAAGAAAGTTGTTATGATGGTATTCCAATAATAGAAGGTCAAGTTGCTTTTTTACAAAGTATGGTGATTCCCGGACTACTTATACTAATGCTATTGTCAAAATATGACTCAAGTCCTCTTTTATTAGGTGGAATTCTTCTGTTTTTATTATTGTTTTATTTGATATTTGATAGAATAATATTGATTCATAAGCTTGTTTGGGAATATTATAAATATACAAAACGCATAAAAGAAGTTAAGCAATGAGAAATTTATTGATTTTATTATTTGTAATGATGTCCTTGGGGGCGTATGCCCAAGGATATTCCAGCGACAAGGTTGCGTTTACCAACTTTCTTGTCCGTATGTATAACAATGCCCCTTTTGAGGGCGTGCGTGCTGTGAATGACTATGACAACGCCTATTTGATTTCTGTCTTGGTGTTGGAGCCGATAAAATATAAGAACAACGAAAGTATTATCAATCGTGTTGCATCTGTGAAGGCTATGGCACAAGCCTCTCGGTACTTGAATGGCTCTAATATAACACAAGATATGATAATCCATACTACGGAAAAGTCCGATGGTACTTCTGATACGGAAATCATAGAGAACATCCATGAGAATTCTGTAGGGTATGTTAAAGCAATGGAGTTGTTGACTAACTTTGTACGGAGTGATGGTAAACAAGTCTTTATCTTTGCTTCAAAGTTGAATAATAATAAATAACAGTCTTATGAAAAAAACTTTTATTAATAGGTCTTGTTCTTTTCACGTTCTGCTCTTGTGGTAAGATTATCCTCATATTATCTTTTTGAACAAGAATGACGCTTATTATGATCTGGGTGGTTCTTGCAAGGTAGATGAAGATGGAAATTTAGATGTAACTCTTACTGCTATGTTTACAGGTATATTGCCTGATAATTGGCAAGATTAAACTGGAGAACCTGAAATATACCCAGATTTATATATTGATAGAGAGCATGAAGATTTCCTGTATAAATTAACTTTAGCTCCTAATGGTAAAATAATAAAGAAAGGGGAGACAGCCACTTGTGGTGGAGTACAAATTCCTGTAGAGGCTTTTGGGGCTTGGTCTACGCTACGACTTTATATTCCAAAAATTGTGTATGGTGGATAGTCTTACAAAAGGAATCGAACCTGAGTATGGAAGTGGATTTAGTGAGCGGCTATAAACCCACATTGCAGTCACTCTCTATGTAACTCCTTGATTTCCAATATCAGGATTTTTGAAGTCTGATTTGGGTGTAGCATGGATTTTCTTTTCCCGTGCGGTTTGGGGTTAATGTAGAGCAAATCATAGGTGGCGGAGAGTTTACTTTCTGCCTGTAATCTTTAGATATAACCGTAATGGGGTTAATCTGCAGTTGGTAAATAGCAATCCAACAAGTACCCAACAAGTATTGGAACTTGTCGGAATATTGAAAGATAGAGAGTATTCTGTTAGAGAAATCATGTCTTTTTTAATGTTGAAGGATTGGTTTCCATGAAATATCCTGATAATCCAAAGCACCCAAAGCAGATGTATATGCTAACAGAAAAAGGACGAAAGATATTGGAAAAATAGAATGAATAGCAGTAATCTGTGTGTTTAATACTTTTTTCTTGATGTTCTGCCACTATTTGACATATCTATATAGTTATTTCGCAGCCGAAATCAAATGTATAACTATATAAGGTAATGTAACAATGGAAAAGAACATCAGGAAAAGAGTATGTAGGTTGGCTACGGTATTGAGTGCCGGGCTGGTTGTGCTTTTTAATTTTCTGTCATATTTTGGTCTTTGCAGTTAAAAAAGTTCCGGAAAATTTGGTGGTTATCTTGATAATTACTACATTTGCAGAAGGATACTCCACCTCATCATATCGTGAGTTGGGTATTTCCTTAGTTAAATAAAAAAAGAATGGAATATCAAGAAATAGAGGCACTTATAGCCTTAAAAGAAAGTAAAAAATTGGAGTTTAAAGAATCGACAGGTCAATTAGACCGTTCGATGGAAACTTTATGTGCCTTTCTTAATGGCGATGGTGGTATTGTACTTTATGGAGTAAAGGACAATGGAAATGTTGTAGGTCAAGAAGTTTCTGATAGTACAAAACGTGCTATTGCTGAGGCTATTAATCGTATCGAACCTTTTGTGTCTTTGGAAATAAACTACGTCCGGATTCCAAATTCCGATAAGTTTGTTATAATTGTCAATGCGGAAAAACAACGTTTTATGCGTCCTTTCGCTTACAAAGGTAGGGCTTATCTTCGTATAGAAAGTACTACTACGGTAATGCCGCAAGAGCAATATAACCATTTGTTGATGCAACGTGGTGGAAAATATGGTTGGGAAGCAATGGTCAATCCCGATTTGAAAATATCGGACCTTGATGAGAATGCCATTCTTGGTGCAGTACGTGAGGGTATAAGAAATGGTCGTCTTCCAGAAGTGACTATTCGGGAAGAAATACCTACGATTCTCAGGAAGTTTGGTTTGCTTCGTGATGGGAATTTGAATAATGCGGCAGCTGTGTTGTTTGGCGTGGATTTCTATGACTATCCGCAATGTCTTTTGCGAATGGCACGTTTTAAGGGAACTACCAAAGAAGAGTTTATTGATAACCAAAGAGCGCAAGGTAATATTTATATCTTGCTTGATGCAGCAATGGCTTTTTTCTTTAAGCATCTTTCTTTGTCTGGGAAGATAAATGGACTTTATCGAGAAGAAGAATTGAGTATTCCTTACAAGGCTTTGCGTGAATGTTGTATCAATTCACTTTGCCATCGTTCGTACCATCATCCTGGTAGTTCTGTCAGCATAGCTATTTATGATGATAGGGTAGAGGTTACCAATACAGGAACATTTCCGGCAGATTTGCCCGTTGAGCGATTGATGCAAGAGCATGATTCCAAACCTCAAAATCCAATCATTGCCAATGTGCTTTATAAAAGCAAGATTCTTGAAAGTTGGGGACGTGGTATTGGTACGATGGTAGATGAATGTAAACGTGTTGGATTACCTGCGCCAGAATTCAAAACAGATGGTAATTTCGTGACTGTAGTCTTTAAATATAACCGTGATGGTGTTAACCTACAGTTGGTAAATAGCAATCCAACAAGTACCCAACAAGTACCCAACAAGTACCCAACAAGTACCCAACAAGTATTGGAACTTGTCGGAATATTGAAGGATGGAGATTATTCTGTTAGAGAAATCATGTCTTTTTTAATGTTGAAGGATAGGGTGAATTTCTTGTATAAATACTTAACACCAGCATTGGAAGAAGGATTGGTTTCCATGAAATATCCTGATAATCCAAAGCACCCAAAGCAGAAGTATATGCTAACAGAAAAAGGACGAAAGATATTGGAAAAATAAAATGAATAGCAGTAATCTATGTGTTTAATACTTTTTTCTTGATGTTCTGCCACCATTTGACATATCTATATAGTTATTTTGCAGCCGAAATCAAATGTATAACTATATAAGGTAATGTAACAATGGAAAAGAACATCAAGAAAAGAGTATGTAGGTTGGCTACGGTATTGAGTGCCGCGCTGGTAGTATTATTTGGCTATTGGTTCTTCTTGAACCCTCATGGCTATTGGCAAAAGAAGAAGGAGGCCGAGAAGAATGAATATATGGATAGGAGGATGCTTTGGCGGAAGTCGGAGAAAATGACCATGCAACAGATGTTGTCGGACATGACGCTAATGGCTAAGGGGGATTCGGTCCTGGTTTGTTGGCTAACTGGTCTCTCGTTTCCCGTTTATCGTGACTTCATTCATGGTACTGCGCAACCTATAAGGAATGCTTGGGCTGAGACGAGATATTGGTATATATCTTCTCTCGCTAAAGGCAGAGAATGGATGGAGGAACGTGCCAAGACGAGGATTCACAAGAGCCTGATCTTTGTGGAAACGAGTAGATTTCAGGTGCAGAAGGATTCCTTGAAGGATTATCGTAAAGAGAAACTTACTCCAACTGAGATTAGAAACAACAAGATGTATCTAAAAGATAATTGTCTGTATAGATGAAATCATAGCATAAATCGGTTGGCTCGTTGATGCAACCTTCTCTTTTATGAAGGCATCGGTATTTGTAGGTAGTGATAAAGAATAAATAAAAATAAATACGATGAACAGTATGGCTGATAATCAAAAAGTATATCAGGCAATCAAGACGATTGCTGATGAACTCTGCAAGGAGAACAAGACATATCTTCGTGCAGATTTGGCTTTTGAACTGAAGAAGTATGGTATAGCTTCCGATTCCTCGGAAGTGAGTAAGCTGGTATTTGATGCCTACAGATATTTCCATGATAATGGCAATATCGCCATTGCTTTTGTTTCCAATAATTCACGTACAACTCTTGTGGCTGAATACAAGTTGAATGACAGCCTGGAGCAGGGCAACAAGGAGGAGGCTTTGAAGATAGCCGAGGCGGAATTGGAGTTGTCTTCATCTGCTTTGGAGCAGTTGAAAGAGCAGGTGGAGCAGAACCTTAACCTGGTTCTTGCTAAGGGAACGTCGAAGATGTCTGATATTGTCATGGGTACGAATGGTGTGAAAGATGTTAGAAGTAAGGCTTCCACCATGTTTGACAAATACACCAAGATGGTGGAGGCTTATCACTATGCTGAGGATAGCGTTCGTGGAAACATCGAAGATTTTACCTCCTTGCGTAGTGATATCGGGACGGTTTATCGTGACTATGCCCTGAAACTGATTGATATCTATGGCGACTCTATCAAGATGGTTTCTCCTGACCTGTTCGACTTCAAGCGAATAGAGTGGCTGGATGTGGACGAGATGCTTAAGTATGTGGAGCTGGAATATAACAAGCTCACGGAGAAATGTGCAGCTTTGATTGGTGAGATTTCTGTTAGTTTCCGTACTTCCTTGCAGGGTTCTTTGCAGGCTTATAAGTCTTTGTCGAACGGCAACAAGTCCTTGGGCTTGGCGATGGCAGGATTAACCATGCTCGAACACTATATGGGAGCAAGTGAACGCGCTAATCGTTTGAAGTCTGATTTATCAGTTTTCCAGATGAGCGTGAAGCATGATGGCACTCGCATCAAGGCTGATATGGGACGATTGTTGGTGATCTGCAAGACGCTCAATGATGTGGTAATCCCGAAGGCGAATGTGTTCTTGCGTTATGGAGAAAAAATGTTGGCTTCTGACTTGAAGGCGACGCTTGATGCTTTGTATGCGGATGAGACTATTCGTCCATTGGAGGAGCAACGAAAATGTCTGCTTCAGCAGATGAAGGCGCTGGACATGGAAATGAACGATCATCTTCAGAACATCGATGTCTATACCTCGCTGATTAATGACATCACCGCTACCTTGGAATCAAAGCAGGGAAGTTATATGGAAGCGAAGGCGAAGAAGCCTTCCAAGCCTTTCTTCCTCGTCAACTGGATCACCTTTGGTATGGCCAACAAGAACTACTATCGTGACTTCGCCGAATGGAATGCGGTATGCTTCCCTCTTGTGAGAGAATACGAGAGCTATCAGGTAGATTTGAAGTTGGATAAGGAGGAATTGGAATCGCATCGTGAGGAACAAACCCGCATCAAAAATGAGTATGCCAAACTCTCCAGTGAACTGGATAAGGTTTCTAAGGAAATCAGAAGCAAGATAGTTTGCTCTGATGAATTGAAGTTGAAGATGCTGAAACATCTTCGTGATATGGTTGCCATGCTGAAACTTGGACGTGAAATCATGGAGAGCAAGATAGAAGAGAAGTTGGTGCATACGGTAGATATTCCGAACATCAAGGATAAAACTCAATTGCCTGCTGATGTAGAGCAGAATCTCTCGCAGTTCACAGACTTTTTGGCAGATAATCTCCATGCAAATAAGGAAATGGCACGAAATCTGCTTGATGGTGTATCTGAATATACAAAGAATCAGAAGAAGATAGAGGGAAATGCTGCACAGCAAATACCTGCTGAATATAGTGAGGAGGAGTTGATGCAGGTAACTGGTGCTATGGAACAATCCTTACAGAAAGGTATCGCCCTGTTTGACAGTTTCGCTAAGCTCAAAGCGCAGCAGCTCAGTGGTAGCTTGGCTTCGGCTGCATACGATAAGGAGTTGAAGAAACATGCTGATGAGTTTAAGCGTGAAATGGCTAAGATAGACAACAAGAGTGCTTATCTTCGTGAGGTGTTCAAGCGTATCAATCTGGCTGGTAGTGAGGAAGAACGTAAGCAAGCTATGGAGTTGATGAGCGACTTGAGCGGTTTCTCTCTTTCGGAACAGGAGTTCACTGAATTTATAAATGGTAAGAAACAAATAGAATTATAAGGTGTATGGAAAGTTCAAGAAGACAGCAGGCCCAGGCTGATTTGGGCATGGATTTCGCTAAGGAAGACCAAAAGCGAGAGGCGGCTCTTGCCAAAGAACAGGCGAGAGCTGATAAAAAAGCTGCTAAGCGTGAGAAGATGATGAACATGCCATCATATCGTCTGATGGTAGGTACGGCGAAGTATATGGACAAGTATTTCTTGGATCCTATCCTTGGTTTCGTCCTTCCTGCCGGTGTTGGTGATGCGTTGTCGAGTGTGTTTGCATTTCCATTTATCTATTACAGTCTTTGCGTGGTTAAGTCGATTCCGCTGACTTTGGCTGTCATCTATAATATCTTGATGGATCTGCTGATAGGTGCCATACCTTTCTATATAGGTGATGTGCTGGATGTATTCAAGCGTTCGTATGTAGAAAACTTGAAGCTGATTACAGGCTATATCGAGGATGATAAGGAGATTATCAACAAGGTAAACAAGAAGGCATTCTGGACGGCTGTGTTCATTGTCGTGCTTTGCTGGTTGATTTATGTGGTAATTTCGTGGTCCATTCGCTTGGGAACCATGGCTTGGGATTGGATAGTTTCATTGTTCTAAAATATGAGTAGCAACATTTTCTTTCAGCCCTTCGTTGGCAAGGATTATGCCAACGGAGGCATCTTTGGCAAGCGAATCATGATATTGGGCGAGAGTCATTATTGTGATGAGAGTTGTACGGATTGTGGCGACTGCCGTCTGCATCGCGAGTGTATGAACTTTACGCAGCAGGTGCTTGATGATTATCTCAATGAGAATAAGGAACGACAAAACTGGATGCGGACTTTCTTGAAATTTGAGCGTTCGCTGGTAGGTGAGGAGACAGATCAGGCGATGAGGCTGAAGATTTGGAACTCGGTCATCTTCTTCAACTATCTGCAAGCAGCGATGGGTGGTCCTCGCGAGGCTGGCACAGCCGAACAATATCACCAGGCAGGCAATGCTTTCTTTGAGGTTATCGAAAAGTATCAGCCTGAGTATGTCATCGTATGGGGCAAGAGGCTTTGGAACAATCTTCCTAATGTAGGCTGGCAAGATGGCGACGACATCGTAGTGGATGGTTATCCTGTTGCTACAGGTGCTTACCTTCTGAGTAATGGTAAGCAGGTGAAAGTGATGGCGGTGAATCATCCTTCCGTAGGCTATTCCTGGGACTATTGGTACAAGGTGATACAAAGATTTATTGTTTGCTAAAACAAGAAGTTTAACGTCATATATAAAAAATAGAAGATTATGAAGTTAGCAGAAGCATTAAGCATCAGAGCCGACTTGCAGAAGAAAGTGGCTCAACTGAAAGAACGTATCAAGGAAAGTGCCAAAGTGCAGGAGGGCGATGAACCTTGCGATAACGTGGAGGAACTGGACAAGGAACTGGACGAAGCACTCGTCCAGTTGGAAGACTTGATTTATCGTATCAACATCACCAACGTTCAGATAGTTCAGGACGGAGACTCCTTGACTCGATTGATAGCCAAGAGAGACGTCTTGTCGATGCGTGTCAAGGCATTGAAAGAGGTGGTGAACTACGTAGCTGCCAACGATACTCGCTATGGTAGAAACGAACTGAAATATGTTAGAACCATAGATATAAAGGCTCTTCGCAAGGAGGCTGATACCTATGCCAAGCAATATCGGGAGCTCGACCTGAAAATTCAGAGTTTGAACTGGACTGTAGATTTGGTGGATTTGTAAGACTTGCCCCGATAATGGAGCGAGGATTGAAATTTTCATTAAGTAGATTAAAACTTTCGGAGAAAAGATAGAGGCAGCAAGAGGCTGACATCAGGCAATAGGTCTGTGTTAGCATTATTAAAAATTCATGTGTTTCATGCAAAGAGACGAGTTTGTTCACTGTTCATTTCAAGCATCGGGCACAAGTGTATCGCGCATTGGTATATGACAAAAGTCAGAAACGCCAGCATTTAGCATTACCGTTTTGTTGGCTATCTTTTCTCCTTTTCTTTTTAGGCATTTCTCGTAAATATTCATTAGATATTTAGAGATTATGGACAATCGTGTAAAATTCTATAGTTGGCTGATAGGCCTCTTGGATCGTAAGCATCTTACCTTTGAGGAGATTGCTAATGAGTGGCGTGATGCCAACGCTAATCAGGATGAGGATGAGCTGGACAAACGTACCTTTCATCGTTATCGTGAAAATATCCAGTCGCAGTTTGGCATTACTGTGGAATGCAACAAGAGCGATGGCTATCGGTATTATCTGAAGCGTAACCCCGTGGAAAATGACGATGTGACGGAATGGATGCTGAGTTCCCTGCGGTTGGCTTCGTTAGGTGATATGCTGAAGTATCATAACAAGGTGATGCTCGATACGCCACCATACAACACGGAATATCTGGATGATATTCTTGCTGCGATAGATAAGCAGTATCTGCTGAAGTTTAAGTATGTTTCGGGTTTCGGAGCAGAGAGCGATATCGTGTTACAACCGGCTTTCGTGAGATATTTCAAACAACGGTGGTACGTTGTGGGAGTTAAGAAACAACGTTCGGCGTCCGAAGGGAAAGCCAATTCAAGTGCTGAACAGGATGAGAAGAAGCTTGTTCGCTGTCTTCCTTTCGACCGCATCAGTTTTCTGAAGCTTATTTGCGAGAAGCATCCGTTGTCGGCAAAGATGAAGAAGTTCCTTACTCCAGAGAATTATTATGAAGATTGCTTTGGCATCTATCGGATGGAAGATGTGCCCGTGGAGAAAATCCGCATCCGTGCCTTCTATCCGGAATACAATTACATCGAGGAGGTTCCGCTGCACGAGAGTCAGCAGAAAGTAAAAGAGTCGAAAGATGGAATGTATCGGGAATATACCCTCACCGTTCGCCCCAGCCGTGATTTCCTTCAGGAACTGTTGTGGCATGGCAGAAACCTCATCGTGCTGAAGCCCGAGAACTTGAGGCAGGAGATGATCGGTATCTTAAAGAATATGACGAAGAGTTATGAGACGGGCGAATGCCTGAATGGGGAGGAATAAGGGCTTAGTATTTATCTCCTGGAAAATGGAAAATTCAAGGGACTAAGCTACATTACTAAAAATCCCGGCAAGAGAATAGCTGTATGCCATCTCCTGCCGGGATTTCCTGAAAATTTACAGTCTTGTATTTATCATTGTATGTTCATTTGCTTTTGGCACTAATTCTTAACAGTAAGATTCTGGGTCTTTACCTCT
>ERZ773187.753-NODE-753-length-29060-cov-13.803551_pt1 | contig 29060 bp, 27 predicted proteins | sample MGYA00511242_ERZ773187 | MGnify/ENA primary metagenome ERZ773187 (study PRJEB29015, sample SAMEA2737744) | human gut metagenome | biome: human gut; feature: human-associated habitat; material: faeces | place: China | collected 2012 ...
AAGAAGGCGTTATCACCGTTGAAGACGGTACCGGTCTGGAAGACGAACTGGACGTGGTTGAAGGTATGCAGTTTGACCGCGGTTACCTGTCCCCATACTTCATCAACAAGCCAGAAACTGGCGCTGTTGAGCTGGAAAGCCCGTTCATCCTGCTGGCTGACAAGAAAATCTCCAACATCCGCGAAATGCTGCCAGTGCTGGAAGCCGTTGCGAAAGCAGGCAAGCCGCTGCTTATCATTGCTGAAGACGTTGAAGGCGAAGCGCTGGCGACCCTGGTGGTTAACACCATGCGTGGCATCGTGAAAGTGGCTGCGGTTAAAGCACCTGGCTTCGGCGATCGCCGTAAAGCGATGCTGCAGGATATCGCTACCCTGACCGGCGGTACCGTTATCTCTGAAGAGATCGGTATGGAGCTGGAAAAAGCGACCCTGGAAGATCTGGGTCAGGCTAAACGTGTTGTGATCAACAAAGACACCACCACCATCATTGATGGCGTGGGTGAAGAAGCTGCGATTCAGGGCCGTGTTGGTCAGATCCGTAAGCAGATCGAAGAAGCGACTTCTGATTACGACCGTGAAAAACTGCAGGAGCGCGTGGCGAAACTGGCAGGCGGCGTTGCAGTAATCAAAGTGGGTGCTGCGACCGAAGTTGAAATGAAAGAGAAAAAAGCACGCGTTGACGATGCTCTGCATGCAACCCGCGCTGCAGTAGAAGAAGGCGTTGTTGCTGGTGGTGGTGTAGCGCTGGTGCGCGTTGCCGCTAAACTGGCTAACCTGACTGCTCAGAACGAAGATCAGAACGTGGGTATCAAAGTTGCGCTGCGCGCAATGGAAGCACCTCTGCGTCAGATCGTGTCTAACGCCGGTGAAGAACCGTCTGTTGTGACTAACAACGTGAAAGCGGGCGAAGGTAACTACGGTTACAACGCAGCTACTGAAGAATACGGCAACATGATCGACTTCGGTATCCTGGACCCAACCAAAGTGACCCGTTCTGCTCTGCAGTACGCGGCCTCTGTTGCTGGCCTGATGATCACCACCGAGTGCATGGTAACTGACCTGCCGAAAAGCGACGCGCCTGACTTAGGTGCTGCTGGCGGTATGGGCGGCATGGGTGGTATGGGCGGCATGATGTAATTGCCCTGCACCTCGCAGAAATGAAGAAACCCCCAGTCAGAAATGGCTGGGGGTTTTTCTTTTGGTCATCTTTTTAGTATAAGGTTTACACAGGGCAACGGTTGTCCATCTTATTAAAATCGAGGAATAACATGCGCGTAAAAGTCTGTGCAGGGATCGTAGGGGCAGCGTTGCTGCTGGCGGGTTGCAGTTCCGGTAATGAGTTATCTGCGGGTGGGCAGAATGTCCGCTTCGTAGAAGATAAACCCGGGAGTGAATGTCAGCTGTTGGGCACGGCCAATGGCAAACAGAGCAATTGGCTTTCTGGGCAGCACGGGGAAGAGGGCGGCTCAATGCGTGGTGCGGCTAATGCGCTGCGTAACCAGGCAGCTGCAATGGGCGGTAACGTGATTTATGGCGTGAGCAGCCCGACGCAGGGGATGTTATCAAGCTTTGTCCCGACGGCCAGTGAGATGAACGGCCAGGTGTATAAGTGCCCGAACTGATATTATCAAAGCAAAAGCATTAATATCTTGTCTGGATGCTCTGGTTCGCCCTCTCATAAATGAGAGGGAAACCTGAGCAAACGGAGGGAAAGATTACCGTTTTCTACATCCTTGTAGACGCTCAAATTCTTATGCGTTGAGCATCGCCGCCTTCACTTCCACACAGAAATCATGCAGAGGCTGCATGCACTCCTCCATGGTAAGAAGCTGGTTTGGTTCTGACGGAATGATTTTGGCAAAAGTCTGGCATATCGGATGCTGATCCTGAAGGGCTTTCACGCCAGGCGACATCACCGCAACCCGGTGAAGAATACTCTGCAATTGCTCCGTATTAGGTTCGGCCTCTGTTTTAAGGATGGTACCCGCCAATATTTTTTTGCCCTCTTCATGTTCAAAGCAAAACAGAACGGCAATATAGTGCGTGAACAAATCTAGCTTCCATTTCTCATGTTCAACTTTTCGGAAGTTAAGATTAGTCATATCTGACAGATCAACAAAATACAGCATGACAAAATCAAGCAATGAAGTAACCAGTTGTATGGTTTGCTTGTCATTTGTTGTATTGAGCGATTGTTGAATAGCGAAGACGATAAACTCAATTTGAGTATCATCTATTTCAATACACTCGATTTGTTCATTTTGCAACATAGCGACGAGCTCGAATTTTTCATCTTTCTGCTTCGGCGCCATAGACATAATGACTTTAGAAATGTCCGGGTTATTGACTTCCATGACATCAATATTGGGGACGTTAGCCATCAAACTGTCTCTTTCAGCGATAAGCTTTTCTTTATAACTTTCCCCACGCTCAGCGAGGCGCTGCGATACTTTTGCTATACGAAAGCGTAGGATCAAAAGTAAATCGATCAACTGATTCAACTGGAAAAAGAAGGTATGTTCAACATTATCGATATCTCTGATTTTGAACGCCATGAGGGCAAAGCGTTCATTGCTTTTAATCGATCCTGTATTAATCCCTTTTACTTTTATCGTCATAGGTTGTTCCTTACCTGTGAATAGGTTTAATGTCTAACCAGTTTACTTAAATCAATTACGCGGTCTGCTGATGCAATCGTCGATGGACGGTGGGCAACAATAACGCGGGTAATACTTAACGATGAAATAGACTGGTTAATGTTAGCTTCGTTGTTTAAATCCAGATGGCTGGTTGCTTCATCCATAAACAGAATGCCTGGTTTCCGGTATAAGGCACGAGCAATAAGCAAACGTTGTTTTTGCCCGCCTGACAAGCCTGTCCCTAATTCACCAACCAGCGTTTCATATCCCATAGGCATGTTAATAATCTCATCATGAATATTACAATGGCGTGCACATTCAATAATGAAATCCATATCGGCATTATCTTCAAAGCAGCTTATGTTTTCAGCGATGGAACCCGAAAACAGACGGTCCTCCTGAAGAACACAAGCCGTGCTGAGGCGATAATTATTTAAACCAATCTTCTCAATACTTAAATTGTTGGCCTTCACATCGCCGCTGGTAGGCGAAAGTAACCCGCACATCACCTTGAGTAATGTGGTTTTGCCCACACCTGACGGGCCGACCAACGCCAGTGATTCCCCTGGCTCGATGGTAATGTCGAGATTCGAGAATATAGGCTGTGAAAAGGGATCGTATTGATAGCTAAGGTTTTTGATCTCCAGCTTAATGCCTTCGTTTTCTGCAAAGACCCGACGAACCGGCATTTCAGCTTCTGGCTCGCTAAATGCAATTTCAGAAAGCCTTTCATTATGTAAGGAAAGCATGCGTAACTGCATGACCAGGTCGATCAAACTGGATGCGCGCTGCGAGAACTGACCGCGATAAGCATTAAAGGCCATAAACATACCCAGCGACATATTATTATCGATAACCATAAGTGCGCCAAGCCAAAGGATAACCACTTGATCAATTGACGAAATAAAAGTGTTTATTCCACCAAATAGCATGTCAAAACGCGTCTGTTTGATACCAGCGTTACAGGCATCGATATTCAAATTCAACCAGTTCTGTGAGCGACGCTCTTTTATATTGAGGGCTTTAATGGTTGCGATACCATACAAGGACTCCATAAAGTGCGAGTTTGCTCTGGCTCCTTTAATAACCTGTTCTTCCGATACGCGGCGATAGAAGCGATAAGTGGCTAAACGGATGATGGCATAGCACACTGTAAAACCGACAACGACCCAGACTAGCCAGCCACCGTAAAGGGTGAGCATAACCAGCAGCCCGATAGTCATAATCGAGTCGATAACACCGGTGACGATACTATTCGTAAAGGTTGAACGAATAGTGTCTAACGAACCAAAGCGCGACTGAATATCACCAAGCTGCCGTTTCTCAAAGAACGCCAGCGGCAGACGGACAAGATGATCAAATAACGTTGTTTTCCACTGAATACTTGTCAGCGTATTCAAGGTTAATGATGTCCAGCCACGTAACATGCTCAGGAAGGTACGGAACAGTGTAAAGGTCACCAGACCGATACAGATGACTGCCAGCAGACTTTGATCGTGGGCCATGATCACATGGTCCGTAACCATCTGCGTACCAATCGGCAGGAGTAAGCCTATCGCTTCGATGACGACAGAGAAGGCGAAGAGTTTAATAAGCGTACTCTTAAGTCCGACAATATTACGCATTAAATCTAATAAGCGTAAACGGGACTTTGCTTTCTCCTGCTGGAAGTTTTGATCAGGCCATAACTCCATGGCAATGCCCGTGAAGTTATTAGACATTTCCTGGATGCCAATAATACGTTTGCCAAGAGCGGGGTCATGCACCACAAAGCTTGATCTACGTACTTTAGTCAGTACCACGTAGTGGTTCATTCCCCAGTGAATCACGCATGGCAATTTCAACTGATGAATTTCATCAAGATCCAGAGATAATGCACGGTTCTTTAAGCCAGCGCGATCGGCTGTGTGAGATAATGATAACAGACTCACACCCTGGGAAGGGCTACCAAAACGCTCACGGAAATTAAACAAGTCAATATTCAGGCCGTAGTAGCCTGAAATCATTGCTAAGCAAGCGATTCCGCACTCTGAAACCTCGGACTGCAAAATGACAGGGGTGCTTTTTCTGAACGAAAAATTCAGTTTGGATATAATGTTTTCAAATAACGCTTTATTCATTGATCGGACCACTCACGCTTTGTGCAATTTTATAAACTGGGGTAAACATCCACATATACAGTGGTCTTTCTTCAAGAAAAACAATCGCCTGGGCCTTAAGTCCATTAGAAAGTTCAAGTGTTTTGCCGTTGTAACTTATTTTCTTATCTTTGATTGCAACAACTGTTTTATAGAGCGCGAGTTCTTGTTGATTAGGGCCAGATGCGGTGTTCGTATATTCAGCCATTTCCTGACGCGATGCAGGAACGGAGGATATAGAGACAATTTTTCCCGGGAACTGGCCAAATTTGTCCGAAGGGAAAGCATCATAACGAATATTTACAGTATCCCCGGTTTTGACATAGGGAATGCTGTTATTAGGCAGCCACAAAATTAAGTAATACTCGACGTTGCCCGTTGGTTTTATTTGAGCAAGGCTGCTTCCTTTATCAACCATCTGGCCCGTGGTGACGGATATTGATTCTATCTTGCCGTCCGTTGTGGCTTTAACAACCAGATTTCCGTTTGCATTAGATTCCAGTCGTTGGTTTTTGTAATCGTTAATTTGGTTCTTTTGACTAGATATTTGGTTATCAAAATCTGAACCTTTAGTCACAATATCGCTTTTAAGCTGAGTTAATTGCGATTCAAGCTGCATTTTTTGGCTGACCAGCGATTGATAAGTACTCTGCTGTTGAAAGAATAATGAGTGCTGGTAGTTATACTGATCTTTAGTGATCAACCCTTGCTTAAGATATTGGTCGTAACTCTGCAGGTTTTCTTTCATTTTTCGCAGACCACTCGAGGCATTGCGCAACATTTCGTTAGTCTCTTTTAACGAAAATTCATACTGATGCAGCTGGGTGTTTAATGCCTCTAATGTTTCATTCTTGTTAGATGCAATTTTGGCGATAATCTCTTCGCCATTACTAATTTTCTCAGTAATGACTGCCGTCATGGAATCGTTAACATTGCCGCTTGCGGTGGAGCGAGAGACATCCAGTTCATACAGTGGTGTTCCTTTAGTCACTATATCGCCTGGCTCCACGTATTTGTTAACAACAAAACCTTGCTGCGGAGAGAAGACGTTTACCGAATGAGGCAATGTAATGACCTCGCCGCGCACATCAATACGCTGCGTATAGCTACAGAAAATCAACGAAAAGATAAGCATGCAAAAAAAACACAGCGAAAGTATGCTTATTAACCATGCTGGCATGCCTGCTAATAAAAGTGCTTTCCCTTTCCAGTGATTCTTTTTGTATTCAATCGCTTCCTTGCGATAAAGTTTATTAGTCATGTTCAATCACTTTTATTTTATAGTGTTTAAAATCGTTAATAAAAAGAATGATTCTTTATCAGTAAAATTGAAATTATGATCCCTATGGGCGTGAATTTTAAAAAGAGAATGGAGAGCACATCGACAAGTGATATCGATGTGCTCTCCACGATCAATAAGAAAAATTAGTTTTTGAAGCCGCCGCCAGTACCAAATACTACGCTGTCAAAGAAGATCCGGGTGCGATCGTCAATGGCAGCAGTACCTTCATAGGCACCAATCACGGCACCCCATACGCCGCCCTGAACTGAAGCCCAGATGGAACCAGTCCAGGCCATCACTGAACCAACACCCAGCATACCGCCGCCAGTGCTGTTACCAGTCGTAGCGCCCTGTAATGCGCCCTGAGCTGATAGAACGACCGCGCCGTAAATACCACCCACTACGGCGTCAACAAGCGCGACACCAAAACTTTGTTCACCATTCAGGAAACTCAGAATGCCGGCACCTGAAATTTCATTCATTTCAATTGAAGTTAATTCTTTCATTTTTAATTCCTGTTTTAATATTGCTGTATTCGTTATTAACTAATGAATGAGGACTGACTTAATCCTGCAATCATTAAACTTCAAAAGTAAGCATCCTTTAAGAATGCCTGAGGAGACGCTAAGCGTATAAAATAATAACTACACTTATCGTAGATGTATTATTACTTAAACCACTGAATAGGTTTGTAACCACCGATGGTGCCATCAGACATGCCGTCTAGCACCTGATTAGAGATTACCTGAGCCTCTGCAACGCCATTGTAAGCGCCATAACAAACACCAAGAATACCGCCGTGGATGGCACCCCAGATTGAACCTACAGCCATAGTAATAACGCCTACCCCAATCAGACCGCCACCCGCACCGCTTGCAGTTGTAGCGCCCTGCAGACCACCCGCTGAAGAACAAACGATAGCGGAAAGCAGGCCACCCAGAACACCGTCGACGACTGCGGCACCAAAACCTTGCGTACCATTAATAAAAGATTTGAGAGCCGCTCCTGAAACATTCGCCATTTCAATCGAAGTTAATTCTTTCATTGTATTTCCTTATATAATGATGATTTAAATTTGTATGTAATTAATCTAAACGAGTGCTTTACAGACAAAAGCATGTCAGGAATCGGTGCCCTGACATTCTTTCGCAATAAGGTAAAACGATAAAATATCAATGCCAATACTTTTATTATACTTTGATGTTGAATTTTGATTGGTTAATCTAAAAAAGAAACATACTTCACTTATGAAGTTAATCGTGAACTCTGTCTCATTTTAAAATATCCAACTGATAAAAAAGACTTTTCTAAGTTGCTTTTTTGATGTTTCCCTGGTTCGGTATGGCGCTTTGGCTGGGTGTTAATGGCCATTATTTATTGATGTCTTTTCAGAGCGGACCGCAGAACTATAAAAAAATCATCAGCCGATGGTTAGGCTGATGATGAAAAATTAACAGGACTACTTAATTTACTGAAATAGAAAGTTATTTTTCTTGCAGTATGACTTCAAATTGTCCCTTAACAGCCCCTGAGGTGACATCATTTGACATTAAATAGTAGTCTGTTGTGAGATTTAACGATTGGTTATTTTTAATGTTAGAAATTTTATATTTATTAAGATCATAGAATGTGATTGGTTTGTTTTCCTGTTTTATGATGAGACCAACCCCTCTTACCCCGTTCGAAATATCGTTCAGCAAAACACCATCTTTAGTGGGTGAGTTTTCGCTAATTGGGTTGAACCAATAGAGATAATTTTTCCCAACCTCAGTTGAAGGGCAGTCAATATCGAGCCTGATATTTTTTTGCTTCCCTGTATCTCCCCCCTGAGGTGTTGCTTTCAACTGTGCCGCAGTGATCTTATCAAGGATCACCGTATTTCCATTACGTGGTGTAATGTTGCAACTGGTTTGCTTAAATTTAATAGTAGATAAGTTAATACCAATCCTGAAGAGCTGCCCTTTGTTCTGAGCACCCGTACCCGCGGTATCCGTAGCATTTCCGGCCAAATAATAAACTGTAATCATGCCGCTTAAAGTTTGCGGTGTAATTGGGCCTGTTTTGACCAGCCAGACGGTCACTTGTTCTGGAATATAGGACTTAGAAAAGTAACGTGTGTCAGCGGGTACAGGTGAGTTGAACTCTGCAGCAATAGGTCGTATTTTCGTACCGGTAGTAATGTCCGTTATTTGATACCCTATGCCGGGTATACCCGTATTATAAACAGGCATACCCTGAACACCTTTTATCCCGGAATCGATATCTTTGGTGGAATGTATGACATATACATCACCAGGACCGCAGTTTGAAAATGTTTTGACATCCGTTACGTTACCACCGCGAGTTGCGGCCGCTAATATTGCTCCGTTGGGCTGGCTTGAATCAGATAATATTTTCACATTGGTAAAGGATACGTTAATACCGCCACCAGTACCGCTGTAACTACATTCAGCCGCTACGTGCAAGCTTGTGGTAAATAAACTTATTAGTAAGAATAATTTTTTCATGGTGTTAACGATCCTTATTAGCGGCAAACCACTGTTGTTTGCGCAATACTTCCTGTAACTGAAGCTAAATTATATGATGCGGTACACTGTTGTTCTGCATTTGTACCCCATTTAGCATAAACCTCACCCGTGTCTTTCAGACCTGACATGTAAACCATGCCTGCATCGGAAACGATACTGGCCTGGGCTTTAGGTGTGGCAGAGGAGGTTACCATTGCACCATAAGGGACGTCTGCACCTGATAGCTGTTTCAATATGAGGAATGCCCGACGGCCGATATTACCCTCGAAATCTGCGCTTACGATTGCGCCTCGGGTAGGTACCACTTTTTTCGACGTAACAGGTAATTCCATATTGTCGGCTAATGTTGTGCTGTCGAGTGTAATACCGGTTCTGCGATAAGGGCTGACGTAAGGAACGATGGCATATCCACGAGAATCAGTTTCAATTGTTGAATCAGACTCCAGCCGAACATGACTGAGCCCGGGAGCCTTAACCAATGCTGCAGTGTCTGACATTTCCTGTCCAAAGGTGATCCCATTCTCATGGAGCAAGACACCGCCACTGGCGCCATAGTTGATCTGTTGGCTACTGCTACTGTAACTGTAACCACCGTTAACTGAGCCTTTCGAGCCTTTGTACGAACTGTAGACGCCTCCACTGGTACTGTCGCGGTTGCTATAACCTTGCTGAACGTTCCAGTCCAGCTGGTTGTTTTCTAATGCAACGCCATTTAATGAGACAAATTGTTCAGTCGATCCCGGGTTACTATTATTCAATTGATACGAAGCATAAGTGTTCGGCAACCAATCGGCTAACGGTACGGAGATGTTCAAAGAGAAAAGATGGTTGTCTTCTTTTATTTTATCGCTTTGGCTATTTTCCCAGCTATATCTGCTATAGCTGTAACCCACATAGTAGTTAATTCTTTTCCAGCCGCCATTATAGCCAATGCTTAATGACTGATTTTTACGGCTGCTATCCCAATAATCTTCAAACAGACCAGTGATGGCAATATTACCAAGGCCATCGCCGAGGCTTTGGTTTACCGTTAAGTTTGTTCTGTTACGCACTGAACGCGAAGTCCTTGATAGCGTGTCACTTACGTAAGTATCAAGAACCTCTGAGAGGGTATTAAAACCTTTAGTAGAATAGCGGTAGCCAGCTACTGTGATATTCGTACCGGTTTCAATGATATTTTTACCATAACGAATACGCCATGATTGACCTGAAGTTTTATCTTCATCTTTTCTTTTTGACCAGGCTTGGGTGATGTCCGCGGAGATTGCACCAATTTCGCCAAGGTTATGGCCAATACCGAATACTAAAGACTTATATTTAGATGCCGCCTGCAAGCCCGTATAGAAGGTGGTGTTACTGAATGCCCCATAACTAACGGTTGCCTGAGTGAAAGGTGTTTCATCGGTATTGTTGTCATAAGGGCGGTATTTACCGCTCGTCACTTCATACTCGACTTGCCCTTCGCGAAGCATTAATGGCAGCGATGCAAATGGGACTATAAATTTTTGTTCTGTTCCATCTGCTTCTTCTACGGTTACATAGAGGTCTCCGTTGCCACCCGTAGCATACATATCATTAATTTCAAACGCGCCAGGAGATACAAAAGCCTGATAGACCTGGTATCCGTTTTGTTTGACAACAACACGCGCATTGGTTTTTGCAATGCCTCGAATAACAGGAGCATAACCACGAACGCTTTCCGGTAACATATCGAGATCGGTGCTTAATTGTAAGCCAGTAAAAGGAACGCTATCAAAAATATTCGATAGAGATGAACTTTCACCTAATACCAGGGTGCTCTTCAGTGGCACAATACTTCTTTGCGCATATAAATAGACAGAATCCCATTCTGATTTATTGCCGTCAGTTTTACTCCATGCACCTAAATTACGGATTCGCCATGGACCAACGTTCAAACCTGACTGCAGGTTGAGATTGTAACTTTCATGCTCATTCTCAAAATCTTTACCACCGGTAAACTGGTAGTTGGCTAAAAGGCTAGTTATGCCCTCATCAAATTCTTCAACAGGTATTACGTCTTGCGCTATATGTGTTAATGCGGCTTGAGGTATGGATATATTTAATTGTTGCGTATTAAAGTTGAATTCAGCTTTGAAATCAGGAATAATATTTGTATTAGTGCAACCTTTAGTATCTTCCTTCAGATCAGGAAATGCACTCAGACGTAAGCCATAGGCAGAAAGCTTGGTTAGGCTGAGACAAGGAACGAGTGCAATCCCATCGTTTTTAGCGACTTCGACGAAATGTACTGTCGTTGTTTCGATGTACTCATTGTTGAGCATGACTTCAACGCGATATTCCCCAGGTGCCTGGGCATTCTGGGTTGCATATATCGATAAATCCGGCAACTTTGATGTGTCGTTTTGACCAACACTTCGTATGAATGCAGGATCAAAAAAATCACGAGCAGCAACATTGCCACTGAAGCCAATCAGTAATGCTGGCATCAGCGCCACAAATTTTTGGGATACTCCTGCTAGGATGTGCTCCCTTTTTTTTATGAATGCAGACATAGTTTCACCCTAACCGGTCAGAATTTTTAAGTTATATTGATGATGAATATTCCGGACCCGCGCTTCCATATTCGGTTGCGACGCTCCATGTGACTTTTCCTCCAGTTATCCCTGCTGGCAAGTCTGCTTGTTTTGATTGAAACGCCTCAATGTTAGAAATGTTATCGACCATTTCTTTTCCATTTATTTTCACTGATGTAAAATAAATGAAAAATGGAGTTGGGTTTTCAATGGTGATTTTCCCGTTACTTTTCCGCCATTTTATTTTCTTTGACTCTTCAATCACGGATAAATTTTGTATTGCTTTCGGACGATAGATCAATCGCATTCTGTGGCGAACCGCAAGCTGTAGCCTGTTCTGACTCTCAGCGTCGTCACTGTTTGTTGGCGGAATCGACATTACGTTGAAATAAAATAATGTATCTCTGTCTTTTGCTGCAGATGAGATATGTGCATTGGGAAAAATGCGGACCGTGTTTTTCTGTTTACCCTCTAATCGAAAAAGAGGAGGGGTAACCATAAAAGCGGAGACTGTACTTGTACCCGATGCTTCAACCCATGATTTCATCAGGTAAGGTGTATCATCTTTGTTATCTAACTGGGCGCTGATTTCACGCGAGCCCTCTTTATAAAGATAACGAGTGGACTCGACAACCACGCCGCCATTAGCTACGAAACTGGTGGAGCAAATTAACATTGCCACTAATTTTAATAATGACTTGCGCATAATGTATTCTCAAAAAAATAAAAGCAAAACAAAAGGGCCTGCCGTAGCAGGCCCCTCAAACGATCAATAAGTAATAGTAAAGGTAGCAACACCTTTTACATCACCAGCAGTTACGCCAGTTGCAGTTTTAACATATGCTGCTTTATAACTCAGGATGGTTGGGCTACCGGCTTTATAAGCAACGGTTTTTGCTTCAGTACCATCGAATTTAACGCGGGTAGAGTCACCATTGATCAATGCGATACCTGTTTTCGCTGCAGGATTTGCTGCTTCGTTAGTCAGAATCTGAGGCTGACCTGAAACATAGTTACCTGCAACGTTCACAGTCAGATTACCTGTGTACGCATTGCCACCTTTCTTACAATCTTCAATTTTGTAAGTGATATCTTTTGCAGAGGCTAATACCGGAACGTTGGCAGCAGCGGCTTCCAGTACAGTTGCTTTGACGTTGTCCAGTACCACGGTACCACCGCTGATAGCACCAGCACCTGGGGTAACGTTACAGGATTCATCAGAGTTAGACACGGTACCGTGAATAACCAGTTGAGCTGTGTTGCCAGCTGCAATTGCCTGAGCGCTCAGAACTGTTGTTGCGGCGACTAAAACGGCGAGAATATTCTTTTTCATTTGTTTGTTCCATTCATATAAAACGACAGCAATCCTATTTAAGTAGCGGCTAATGCATGCGATTAGGCCTACCCTTTTGCTCCTGGGCACAAACCTTTTATCTATCGCCATGCGATGGTAATCAGAGGTCTATGCAACGAGAAAGCTGAGTAAATGTATTTCTTTTTATGTGTGTGCGCATATGAATTTGATTGAATTAAATATCATGTTGACAGAAGTAGGGATCATTTAGTTTTTTTATAGATGGTAGATTCTGGTTATAGTCGCAAGATGAATTTAATTTTGTTGGCGAATGGTTTAGTTGTTAATAATCGGTCTTATCCTATTTGTATTGATTTTTATTAACTAAGAAGAATAATTAAACGTTGAATTAAGATATGTTTAGATGCAAGGCATTCTTCCCGCAAATAATTCATGTTCCAGTCATACTTTAGCGATGCGATAATGGAGGGCTTTAGCCACCTTATTGTTAGTTGTTTGAGTATCACAATAGGGTGCTTGTCGCCTTTGATGGATACGCTATTCAGAAAAATAACCTGCCGTAACCTTCATAAATTCATAACAACTATCAGCATTCTCTTCCCTCAGACATCATATTGCCTGGTTAGCATTAGAAATCAATAAATCAGAATGAAATAGAACTACATTCGATTTTTCCGAGCCACACATCAATGCTGGGTTTCCATGGACTGCGGGGATTTGGATATGACTCCTAAAGTATCCAACTACATGAATAGTATGATTTATTTATGTATTTGATAAACGGTAGCATTGTTTAAGCTAACTTTATTCTCATTTCAGTATAATCAAAGAGTTAAAAATGATCTTAGACATGTTTTTTGGCTGCGAGTGGTATCTTTCATCGAATACGAAAATTATGATACGATATTCAACTGTTGTTTGTAGGTCATCATGAATCGGTAGGATTCATACATCAAAATCGTTGTGATGAAATGATTTCACAGGTGGTTGGGAATAACCGCTACGTTTTAACCGTCTTGACAGTAAAGGAAGGCTGAAAGGTTATGGCATATAATTTATTTCTAATAAATAAAGAAATTATTTTCGATGTCAATTCATGCGAATTGAGAACGCTTAAACCTGATGGTACAAAGGTGACTCTTAATGCGCCAACTGCGCGTTGCTTGCAGCTCTTAATTGAAAATGGCGGAAAGGTTGTTTCACGCGATGATTTCTTGGAGCGCGTCTGGATGGCCAGAGGTATTGTTGTGTCACAGAATACCTTTTATCAAAATATTTCGTTATTAAGGAAATCCCTTAAAAAAGCAGGTTTGACTGATGAAATCATTGTTACTGTGCGCCGAAATGGGTTTATTCTTGCCCCAGGTACGCATCTGGAGATCGTTGAGGAGGAGGACAGTGAGAATACTATCCCATCAACGACTATCTCAGGACATGCTTCCATAAAAAGTCCGCCGGGTGCTCTCACAGGTTACAACGTTATGGACAATAACGCAGCGCCTTCAGGCTCTTCGGGCGTGATTTTGAAATTACCGAAATGGGTTATAGTACTTTTTGTTATTTTGATAGTCGCTGAGCTTATTTCCCTCATTATCAAACATTTTAAAATGTTATTTTAAGCTTATGGATATTTTAAGTTTAGAATTAGAGGGATTTGGAGTCTTGTCCGGATAGAAAGGGATACCCGGACAACTATGATTTTAATGTTGCTTAAGGCCTAGATCGAGTGTCGTCTTACTAGGCTCTCCGCCTATTTCTCGCGTCAATTTGGGTACCAGATACCCAGAGATACTGGCCATCAACTCGCGCATTATCGCCCGCGCTTCACTATCACTCACCATAAAATGAGCCCCTCCCTGAACCTTGTCCAAAACATGGAGATAGTAAGGGATGATTCCGGCATCAAACAGTTTGTTGCTTAGGGCGGCTAGCGTAAACGCGTTATCATTGACACCACGCAACAAGACGCTCTGGTTGAGCAGTGTCACACCCGCTTTTCGTAGCCGTGCCATTGCTTGACTGAATTCTTCATCAATCTCATTGCCGTGGTTTATATGGTTCACGAGCAAGATTTGTAACGATGAGGCTGCAAAGCGTGCAACTAGCGGTTCTGTAATACGTGCCGGGATAACAATCGGCAAACGGCTATGAATCCGCAGCCGCTTAATATGTGGAATGCTCTCAAGCTGCGTCATCAGCCAATCCAGCTCATGGTCTTTCGCCATAAGCGGATCGCCGCCGGAGAAAATAATCTCATCCAGCTCCGGATGCTGGGTAATGTAATCCAGTGCACCTTGCCAGTTGCGCTTGTTGCCCTGATTATCAGCGTAAGGGAAGTGGCGACGGAAACAGTAGCGACAATTTACCGCGCAACCTCCTTTTACAAGCAGCAAAGCCCGATTGCGGTATTTGTGCAGCAAACCCGGCACGACGCTGTTCTGCTCGTCGAGGGGATCGGTGCTGTATCCCGGGGTAGAAATAAACTCTTCTTGAGAAGTAAGTACCTGTCTTAAAAGAGGATCGTTAGGATTGCCTTTCTCCATTCGCGCAACAAACGCGCGGGGGACACGCAGCGCAAAGAGGCGTCTTGCCTCTCTACCTGCAAGCAATGTTTCATCGGCGTCCAAATCTAAAAGACGAAGCAGTTCATCAGGACTGGTGATTACATCGGCAAGTTGCGATAACCAATCTTCTCTGGATGGGGTATTTAGGGTTACAATATGCGCCATTTTGTGGCTTAGCTACCAATTAACAATTTCAGAGGGCCTTATGGCGACTTACTATAGCAACGATTTTCGTGCCGGTCTCAAAATCATGATGGACGGCGAACCGTACGCGGTTGAAGCCAGTGAATTCGTTAAACCCGGCAAAGGTCAGGCATTCGCACGTGTTAAACTGCGCCGCCTGCTGACGGGTACCCGTGTTGAGAAAACCTTCAAATCCACCGACTCTGCAGAAGGCGCAGATGTTGTCGATATGAACCTGACTTACCTGTACAACGATGGTGAGTTCTGGCACTTCATGAACAACGAAACCTTCGAGCAGCTGTCCGCTGATGCAAAAGCTATCGGTGATAACGGCAAATGGCTGCTGGATCAGGCTGAGTGCATCGTGACCCTGTGGAATGGCCAGCCAATTGCTGTCACTCCGCCGAACTTCGTTGAACTGGAAATTATCGAAACCGATCCAGGCCTGAAAGGTGATACCGCAGGTACAGGTGGCAAACCCGCTACGCTGTCTACTGGCGCAGTGGTTAAAGTTCCACTGTTCGTACAGATCGGTGAAGTTATTAAAGTGGATACCCGCTCTGGCGAGTACGTATCCCGCGTCAAGTAATTCACTCTTGATCGAAGGCGCAGCGTTTGCTGCGCCTGATTGTTTTGAGGTTCAGGGAAGATGAAACGTAAAATCGCTCTCGTCTTGATGATGACTATCGCAGGCACTTTGCTGTGCGGATGCAATACCGCGCGCGGTGTTGGTGAGGATATTCAGGGCCTGGGCCACATCATTTCTCGCGCTGCCAGTTAATCTCTTCTCATTTATTCCTAAAATTTTTCCCTTTTCCGTCGAATGGCGCGATTTTGGCTATGCTTAAGTGGCTATACAAAAATAACTTTGGCTTAAAAAGGAAGAAATTATGGTTAAGAAAACAATTGCAGCGATCTTTTCTGTTCTGGTGCTTTCATCAGTTTTAACCGCCTGTAATACCACCCGTGGGGTTGGTGAGGATATTTCTGACGGTGGCAGCGCAATCTCTGGCGCCGCAACGAAAGCACAACAGTAATGCTGAACGGTACGGGGCTTCAGGTCACCGTACCGTCCAGTTGATGTTCAGGTAGTGATAAAAACGGCGAATACCGCGTATCCATATGTAGTTTCATACGAATATTTCGTTTGTAGGTGTACACGGTTTTGCCGTTAATACTCAGCTTGCTGGCAATCTTTTGATTACTGTCCCCCTCCATCCATAGCGATAACACTCTCTCTTCCTGTTTGGTCAATAATGGCGTCGCCATATACGCAGGCTCACATACTTCGTGAGTGGTGAGCGCGTCGTTAATGGTTTCGGATAGGGTGTCCAGAGCCGTGTTTTTTTGTAATGATGCCCAAACCGGGAAGCGCTGCATAAATGCAGACATCTCTGGCGCTTCGCCCGTATGCAAAGAGATAAAAGGAACATTTTCACTGGCCGCCATCAGAGGAGAGAGCTGCTCAAGATGGTGTATATCTGACTGAAAACCGTTTAAATCAGCAATAACCAGTGCCGGTTTCCACTGCAGGATATGCTCTTTGGCAAGAAAGAGGTTATTAAGACTGGTAACTAACAGGGAGTGTGGAAACAGCCCTGAATGATTGAGCCACTCTTCTAGCCCGGTGCGGGTGAAGTGACATCGGTCAATCAAAAGTATTTTGAACATATTATTTTCGCAATCGGTAAGAGGTGGCTACGATCTGCTCTCGGCAAGCCCCCCATCATAGGGAAGTCCGATGAGTGGTAAATGCCTGAACTTCGTAGCTAACAGCGCCTATTTCTTGCTTTTAAGCTCTCATTTATTCGCTGAATAAATATATTGAATTGTGAACCCATGCTCTTCACAATGAGAATGACCTACCTTTATGGGACGACCCATAAAGGCCTTATCATCGGGGACGGCCCCATACTGTTTTCTAAGTTAAGGAGCCCCTATGTCCTGGATTATTCTTTTTATTGCCGGCTTGCTGGAAGTGGTATGGGCCATTGGCCTGAAATATACCCATGGTTTTACCCGCCTGACTCCAAGCATCATCACTGTCTCCGCCATGATTATCAGTATTGTTTTGCTCTCCTGGGCGATGCGTTCGCTACCGGTAGGGACGGCCTACGCGGTGTGGACGGGTATCGGCGCGGTGGGCGCTGCTATCACAGGCATTTTGCTTCTGGGCGAGTCAGCGAGCCTGGCACGAATTGCCAGCCTCGCGTTGATCGTTGCCGGAATCATTGGGCTAAAACTCAGCACCCATTAGTGTGGCTGTTCAATCCACATTAATTTGCTGACGTCGAAACCCTGACGGGTCGCAACATCGAGGAGCTGCTGTTTCATCTCTGCCGTGACCGTTGGCGTACGAGACAGCAGCCAAAGATAGTTGCGATCCGGTCCGCATATCAGCGCATGCTGATAGTCTCGATCCAGTCCAATGACATTATACCCACCATAGAAGGGGCCAATGAAAGAGACTTTCAGCGCCCCTCTGCTCGGCGAGCCAGTAAAATAAGCTTTCCCTTTCACCTGCTGCCACATTCCACGCTCAGCGTTATAGCCCCGGTTGATGACCTGGATACCGCCGTCGCGCATCGGGCTATAGTTTGCCGTCACTTTCTCTAATCCGCGTTCAAAACGGTGGTCGTAGCGGGCGATCTCATACCAGGTACCCAGGAAACGTTGGGCGTTAAAATTATTCACGACGGTGACGCCAGGCGGCGGGGTAGGGGTACTACAGGCAACAACCAGAAACGCAGCGGCAATAGCAGCGAAAGCAGGCAGGATGCGCATAGAGATGTCCTGAGAGGTTTTTTGTTAAGTGTAGAACCTGGCGAGAAATTTGCTCTCCTGCCGCGACAGGAGAGCGAGGATAATTACATAAATACGACAGCAACCAGCGTGACAACGGTCAGGATCGCCGCCAGACCATAAAATACCCACTTACCGTTTGGCACATGGATTTTCAGGTCGTGCATGGCATGATGGATACGGTGTAACCCACACCATAGCGGCAGAACGATCATCAGGAAGATGAAGACGCGACCGATGAAGCTGTGGGCAAAAGCGAGTACTCGCTCATAGCTCAGGGCATCACCAGGATACAGTCCCAGCGGCAGCATAATTCCCACCAGCAAGATGATCGCAGGCGCGATAATGGCGCACCACATGCCGCCTGCGCCAAATAGCCCCCAAAAGAGAGGTTCATCAGATCGTTTTGGATTTTGATTGATCATACTGGCCTCCTTACCAGAACAGGGCAACGCCAAGGATCACCACAGTCACAACGGCTGTGACTACCCAAAGCCCTTTGATCACAGGCTCTGGCCCCATTTTTTCGCCTTTGACGATAATGTTGGCCGCTTTAGGCGCCAGCTCAAACCAGGTTTTGGTATGTAGCAGCGCGGCCGCCAGCACAATGATATTTAGCAGCACCACTATGGGGTTTTGCAGGAAACCCACAAATCCGGCCCAGGATTCTGGACCGTGCTTCAGGGCAAACAGGCCGTACATCAATTCAATGCTGAACCACACCGCGGGGACTGCCGTACCTTCGCGCAGCATGTAGAAGCGATAAAACGGCAGATTTTTCCACCAGGTGGACGGCACTGGCCGTATATAGGCTTTGCGTTTAGTCGTCATTACGCACTCCTTAGCGTGGTTTCAGGGTGGCGATAAGAAAGTCTTTCGAGCTTTCAACTTTACCCTGCTGGATAGCGGCGGCCGGGTCGACGTGCTTCGGACAGACTTCCGAGCAGTAACCCACAAACGTACAGGTCCAGACGCCGTTCTGGCCATTGAGCTGTGCCATACGCTCTTTTTTACCGCGATCGCGGCTGTCTTCGTTATAGCGGTGTGCCAGCGTGATGGCGGCCGGGCCGATGAACTCCGGATTCAGGCCAAACTGTGGGCAAGCAGCGTAACAGAGGCCGCAGTTGATGCAGCCGGAGAACTGATGGTATTTCGCCATCTGTGCCGGCGTTTGCATATTCGGCCCCTGATCCGGGGTGCGTGGGTTACCAATGATGTACGGTTTAATCGCCTCCAGGCTTTCGATAAAGTGGGTCATATCGACAACCAGGTCGCGCTCGATCGGGAAGTTGCCCAGGGCTTCAACCCTGAGGCCTTTGGGGTAATCTCGCAGGAAGGTTTTACAGGCAAGCTTCGGCACTTTATTGACCATCATGCCGCATGAACCGCAAATCGCCATGCGACATGACCAGCGGTAGCTCAGGTCAGGGGCCAGATTATCTTTTATGTAACCGAGCGCATCCAGCAGGGAGGTTTGCTCGTCATAGGGCACTTCATAGAAAGCGCTGTGTGGTGCGGAATCCACTTCCGGGTTGTAGCGCACCACTTCAACTTTCAGCGTTTGCATCTCAGCCATTCGCCGTCTCCTTCTTATCGGCTGCTTCCGCTTCTGCACCGTACACACGCTTCGCCGGTGGCAGCGTAGTAATCTTCACATCGCTATAGTCCAGACGCGTTGTGCCGTCTGCATCGCGATAAGCGAGGGTATGCTTGAGGAAATTGACATCGTCGCGCTCGGTGCAGCCTTCATCCAGACGCTGATGCGCGCCGCGTGACTCTTTGCGCGCCATTGCCGAGTGAGCCATACATTCGGCTACGTTCAGGCCGTGGCCCAGCTCGATGGTGTACAGCAGGTCGGTATTGAACACGCTAGAGGTGTCGGTAATACGTACGCGTTTAAAACGCTCCTGGAGCTCCGCCAGCTTGTCGATGGTTTTCTGCATGAGCTCAGGTGTACGGTAGATGCCGCAGCCCTCTTCCATGGAGAGGCCCATCTCATCGCGGATCTTCGCCCAGTTTTCACTGCCTTCCTGGTTAACGAGCGCTTTCAGGCGTTTTTCGACATCCGCAGCCTGTGCATCCAGCGCGGCACTATTGGCCTCGCCTGAGGTAGCTGCTCGCGCCATCGCTTTTTCGCCTGCCATGCGGCCAAAGACTACCAGTTCGGCCAGCGAGTTGGACCCCAGACGGTTTGCCCCGTGCAGGCCTACAGAGGAGCATTCGCCCACGGCAAACAGCCCTTGAATACGGGTTTCACACTGCTGATCGGTTTCAATGCCGCCCATGGTGTAGTGTGCTGTCGGGCGTACCGGAATGGGCTCTTTCACGGGGTCCACGCCCACGTAGGCTTTCGCCAGTTCACAAATGAACGGTAGGCGTTCAAGTAACTTTTTCTCGCCCAGATGACGAAGATCCAGCCAGACCACATCGCCGCGCGGCGTCGGAACCGTGTTGCCTTTACGCCACTCGTGCCAGAATGCCTGAGATACCTTGTCGCGTGGGCCAAGCTCCATATATTTATTCTTCGGCTCGCCGAGTGGAGTCTCAGGGCCCATGCCGTAATCTTGCAAATAACGGTAGCCATCTTTATTGACCAGGATCCCGCCTTCACCGCGGCAACCCTCCGTCATCAAAATGCCCGAACCCGGCAGGCCGGTGGGGTGATATTGCACAAATTCCATGTCACGCAGCGGCACGCCGTGGCTGAGCGCCATACCCATGCCATCGCCGGTAACGATGCCGCCATTGGTGTTGTAGCGATATACCCGGCCTGCACCCCCGGTCGCCATCACCACCGCATTCGCGCGGATCTGCACCAGCGTGCCTTCCATCATATTCATCGCCACCAGGCCGCGCGCTTGCCCGTCATCGACCAGAATATCCAGCACGAAGTGCTCATCGAAGCGGTGAATTTGTGGGAACTGGAGGGAGGTCTGGAAGAGGGTGTGAAGCATATGGAAGCCGGTCTTGTCGGCGGCAAACCAGGTGCGCTCAATCTTCATGCCACCAAAACGGCGCACATTGACGCTGCCGTCCGGGCGGCGGCTCCACGGGCAGCCCCACTGTTCCAGTTGCGTCATCTCGGTTGGACAATGATGTACGAAATAATCGACGACATCCTGCTCGCAAAGCCAGTCGCCCCCGGCGACGGTGTCGTGAAAATGGTACTCAAAGCTATCATGATCCTGCGCAACGGCGGCAGAACCGCCTTCCGCGGCAACCGTATGGCTGCGCATGGGATAAACTTTGGAAATCAGAGCGATTTTGGCGTTCGGATTGGCCTGAGCTGCAGCAATTGCAGCGCGTAATCCTGCTCCGCCAGCGCCAACGATGGCGAGATCGGCTTGAAAGGTTTGCACGACATTCCTCCAGATATTGTTATTTCGCATCACGGCGACCATCAAGAGGGTTCTTTTCCGAATGGGCGGATGCAAAAACGATTCCACTGCTCCTTTATGGGTAAAGCAGTATAGCCGCACAGACGTGAGGGAAATTTGACGTGTTCGATTTTTTTGCGGTTCTACCGCGTGATTTATCATCGTGATTGATGAATTGCGTCACGCAATTAATGTCCTAAATAAAAAATGGCTATTTCACTGTGCAAAATTTGTCTCCGCTCGGGGTAACGAGTAGACTTCGTCCCCTTGTCTGAAATCGGAGAAAATCTCATGAGCGAAACGGCCACCTGGCAGCCGAGCGCATCCATCCCAAACCTGTTAAAACGCGCAGCAATCATGGCGGAAATTCGCCGTTTCTTTGCCGATCGCGGTGTGCTGGAGGTGGAGACGCCCTGCATGAGTCAGGCGACGGTGACTGATATTCATCTGGTCCCGTTTGAAACCCGTTTTGTTGGACCTGGCCACTCTCAGGGGATGAACCTCTATCTGATGACCAGCCCGGAATACCACATGAAGCGCTTGCTGGCGGCGGGTTGTGGCCCGGTATTCCAGCTATGTCGTAGTTTCCGTAATGAAGAGATGGGACGTCATCACAACCCTGAGTTCACCATGCTGGAGTGGTACCGTCCGCATTACGATATGTATCGCCTGATGAACGAGGTGGATGATCTGCTGCAGCAGGTTCTGGAGTGTGCAGAAGCCGAAACGCTCTCTTATCAGCAAGCATTCCAGCGCTATCTGGAGATTGATCCTCTTTCAGCGGATAAAACCCAGCTACGTGAAGTGGCAGCCAAACTCGATCTGAGCAATGTGGCGGACACCGAAGAAGATCGCGATACCTTACTGCAGCTGCTGTTTGCCTTTGGCGTTGAGCCACAGATTGGTAAAGACCGCCCGACGTTCGTCTATCACTTCCCGGCAAGTCAGGCCTCGCTCGCGCAGATCAGCACCGAAGATCACCGCGTTGCGGAACGTTTTGAGGTCTATTACAAGGGCATTGAACTGGCGAATGGCTTCCACGAATTAACCGATGCTCGTGAACAGCAGCAACGTTTCGAGCAGGATAACCGCAAGCGCAATGCCCGCGGTCTTCCGCAGCAGCCTATTGATACTAACCTGCTGGACGCATTAACAGCCGGTCTTCCGGACTGCTCCGGCGTCGCGCTGGGCGTAGACCGTCTGGTGATGCTGGCGCTGGGCGCCGAGCAACTGGGCGACGTGATTGCCTTTACGGTTGATCGCGCGTAATTCTTTTTCACCCTCTCCCGCAGGAGAGGGTGAAGGCGTTACAAACTTCCCGCCGGACGGGAACGCGCCGCCGACGTCAAAGTTCTTCCCGTTTTACGCCCATCCAGACTTTCCAGACGCATCTGGAAAGGCGGGAACGGCATTTCCAGGCCATGCTCACGGAAGCCAGCGAGGATCAGCTGGTGGATCTCATGACGCAACGGCATACGATGGCCCATTTCAGCGGCATAAATGCGCAGTTCGAAGATCTGGATCCCCTGCTGAAGGTCAACAAGGAAGACTTCCGGTTCCGGTGTATTGATCACCAACGAGCAGCGATCGGCCGCCGTATAGAGGATCTTCGTCACCTCTTCGCTGTCGGCATCGGAAGGAGCGGGCACGGTTAAGACCACACGCGTCACCGAATCCGACAGTGACCAGTTGATAAACTGCTCGGTGATGAACGCTTTATTCGGCACGATGATCTCTTTGCGATCCCAGTCGCTGATGGTGGTCGCGCGGGTATTGATCTTCGTAATACTGCCCGTCAAATCGCGGATCGTCACGGTATCGCCGATACGAATCGGTTTTTCGAACAGGATGATCAGGCCAGAAATGAAGTTGGCAAAAATCTCCTGCAAACCAAAGCCGAGCCCCACACCCAATGCGGCGACCAGCCACTGCAGTTTCGACCACTCAATACCAATCATCGAGAAACCGACCAGCCCACCCAGCAGCAGGATGAGGTATTTGGTGATGGTGGTAATGGCGTAGCCGGTGCCTGGCGTGAGATCCAGATGCTGCAGCAGGGCGAGTTCCAGCAGGGCAGGGAAGTTCCGTACCAACTGGGTGGTGATAATCAGCACCAGAATGGCGATCAGAACGGCGCCAAGCGTGATGGGCTCAAGGCTCTCAACGCCCTGGACGGTTGAGGTGGCATCCCACAGGGAGATGTTCTCAAGGAAGCCAAACGCCGAGTGAATTTCAGACCACAACACGATCACTGACAGCAGGGCAATCAGCATCAGAATGGAACGCACCAGACGCAGAGACTGGGTACTGATGGCATCAAGGTCCAGCTCAACCTCATCAATCTCCGCGGTGCCTTCAGTGCTGGTGGTGTGCTGCGGTTCGTCCTCACCACGGGCGCGCTGGGCAAGAATTTCCGCGCGGCGATGTTTAGCCCGATCGAAAGCCAGACGCCGCCGCTGAATCAGCATCCAGCGACGGATAATGTGATACACCACCAGCAGCAAGAACCAGATGGCGACCGAGGTCTCAAGACGCGCCAGCAGGGCCTGAGCGGTAGCCAGATAGCCTACGGCAGAGGCCAGAATGGCAACCAGCGGAGCGCTGAGCAGCATATTCCAGAGCAGACGGTTAAACATATTGTCGCCGCTGCCGGTTTTATCGACATAGAGCGGGATCCCCGCACGCTTCAGGCTCAGGGTAACTATCGCCAGCGCGCCACAAATCAAAATAAAGCACAGGCGGCCAAGCGAGCCAGAGAACTCTCGGTCGCTCAGGTTATCGAACATGATCAGCGCCATGATGAGCGGCACAATCAGCCCGATGCTCATCAGGTAGTAACGCATCGCTCGTGTGACGCGATGACGCGGCCAGGCGAAGTGGGTAATAAAAAGCCCATTGGGTCTGGCAAATGTGGCGCAGATCATAACGACCCATAGCAGCGGTACCGTGGCGGTTACCCCATCGCCGATCGCTACGGCCAGCGGATAAGGCCAGGCTTCACGCAGACCATAACCCAGCGTCATCCACAGCACCGGCAGGGGCGACGCCACCAGGATAGACCAAAACACGGTGCGCAGAGTGAGCCAGAAATGGTCTTGCGTCACTTTCCCGACTTTAGCGCTAGAACGTTCCAGGAAGCGAGTAAAGTGGCGGCGGGAGTAGATACTGCATCCGACCAGAATCAGCGCCCCCAGCAGCGGGAATATGGTCTCCTTGCTGGTCAGCATCATGATGCTGGCTTTGCCGAGTTGATTGACAGTATCCAGCGAGATGAGGCGCCGTAAATCCTGCACAATTTCAATCGGCCAGGAGATGGTCATTGGGCGTACGTCAGACGTCCAGAACAGATAGCGGTGGGTCGCCTCGTTCACCTCTTTCAGCGCATCTTCGAGCTGGCTGTTAGACACCTTCAGCTTGGTTAGCTCCAGAATCAGGGTATCACCACCCTGTAAAAGCGAGTTCAGCAGTTCGCGCTGAGTACGCAACTGGGCTTCCAGAATGCGGTTCTGCTCGGCTGTCAGCGGCGCGCCGTCGGCCTGGCGGATCTGACGTAGCTGCGGCTGTTTGTTGAGTTGATCCTCATAGCGCAAACGCTGCACTCGCAACTGCGCCAGCTCGGTATCAAGCTGCTGTGGTTTCGGCATTTCAGGCAGACGTGCCACCTGGGCACGCAGGGCTTCACCAAGCAGATTCGACGATCCCAGCCACTGAGACTGTTCGCGCAGGGTATTTAGCGCCTGGCGTACCTGTAAAGTTTGATTGGTGGCCTGACGCTGCTGCGATGCGACCAGATCCATCCGCTGGGCCTGCTGGTTAAGGGCAGCCGACAGCTCACGGTTCACTTTGAACTGGGCAATCAGGTCCGGTGGCAAGTTGGCGCTGTTTTCAGCCAGCAGTTCTGTGCTCTCCAGCGCGCGTTCTGCTTCGCGCTGTCGCTGGCTGTTTAACTGATTACGTAGGGCCTGTAAGTAGCCATCAAGCTGTTGGCTCTGCTTCTGCGCAAGCTCAGAGCGCATGCGCGCCAGTTCCTGACGGTTATTCGCAGACAGCTGTGCCAGTTCAAGTTCATCCACCAGCGCTTTGAGTTTGGCGGACTCGGCCTGAATGGCGATATTTTGCGCCTGACTCTGGGCTGTGTTGCCGGCTTGTGTTCCTACGCGTCGCTCAACGTCATTAAGCTGTCGGCGGGCGTCGGTTTGCTGTTGCGGCAGTTGATTCAGGGAGTCGCCGATTTCACGGGCGCGCTCTTGCTCTTGCTGCGCCTGACGGCTTTTTTCCAGCAGTTGGCTACTGACCTGCAGGATCTCCTGATTGAGGGCGTCGGTGGTCATTCCCACTGGCACCTCACGCGGTTCATCGCGCAGATTATTCAGCTGAGAGCGTAACGTCTGAGAGAGTTTGGGGAAGTTATCGATAACCTGCTGATATTGCTGAGCGCGCTCGAGGGAGCCTTTACGCTCCTCGAGGGCGTTCAGTGCGGTCTGGAGTGCCTCAACGGCTTCAGGCTGTGCGGGTTTAGCCGCTTTCGCCTGCTCCAGCTCCTGGGTTATCTGTTTGGCATCAGGGGCCGTCGCAGCGTACGCCCCCATACTGAGGCACCAGGCCATCAGAAAAATGATAATCGGGCGCACGTCAGCGGTCCTTTAATTAGCTTTCAGCTTTCTTATCGTCAACAAGCGGGCTGGCGTCAAGTTCAGCGGCAATCTCTTCCTCAGCAAGCGGGGCAGGTTCCGCGTCCGGCGTAACGAAGGTCTCGGTAGAGAGGGCTAACGGTTGGCCAATCTTCGTTACGGAGAGGCTCTGCAACGACTCGACCAGATCCACCTTGCCCGGTGCGAACAGGTTGATAACGGTCGAGCCGAGTTTGAAGCGACCCATCTCCTGGCCTTTCAGCAGAGCGACGGAACCTTCGCTTTCACCTTCAGGCCATGTCCAGCGCTTGATCACGCCTTCACGCGGTGGCGTGATGGTGCCAGCCCAGACGGTTTCAATGCTGCCCACAATGGTCGCACCGACTAAAATCTGCGCCATGGGGCCAAATTCAGTATCAAACAGGCAAATGACGCGCTCGTTACGGGCGAACAAATTCGGTACGTTCTGCGCGGTCAGGTGGTTAACGGAAAAGAGGTCGCCCGGTACGTAGATCATTTCGCGCAGAATACCGTTACAAGGCATATGCACACGGTGGTAGTCGCGCGGTGACAGGTAAGTGGTCACGAAAGAGCCATTGCGGAACTTGTCAGCCATCAGGTAGTTACCTGCCAGCAGCGCTTCCATGCTGTAGTTATGGCCTTTCGCCTGCAAAATCTTATCTTCTTCGATTTTACCTAACTGGCTGATGACCCCATCGGCAGGCATGACCAGGACATTTGGGTCGGTATTCAGTGGGCGAACTTCGTCGCGCAGCGGGCGAACAAAGAAGTCGTTAAAGGTGCGGTAGCTGGCTGTATCCGGCTTCTGCGCCTCTTTCATGTCGACCTTGTAATATTTTACGAACAGGTCGATTACCAGCTTTGTCAGCCAGCCCGCTCGTTTGCTCGCGCCCCAGCCCGCCAGGCGAGTGAGCCACAGTTTTGGCAGAATGTATTGAAGCGAAAGTTTAAATGAGTTTAACAAGGTAGCCTCCAGGCCATTGTTTTGTCGTTCCTGATCCGGCTGTTAACAGCCGGAACCTGAAAATGGGGGACGATTTTAGCGACGCTAAGCTTAGTTGTCAGTCATCAGATTCAGAAAAGCTTTTACGCGTTTTTACCTGAGACATGCTTTCGAGAATGCGGTGATAGTTTTCGAAACGGGTCTCCGCAATGTCACCGTTTTCGACCGCTTCGCGAATTGCGCAGCCAGGGTCGTTATCATGCTTGCAGTCGCGGTATTTACAAGCGCCTAAATAGTCATGGAATTCGACAAATCCGTTAAAGATTTGTTCCGGTTCGAGGTGCCATAAACCGAATTCGCGCACCCCTGGCGAGTCAATCACGTCGCCGCCGTGAGGGAAGTGATACAGGCGTGAGGCGGTAGTGGTATGTTGGCCAAGTCCGGAGACATCAGAGACATCATTGGTCAGGATCTCTTTCTGCAGCCCCAGTAAGTTATTTAGCAGGCTCGATTTACCCACGCCTGATTGCCCGGCAAAGATACTGATGCGGTCAGTCAACGCTTCTTCCAGCGGTAACAGTCCATCTTTTTTATGGCTGGAGACCATCAGTACCCGATAGCCAATCTTGCGGTAAATATCCATTTGTTCGTTCACGAACGCCATGCCTTCGTCGTCGAGCAGATCGATTTTATTCAGTACGATCAACGGCTCAACTTGCAAGGTTTCGCAGGCCACCAGATAGCGGTCGATGATATTCAACGACAGCTCAGGCAAAATGGCCGAAACGATGACGATCTGATTGATATTGGCAGCGATCGGCTTAACGCCGTCGTAGAAATCAGGGCGCGTCAGCACCGACGTGCGCTCATGTACCGCCTCTACGATGCCTTTTACCAGCACCCCTTCCGCTGCCACTTTGCCTGGACGCCAGACGACGCGATCGCCGGTAACCAGCGAACGGATGGTGCGACGAATATTGCAGCGGTGCACGCTGCCGTCTTCAGATTCCACATCGGCGTGCATACCAAAGCGGCTAATAACCGTGCCTTCAGCCGTATCGCCAAACAGGTTGTCATCGTAGTCGGCTTTCTCCGCAGTGGTTTTAAGACGACGCTGGTGATTGGCTTTCACCCGGCGCTGCTGCCCCTTGGAGAGTTTATTTTTACTCAATCGTGCTGGCTCCTGGTCGCCCGTAACGGGCAAAACCTCTATGATACACACTAATCAATACTAGTTAACCTGCCGCGGCGGGTTATGCGAGAAGGGTGGAAAATAACATGAGCGCGGATGAAAATAACCTGATTTGGATCGATCTTGAGATGACCGGGCTGGATCCCGAGCGCGATCGCATCATTGAGATTGCGACCCTGGTCACCGATGCAAACCTCAATATCCTGGCGGAAGGGCCGACCATTGCGGTTCATCAAAGCGACGAACAGCTGGCGCTGATGGATGACTGGAACGTGCGCACCCATACCGGCAGTGGGCTAGTGGATCGTGTCAAAGCCAGTAACCAGGGCGATCGCGAAGCGGAACTGGCCACCATTGAATTTCTGAAACAGTGGGTACCTGCAGGTAAATCGCCTATCTGTGGCAATAGCATCGGGCAGGATCGCCGTTTTCTTTTTAAATATATGCCAGAACTGGAATCGTACTTCCATTACCGCTATCTGGACGTCAGCACCTTGAAAGAGCTGGCGCGTCGCTGGAAACCTGAAATCCTGGATGGCTTCAAGAAGCAGGGCACGCACCAGGCAATGGACGATATTCGTGAGTCAGTGGCGGAGCTGGCATACTATCGCGAACACTTTATTCAGCTCTGATTCAGGGCGTTGCCGGGTAGTGCTTGTGCCTTACCCGGCCGTCAGAAGGGCTGCATGGTGTAAAAACGCGCAAAGCGATGAATATTCCATCACTTGAACTGAATTTCTAAAAAAACGCTTTGAGGGGGGTTGCAGCTAAAAGGATTTCTCGTATAATGCGCCTCCCGTAACGACAGGATTTATTCGTTACGACAGCAACAGATTTGCGGGAATAGCTCAGTTGGTAGAGCACGACCTTGCCAAGGTCGGGGTCGCGAGT
>ERZ773187.754-NODE-754-length-29056-cov-7.979380_pt1 | contig 29056 bp, 20 predicted proteins | sample MGYA00511242_ERZ773187 | MGnify/ENA primary metagenome ERZ773187 (study PRJEB29015, sample SAMEA2737744) | human gut metagenome | biome: human gut; feature: human-associated habitat; material: faeces | place: China | collected 2012 ...
ACTCATCGCGGTTCGATCCTACGGTGCCGTAGTAGTTAAAGCCGTAGGCCAGCTGCGCATAGCCGCCGATCATGTGGGTTGGCTTCGGCGTAATACGGGTGACGGAGTTATGGATACCGCCGCGCTGCTCGGTAATTTCTGAGCCAGGAATGTTCACGATACGTTCCTGCGCGTGGTACATCATGGTCATACCTGCCGGTACACGCTGGCTCACTACCGCACGGGCGGTTAATGAACCGTTGCTGTTGAACACTTCGATCCAGTCGTTATCTTTAATGCCCAGATCCTTCGCATCCGCCTCGCTCATCCAGACAATTGGCCCACCACGACCCAGCGTCAGCATCAGCAGGTTGTCGCTGTAGGTGGAGTGGATACCCCATTTCTGGTGCGGCGTCAGGAAGTTCAGCGCTTTCTCAGGGTTACCGTTGGACTTCTCGCCCATCACCGCTTTCACCGAACGGGTGTCGATCGGTGGACGGTAAACCAGCAGGCTTTCACCGAAGTCGCGCATCCACTGGTGATCCTGATAGAGGGACTGACGTCCGGTCAGGGTGCGCCATGGGATCAGCTCGTGAACGTTGGTGTAACCCGCGTTGTAAGAAACATGCTCATCTTCCAGGCCTGACCAGGTCGGGCTGGAGATGATTTTACGCGGCTGGGCCTGAATATCGCGGAAGCGGATTTTCTCGTCTTCTTTATTCAGCGCCAGGTGCGTATGGTCACGACCAGTGAACTCGCTGAGCGCAGCCCAGGCTTTCACGGCCACCTGACCGTTCGTTTCCGGTGCCAGCGTCAGGATCATCTCTGCGGCATCGATCGCGGTGTTGAGCATTGGCTGGCCTTTGGCCGGGCCCTCTGCTTTGGTGTAATTGAGCTTACGCAGCAGGTCCATTTCGCTCTGGGTATTCCAGGCAATCCCTTTCCCGCCGTTACCGATTTTCTCCATCAGCGGGCCGATAGAGGTAAAGCGCTCGTAAGTTGCCGGGTAGTCACGTTCCACCGGAATAATGTGCGGCGCGGTGACGCCCGGGATCAGGTCACACTCGCCTTTTTTCCAGTCCTTCACGTCCAGCGGCTGCGCCAGTTCGGCAGCAGAGTCATGCTGGATTGGCAGCGTAACCACGTCGGTCTCTTTACCCAGATGACCCACGCACACTTCGGAGAATTTCTTCGCGATGCCTTTGTAGATTTCCCAGTCGCTTTTCGATTCCCATGCCGGGTCAACGGCGGCAGACAGCGGATGAATAAACGGATGCATATCCGAGGTATTCATGTCGTCTTTTTCGTACCAGGTCGCGGTTGGCAGAACGATATCGGAGTACAGGCAGGTGCTCGACAGACGGAAGTCCAGGGTCACCACCAGATCCAGCTTGCCGTCCAGGCCGTTATCTTTCCATTCAACCTCTTCAGGCTTCACGCCGCCCTGCTTGCCGAGATCTTTGCCCTGGATACCGTGGTCGGTACCGAGCAGATATTTCAGCATGAACTCGTGACCTTTACCGGAAGAGCCCAGCAGGTTAGAGCGCCAGATAAACAGGTTACGCGGGTGGTTTTTACCGTTTTCAGGCTGTTCCGCCGCAAAGCGGATAGCGCCCTCTTTCAGGGATTTGACGGTGTAATCCACCGGTGACATACCCGCTCTCTTCGCCTCTTCTGCGATACGCAGCGGGTTGGTACCCAGCTGTGGCGCAGACGGCAGCCAGCCCATACGCTCAGCGCGCACGTTGAAGTCGATCAGGTGGCCGCTGTAGCGGGATTTATCCGCCGTTGGCGACAGCAGTTCCTGCGCGGTGACCGTCTCGTAGCGCCACTGGCTGGAGTGGTTGTAGAAATAGGAGGTGCTGTTCATATGACGAGCCGGACGCTGCCAGTCGAGGGCAAACGCCAGCGGCTGCCAGCCGGTCTGCGGACGCAGTTTTTCCTGGCCAACATAGTGTGCCCAGCCGCCGCCGCTCTGACCGACACAGCCACAGAAGACCAGCATGTTGATCAGACCGCGATAGTTCATATCGAGGTGGTACCAGTGGTTCAGACCCGCACCGACGATAATCATTGAACGGCCGTGCGTTTTGTCGGCGTTCTCCGCAAACTCGCGGGCAATGCGGGTGATCTGCGCGGCAGGTACGCCGGTGATCTGTTCAGCCCAGGCCGGGGTATAAGCTTTGACTTCTTCATAGCCGGTGGCGCAGTTTTCATCGTTCAGACCGCGCTCCAGGCCATAGTTGGCCATGGTCAGATCGTAAACGGTGGTCACCAGGGCAGTTGAACCATCTGCCAGCTGCAGGCGTTTCACCGGCAGTTTGTGCATCAGGACGTTGTTCAGCTCAACCTTATTGAAATGTTCGGTGCCTTCGCCGCCAAAGTACGGGAAGCCAACGTCAGCGATCTCATCCTGGCTGCCCAGCATGCTGAGACGCAGCTCGGTTTCTTCGCCGGAGGTGCCGTCGCGCTGCTCCAGGTTCCATTTACCCTTCTCACCCCAGCGGAAACCGATAGAGCCGTTAGGTGCAACCAGCTCACCATTGCTGTTACAGGCAACGGTTTTCCACTCCGGGTTATTTTCCTGACCAAGCGCATCCACCAGATCGGCGGCGCGCAGCATGCGGCCTGCCGCATAGTAGCCATCGCGCTCTTCGAGCATCACCAGCATCGGGAAATCGGTGTAACGACGCACGTAGTCGGTGAAATACTGGCTTGGTTTATCGAGATGGAACTCACGCAGCATAACGTGGCCCATCGCCAGCGCCATCGCGGCATCGGTACCCTGCTTCGGTGCCAGCCACAGGTCGCACAGTTTGGCGATTTCTGCGTAGTCCGGCGTGATGGCAACGGTTTTGGTGCCTTTGTAACGCACTTCAGTAAAGAAGTGGGCATCCGGGGTACGGGTCTGCGGTACGTTAGAACCCCATGCCAGGATGTAGCTGGAGTTATACCAGTCAGCCGATTCAGGCACGTCGGTCTGCTCACCCCAGGTCTGCGGAGACGCTGGCGGTAAATCGCAGTACCAGTCATAGAAGCTGAGGCAGGTGCCGCCAATCAGGGAGAGGTAGCGGGCGCCGGAGGCGTAAGAGACCATCGACATCGCCGGGATCGGCGAGAAGCCAGCCACGCGGTCCGGACCGTACGTTTTCACGGTGTAGACGTTAGACGCGGCAATCAGCTCATTCACCTCTTGCCAGGAAGAGCGAACAAACCCGCCGCGACCACGCGCCTGTTTAAAGCTTTTCGCTTTGTCAGCGTCTTCAATAATAGAGGCCCAGGCATCAACCGGATCGCTGTGCTGAACCTTCGCCTCACGCCACATTTTCATCAGGCGTTTACGCATCAGCGGGTATTTCAGACGGTTAGCACTGTAGAGGTACCAGGAGTAGCTGGCACCACGCGGGCAGCCGCGCGGCTCGTGGTTTGGCAGGTCCGGGCGGGTGCGCGGATAATCGGTTTGCTGGACTTCCCAGGTCACCAGACCATTTTTAACGAAAATTTTCCAGCTACATGAGCCAGTGCAGTTTACGCCGTGGGTAGAACGCACAACTTTGTCATGCTGCCAGCGTTGACGGTAACCGTCTTCCCAGTCCCGGTTGGTATCCAGAACCTGGCCGTGCCCATCGGCAAAAGTTTCACCCTTCTGTTTGAAGTAGCGAAACCGGTCCAAAAATTTGCTCATCGGGTATCTCCTGTGTGGAGCCTGTGGCTCTCTAAATCGACATTGCTGATTTGCCGCGAAGGTAACGCTATGAAAGATGGTGAGAATTGATAACGATCAAGGCGAAGGAGGTCTGGAGCAAAGGACAAACGAAGCCATACCACCAAAGCGGTATAAAAATAAATCGATTAATTCTCTGTTTTTAAAGGATATTATTTATTTATCGTACAATATGTAAGGGGGCATTTCTGCCCGGAGGTATTAAGGGGTAGGTAGCCCTGTCAGACGATGGCGATCACACTGCTGCATGGGCTACCCGACTGCCCACACGGTTAAGTATGTTGTAACTAATTACGGCTAAAAAAAAGCGCGGCATCGAGCCGCGCAAACGGATAATCAAATATTACTTATTTTTATTGGAATTACGGCCATATACCAGCCAGGTCACGAGGACGCAGACGATATAGAAAACAAGGAAGATTTTCATGGCACCGGCCGGTGAGCCGGTCAGCTCAAGGGAGATACCAAAGGCTTTAGGGATAAAGAAGCCGCCAATCGCGCCAATCGCCGAGATAAAGCCCAGCGCCGCGGCGGTGTCGGTACCCGCTTCACGCATCGCCTGCTCTTCACTGCCGCCCTGGGCTTTGACGCGATCCATGGTCAGCTTACGGAAAATAACTGAGATCATCTGGAACGTTGAAGCGCTTCCCAGCCCGGCGGTCAGGAACAGCACCATAAATACCCCGAAGAAGGCAATAAAACTGCCCCCTTCCCCGTGCGATGGCAGCGTCATGAACAGCAGCGCACAGAAGATGGCCATCACCACAAAGTTCACCAGCGTTACGCGGGTGCCGCCCAGTCGGTCAGACACCATACCGCCCAGAGAACGTGCCAGCGCACCAATGAACGGACCAAAGAAGGCGAAGTGCAGGATCTGGACTTCCGGGAACTGCGTTTTTGACAGCATGGCAAAACCCGCAGAGAAACCGATAAAGGAGCCGAAGGTCGCCAGATACAGTAATGCCATCACCCACAGGTGCGCGCGCTTCAGCACCGGTAACTGCTCGCTCAGAGAGGCCTTCGATGCTGACAGATCGTTCATAAAGAACCACGCCGCCAGGGTAAAGACCACGAGGAAGGGTACCCAGATCCAGGCAGCATTTTCGAGGTACAGAGAGGAACCATCCGGTTGCTCAACCCCGGTTCCGCCGAAGACAGCGAAGATGGACATGGAAATAGCCAGCGGAGCAAGCAGCTGCATCACGCTCACCCCCATGTTCCCCAGTCCACCGTTAATGCCCAGCGCACCCCCCTGCTTCGCTTTTGGGAAGAAGAAGCTGATATTCGCCATACTGGACGCGAAGTTTGCGCCGGCAAAGCCGCACAGCAGTGAGATGATGACAAAGACGCTAAACGGCGTAGAGGTGTCCTGCACCGCAAAACCCAGCCACACGCAAGGAATGATCATGATGCCGGTGCTGAACGCCGTCCAACGGCGGCCACCAAACACGGGCACCATAAAGGCATAAGGAACGCGCAGCAGCGCCCCGGACAATGATGGTAAGGCCGTCAACATAAAGAGTTGATCGGTGGTAAAATTAAAACCCACTTTGGGTAAGTTAACCGCTACCGCACTGAACAGCATCCAGACGCAGAACGCCAGCAGCAGACAAGGCACGGAAATCCATAAATTACGACTTGCAACACGTTGACCGCGCTGTTGCCAGAATGCCGGATCTTCCGGACGCCATTCTGTAATAACAGCCCCTGTTGCCCGCTCTGGGGCAGATGAGTGACTCATAGACACCTCTGATTATCAAAAGATGCTGCAAACATTAGGGTTTTAAGCTGGCGGTAAGTTGATGCAAATCAAAGGAAAAGTGGGCGAAAATTTGTTAAAAATTTCCACATCACTCGAAGTGAGTAGTATTTAACGCTTAAAAAGGTGTGGTTTTTCACGCTACTGCTCATACCGCCCTCGCGCCTCCTCCCATTCATCATACCTATGGCAATTTGTGGGTAATCCTTTAGAGGTATGGGTATACTCCAGGGTATGCCCGAGAATAAGGCTCCTCCGAGTCCAGGCATTGTCAGGAGCCACACCGCCCTATGTTTAAACGCTGTTTTTCGCCGCTCACCCTGGTTAATCAACTGGTGCTGATTGTGTTGCTGTCTACCGCTATAGGGGTGACCGGCATGGCGATCTCTGGCTGGCTGGTACAGGGCGTGCAAGGCAGTGCGCATGCGATAAACAAAGCCGGATCGTTGCGGATGCAGAGCTACCGGCTACTGGCGGCCGTACCGCTCGAAGAGAAAGATCAACCGCTACTCGACGAGATGGAGAAAACGGCCTTCAGCAAAGACCTGCAAAGAGCGGCACAACGCGACGGGCAACAAGCCCAGCTGCAGGCGCTGCAGGGTTACTGGCACGGCCAGCTGGCACCGGGGCTTAAGCAGGCGCAAAGCGCAGACAGCGTGGCCGGGGATGTCGCGACCTTTGTCGGGCGCATCGACGCTCTGGTCACCGCCATCGATCTGAGTACGGAAAAACGCATCGAGCGAGTGGTATTCCTGCACCGGCTGATGACGGTATTTATGTGTTTGCTGCTGGTCTTTACCATCATCTGGCTGCGTGCAAAGTTGCTGCACCCCTGGCGGCAATTGCTGGCCATGGCGCGCGCCGTGACCGAGCGCGACTTTACTCGTCGCGCGAATATTAGCGGTCGTAACGAGATGGCGATGCTGGGCGATGCCCTGAATACCATGTCTGCTGAACTGGCAGAGAGCTATGCGGTGCTCGAACAGCGGGTACGCGAAAAAACCGCCGGCCTTGAACAAAAAAATGAGATCCTCTCTTTCCTCTGGCAGGCCAATCGCCGCCTGCACTCCCGGGTACCGCTGTGCGAACGTCTGTCGCCGGTACTGAATGGGTTACAGAATCTGACTTTGCTACATGATATCGAACTGCGCGTCTACGACGTTGAGGATGAAGAGAATCATCAGGAGTTTACCTGCCAGTCGGACATGAGTTGCGACGAAATCGGCTGTCATCTCTGCCCGCGACATCTCCCTCCCCTGACCACCAGCGGCACCCCGCTTAAGTGGCGGCTGGCCGATAACCTCTATCAGTACGGGATCTTACTGGCGACGCTGCCCGCTGGCCGCCATCTCAGCCACGATCAGCAGCAACTGGTGGATACGCTGGTCGAGCAGCTGACGGCTACGCTGGCCCTCGACCGACATCAGGAAAAACAGCAGCAGCTTATCGTAATGGAAGAGCGCGCTACCATTGCGCGCGAACTGCACGACTCTATTGCCCAGTCGCTCTCCTGTATGAAGATGCAGGTGAGCTGCCTGCAGATGCAGGACGAGGGGCTGCCTGAGAGCAGCAAACAGCTGTTGAGCCAGATCCGCAACGAACTGAATACTTCCTGGGTACAGCTTCGCGAGCTGCTCACTACCTTCCGCCTGCAGCTGACTGAGCCAGGCCTGCGCCCGGCGCTGGAGGCCAGCTGCCAGGAGTATAGTGCCCGACTCGGTTTCCCGGTGCAGCTCGATTACCAGCTGCCGCCGCGCTTTGTCCCCTCCCATCAGGCGATCCATCTGCTGCAAATTGCCCGGGAAGCGTTAAGCAATGCGTTGAAACATTCCGGTGCCACGGCGGTGACGCTGACCGTGAGTCAACATGAAAATCAGGTTCGACTCCGGGTCCGCGACAACGGCTGCGGCCTGCCGGAAAATGCCGAAAGAAGTAACCACTACGGTTTAATCATTATGCGAGACCGTGCGCAGAGTCTGCGCGGGGATTGCCAGGTACGTCGGGTCGACACCGGCGGTACCGAAGTGGTGGTGACCTTTATTCCCGAAAAGCCCCATTTATCTTCTCAAGGAGAACATGATGACTAACCAGGAGCCAGCCACAATCCTGTTAATCGACGATCATCCGATGCTGCGCACCGGCGTGAAACAACTGATCAGCATGGCGCAGGACATTACGGTGGTCGGTGAGGCCAGCAATGGCGAGCAGGGTATTGAACTTGCCGATGCCCTCGATCCGGATCTGATCTTGCTCGATCTCAACATGCCGGGGATGAACGGTCTGGAGACGCTGGATAAGCTGCGTGAACGCTCGCTCTCAGGCCGCGTGGTGGTCTTTAGCGTCTCCAATCATGAAGAAGATGTCGTTACCGCGCTCAAGCGTGGTGCGGATGGTTATCTGCTGAAAGATATGGAGCCGGAAGATCTGCTCAAAGCGCTGCAGCAAGCCGCCGCCGGTGAAATGGTTCTGAGCGAGGCTCTCACCCCGGTGCTGGCCGCCAGCCTGCGCGCCAACCGCGCCACCTCGGATCGTGATGTCAGCCAGTTGACTCCACGTGAGCGCGATATCCTGAAGCTGATTGCCCAAGGGTTGCCGAACAAAATGATTGCTCGTCGTCTGGATATCACCGAAAGCACGGTAAAAGTGCATGTAAAACATATGCTGAAAAAGATGAAGCTGAAATCCCGCGTTGAAGCGGCGGTATGGGTCCATCAGGAGCGTATTTTCTAATCACTCTTCCGGCAGCAAGTTCCAGCGCGGGTCATCTGCAGGTGCCGCCAGCAGCGGTTCCGTCAGCGCGAGCGTGATCTCATTGGAGGAGACACGCTGCCCCTTTTCATCTTCCACCACCACTGACAACCGCCAGCGGTTACTTGCCCCTTCGCTATCATCCCAGGCGGGCATAATAATGCTCCAGCCATCGCTGTCATTCGCGTTAGCCGGCGAGGTCAGACTCAGCGCCTGAGCATCTCCCTGCCAGTGCAATTGACGCACGCCATGAGCACTGCGGATTTGCAATTTGAGCATCACCGTCTCGCCCGGTTTCAGATCCCAGGGGGGTGTAGCCAGCCAAACGGAGAGCGTCTTACGCTGGCGAAACTCCATCACCGGCAGGTTCTGGCGCTCAACCGGATCGTAGCGACTGCCGCGTAGCGATCGGCTCGCGGCGACTTCGCTGGCCGAGAGCTGTTTTTTTAGCGGTACGCCAAAGCGATAATTTACCTTCAGCCCAAGGTTGTTCTGACTGACACCGCTCTCGCCCTGTTTATGGGCTGCGGTAAAGGTCAACAGCGGGATGGGGGTGTAATCCAGCCCCAGGTTCACCGCCAGCGGATTATGGTAGCCGGTACCGCTGTGAAACAGATCGACGTTATCGCCAAAATATTGTTCGAAGCTGACGCTGGTATTGAGGTGATGGTAGAACGGCAGCCAGGCTCTGGCGGTCACGTCGTACCCGCGCGCCATCCGCTGCTCCTCCAGCGCAGTGGCGTTGCGCCAGCTGGCCAGCGGGTGGTAGTAGTTGGCCGACAGCCGCAAATATTCACCCCACGCCTCGGCCCCTACGCCCGCACGCTGCAGGTTTTCATCCAGCAGATTGTCATAGAAGGTGTTGTAGCCCACCAGCCAGTTGCCGGCAATCCAACGCTGCCCCACCCCCGCATTACCGACCAGCCCGTCCTCCTGCTGGGTTAAACCCATCTGGCTATAGCTCAGGAAACGGTTGTTATCCTGCCAGGGAATAAACCAGCTACCGTGGCTGCCGGTGAAATTCCCCTCCTGATCTACCAGCAGATCAACGCTGGCGTTGCCCCAGGGCTGAAGCCAGGATTCGATTTGCTGATTGACCTGCTCGCTCACCACATCCCGCACCTGGCCGAAGGCAAACAGCCGGGCCTGCTCCTCGGTTGTCAGGCCGTTGTCGGTCATGCTGGCTTCACCAAAAGCTTTTGCCATCTCCGCCAGATGTTTCTCGCCCTCACCGGTAGGACGGGCGAGGCCGAGATCGGGTAAGCCATCGTTATTGTTATCGAAAGGATTCTGTGCCTGTTCAACGAAGGTGTTAGGCGCAGCAGTAACGCTTCCAGCGAGGGAAAGAAGGATCGGGATCAGGATTCTGACGCGAGGTAACACAGCCATCAATGTCGTAAAGGGGGCCCTGTGAAAATCAAAAACACCCCCATACTTTAACGTTTTGTGACGCCTTTTGCAGCCTTAAGGGGAATTTTCAGGAATAACCTGACACTGCGCCAGCAGCCCTTTTAGCTCCGGAATGCAGGAGCCGCAGTTGGTGCCACAGCGCAGTGCGGCGCCCAGGGCGATTGCCGATTCACATCCCCCGGCAATCGCCTGACGGATCGCCTCCTCCCCGACGCTAAAACAGCTGCAGACGATGCGCCCCTGCGCGGGGCGCTCGTTCGACCCCTGCCCGCTGAGCAGAGCATGCCGGGCATCCAGCGTCCGGGGCGGCTGGTCAAAGGCTTCGCTAATAGCCTGATGCGCCAGTTCAGGGCGTTCGGTGCCACTCCAGAACCCCAGCATCAGCGCGCCATTGTGCCAGGCCAGCAGGTTACTCTGCGTCCCGCTCTGGGCCACCTGCAGTTGCCAGCCATGAGCGCTGCAGTGATTCATTAGCTCCTCCAGCAGCGGTCGGTCCGCGGCCAGCGTAAACCGCTGCACACCGGTTGCCGCTTTACGCCACCAGGTGACATAACCGGGCAGTTCCGGCGCCTCGCGGCTGTAGAGCTCCCCCTGCCACCCGGGCTGCCAGGGCATGACCCGAACCGCAGTCTGTTTGCACTCTGGCTGACCGGAGAGCGGATCGCGCCGCCCTTCCACCAGCGCGTTGATCTTCCCCTGACGGGCAAAGACGCTGTTCCAGTGCATGGGGGCGAAGAGCTCGCCGTCGCGCTGGGCCGTGCTGACGCGGATCCGGGCCACCATCACCCCGCGAGGTGAGCTGATGCGGGCCAGCCGATCGTCGTGCAGCCCCAGGCGCGCGGCATCGCTGACACTTACCTCCACCGTCGGTTCGTCGCAGTGCTGCATTAATCTGGCTACGTAACCGGTGCGGGTCATGGTATGCCACTGATCGCGCACCCGCCCGCTGTTAAGAATAAAGGGGTACAGCGCATCTGGCGTGGCGCCGTGCCGCTGCGGCGTAACCGCCACCAGTTGGGCCCGTTGCAGGCGCGCCCTGTCCAGCGGCCACTGCCTGGGGGTGAGCGAATCCCACTGTTCCCGGCTCAGATTTGCCAGCGCTCCCAGATTCAGCGCCCGCGTGCCCGGGTTTTCGAATGCGGTGAGTGCGGCATGTTCACAGAAGATTTCATGGGGATGTTGCCAGCTAAAGGCCGCGCCGTGGCCAAGCTGCTCTGCGATACGGGCGACAATCCACCAGTCAGGTTTCGCCTCGCCTGGGGCGGGCAAGAACGCACGCTGGCGCGAGATACGCCGCTCGGAGTTGGTGACGGTGCCCTCCTTTTCGCCCCAGCCCAGCGCCGGAAAACGCACATGGGCGAAACGGCTGGTGTCGGTGTCGCGCATCACCTCAGAGACGATCACCAGCGGACAGGCAGCCAGCGCCTGGCACACCGTGTGGCTATCGGGCAGCGACACCGCCGGATTGGTGCCCATGATCCAGACCGCCTTCACCTCACCCCGGGCGATGGCATCAAACAACTCTACCGCCATCAACCCCGGCGTTTGCGCCAGCCGTTCTGTACCCCAGAAGCGGGCCACCCGGCTAAGATCGTCCGGCTCAAAATTCATGTGTGCCGCCAGCTGGTTGGCCAGCCCGCCCACCTCGCGCCCCCCCATCGCATTTGGCTGTCCGGTCAGCGAAAAGGGGCCGCACCCTTCGCGATCGATTTTGCCGCTGGCGATATGGACGTTGATGATGGCATTGCATTTGTCGCTGCCGCTGGCGGACTGGTTAATACCCATGGTGTAGAGCGTAATGGCCCGCGGGGCGGCGATAAACCACTGATAGAAGGTCTCCACGACCCTGGTGGGCAGTTCGCAGAAGGCCGCCACCCGGCTCACAGGCCAGTCGCGCGCTCGCTGTTGGGCCTCGCTATCGCCTGCGCCAAGCGCATTGAGCAAGCCGACAAAGAGGCCCGCGTCGCTGCCCGGCGCCAGTTTAATATGCAGGTCGGCGATATCGCAGGTAGCGGTACGACGGGGATCGATAACCACCACCTTCAGCGCCGGGTTCGCCGCGCGCGCCTGCACCAGACGTTGATAGAGCACCGGATGGGTCCAGGCGGCGTTCGAGCCTGCCAGCACCACCAGATCGCTGTTTTCGATGTCCTGATAACTGCACGGCACCATATCTTCCCCAAAAGCACGCTTGTACCCCACCACCGCTGACGACATGCAGAGCCGAGAGTTGGTGTCGATGTTGGCGGCGCCGATGAATCCCTTCATGAGCTTGTTGGCAGCGTAGTAGTCTTCCGTCAACAGCTGGCCCGAGGCATAAAACGCCACCGCCTGCGGGCCGAAGCGGTCAATAATTTCACGCAGCCGCTGACCCGCCGCATCCAGCGCCCGGGGCCAGCTCACCGGCTGGTTATCCAGCTCCGGTTGCAATAACCGGCCTGCTAATCCCGTGGTCTCCCCGAGCGCAGAACCTTTGACGCACAGTCGCCCAAAGTTGGCCGGGTGCTGCTCATCACCCCGCACGGTGACGGAACCCTCCTCAACGCGGGCCACTACGCCACAGCCTACGCCGCAGTAGGGACAGGTGGTTCGGGTTTCACTCATGAGGCCTCCGCGCGCATGAGCAGCGCTTCGCTGCTGACCCACACCTGATTGCCTTCAATTTTAACCGGCCAGGCGCGTACGGCCTGCTCCCCGGTATCACACTGGCGGCCATCGCGCAGGCGAATGCGCGTTTTATAGAGTGGCGAAATCACCACCGGCTCGCCGCCCGCGTCGCCCAGAATACCGCGCGACAGCACATTCGCGCTGCTGCCCGGCTCCAGATCGTCCAGCGCATAGACCGCTTTGCCAAAGCGGAACAGCGCAATCTGTTGTTCCCCCAGTCGGGCGCCAATCCCGGCCTGCTCGGGGATCTCGTCAATCCCGCAGATCGCCTGCCAGCGTTTGTGCTGAACCGGTGCCGCCTCGTTAACCTGACTGCGGAACAACGCCAGACGGTGAGGATCCGCAAGGGTGGTTTGCCATTCGCACTGGTAGGTATCCACCACGCGCGCCATCTCTTGCTCCAGCTCCGCGGCAATACCGAGGCTGTCTTCAATGATTACCTCACGAAGATACTCCAGCCCTCCTTCAAGGTTATCCATCCAGGTACTGGTACGCTGCAGACGATCGGCGGTGCGGATATAGAACATCAGGAAGCGATCCACCAGACGGATCAGGGTCGCGTCGTCAAGATCGCTGGCGAAGAGATCGGCATGGCGCGGCTTCATGCCGCCGTTACCGCACAGATAGAGATTCCAGCCCTTATCGGTGGCAATCGCCCCCACGTCTTTGCTCTGGGCTTCAGCGCACTCGCGCGTACAGCCGGAGACGGCCATTTTGATTTTGTGCGGAGCACGCAAACCTTTGTAGCGATTCTCCAGGGTGACGGCGAGGCCGGTGGAGTTCTGCACCCCGTAACGGCACCAGGTCGACCCCACGCAGGATTTGACGGTGCGTAGCGATTTACCGTAGGCATGCCCGGTTTCGAAGCCCGCCGCAACCAGTTCGCGCCAGATGTCCGGCAACTGATCCAGCCGGGCACCAAAGAGATCGATACGCTGCCCACCGGTAATTTTGCTGTAGAGTTGATAACGTTTGGCGATCTGTCCGATGGCGATCAGCCCGTCCGCCGTCACCTCTCCGGCGGCCATCCGCGGCACCACCGAGTAGGTGCCATCTTTCTGAATATTGGCGAAGTAGCGATCGTTGGTGTCCTGCAGGGGCAGATGCGCCGGCTTCAGCAGGTATTCGTTCCAGCACGAGGCCAGCACCGATCCCACCAGCGGTTTACAGATTTCACACCCGTGGCCCCTGCCGTAGCGGCTAATCAGCTGATCAAAGGTATGAATCCGGTTGACGCGAACCAGGTGGTAGATCTCCTGGCGCGAGTAGGGGAAGTGTTCACAAATATCTTTTTTCACCTCCACACCCTGGGCCGCCAGTTGGTACTCCATCACCTGCTTCACCAGCGCGCTGCAGCCGCCGCAGCCGGTGGCCGCTTTGGTGCACTGCTTGATGGCCCCCATATCGCCAGCGCCGCTGCTGACCGCCTGGCAGATATCCCCTTTGCTGACGTTATGACAGGAACAGATTTGCGCGCTCTCCGGCAGGGCCGCCACGCCGAGGGCTTTCGGCGCGTTACCGGCGCTGGCGGGCAGGATCAGGGTCTCCGGATCTTTCGGTAGCGCAATGCCGTTGAGCATCATCTGCACCAGGGTGGCGTACTCTGCGGCATCGCCTACCAGCACGCCCCCCAGCAGGGTTTTGTTGTCGGCGCTGACCACGATTTTTTTATAGATCTGCTGCGGGCCGTGCGTCCACTGATAGCACAGAGCGCCCGGCGTGCGGCCATGTGCATCGCCAAACGAGGCGACATCCACCCCCAGCAGCTTGAGCTTGGTGCTCATATCCGCCCCGGTAAAACCGCTCTCTTCACCGGCAAGGGTGGCGGCGGCTACGCGGGCCATCTGATAACCCGGGGCGACCAGCCCGTAGATCTTGCCCTCCCACAGGGCGCATTCACCAATGGCATAGATATCCTTATCCGGCGTGCGGCACTGGTTATCAATGCAAATTCCGCCGCGTTCGCCGAGCTGAAGCCCGCTCGCCCGGGCCAGGGCGTCCTGGGGGCGGATCCCCGCCGAGAAGACCACCATATCGGTCGCCAGCTCGCCGCCGTCGGCAAAGCACAGCACCAGACCGGCCTGCGTCATGGCAATTTCGCTGGTCGCTTTGCTGGTGTGTACCCCTACCCCGAGGGCTTCGATTTTACGTCGCAGCATAGCTGCCCCGTCGTTGTCGAGCTGCACCGCCATCAGATTGGGGGCAAACTCCACCACATGCGTTTCCAGCCCAAGCTGTTTCAGGGCGTTGGCGGCTTCGAGCCCCAGCAGCCCGCCGCCAATGACCACCCCGGTACGCGAATTTTTCGCCTGCGCGGCGATCTGGTCCAGATCGTCGAGTGTACGGTAGACAAAGCAGCCCGGCAGATCATGCCCCGGCACCGGCGGCACAAAGGGATAAGAGCCGGTCGCCAGGACCAGCTTGTCCCAGTGGGTTTCATGCCCCGAGGCAGACCGCACAACGCGCGCATCGCGATCGATCGCCACCACCTGCCGGGAAAGGCGCAGTTCGATCCCATGTTCGGCAAAGAAATCCCCCTCGACCATCGACAGAGAGTCGGCGCTACGTCCGGCAAAATAGTCAGAAAGATGCACGCGGTCATAGGCGGCGTATCGCTCCTCGCCAAAGACTACAATCTGATATTGCTGGTGCAGATTGTGTTTTACGCACTCTTCCAGAAAATGGTGACCGACCATACCGTGCCCCACCACCACCAACGTTGGTTTTGTCATAGCGTTCTGTCCTGCAACCTGCGGCTGCGTTGTGAATCGATCGAACAGCCAGTCCGCCTGGGCGGGTTCTGACTGAGCCAGTAAGTCCGTGAAGGTTGCCGCGCTGCGGCACTCTCCCAGCAACAGCACGCCCGCAAGCCTGCCGTCGCGGATCAGTAATCGACGATAGTGCCGGGTCAGGGGATCCCAGCTGGTCCAGAGGGCATCCCCCTCTCCGGCCGCGACCTGACCGGCGCTGAAGAGCTCAATCCCTGTCACCTTCAGGCGCATCCCGCTTTCAGTGGCGGCAAAGGGTGCGCAATCTTCCCCTGCCAGCCGCGCCGCCAGCACCTCCGCCTGCGCCAGACAAGGGGCGACCACTCCCCAGGTCTGGCCGTCCAGTTCGCAACATTCGCCAATGGCGCTAACGCCCTCAATGGCGCTCTGCATCTGCTGGTTCACCAGGATGCCGCGCCCGCACGGGACCCCGCTCTCCTGGGCCAGCGCGATGCGGGGTTTCACTCCCGTCGCCAGTAGCACGCGGGTGGCACTGAGTTCTCGCCCGGTGCTGAGCGTGACGTGCTGGGGGTGTATCTCGCGGATGGCGCACTCCAGCTCGCTGTGAATACCGCGCTCGCACAGGGCCTCTTCCAGCAAGGCTCCGGCCTGCTGATCCAGCTGCTGATCCATCAGCCAGGAGCCGCGATGTATCAAGGTGACGTTGTCACAGATTCGTTTCAACGCCGCAGCAGCTTCAACGCCGAGCACCCCGCCGCCCAGCACCACCGCAGGGCCAGGGATAGAGAGAATGGCCTCAACATCGGCCTGGGTACGAAAGGTAAAAACATGCGGATGGTGACTGCCCGGGATCGGCGGCACGATGGGCTGCGAGCCGGTGGCGAATACAAGTTCATCCCACGCCAGACTACGCGCATCGGTATGAAGTAAACGGGCCGCGATATCGACCCGCACCACCTGCTCGCCGTTGATGACCTCGACCCCGCGCTGTTGATACCAGTCGTCATCGTGATAACCGATGTCGGCAAACGCCTTCTCGCCCCCCAGTACCGGTGAAAGCTGAATGCGGTTATAGGCGTGACACGGCTCATCGCCGATCGCGGTGATAGTAAAGCGACCTGGAGCACGGGCTGTCAGTGCCTCAATCAGTCGCGTTGCCGCCATGCCGTTGCCGATGATGACCAGTCGCATAGAGAGTCCTCAGGCCGCTTTCGGCTGTTTTTCGTAGAGAAAGTGCAGGATCTGCTGACGCATGTGGTGATACCGGCTATCGTCCGCCAGCTGCACCCGGTTGCGCGGGCGCGGCAGGTCGACGCGCAGGATCTCCCCCACCGTCGCCGCCGGGCCGTTGGTCATCATCAGCACCCGGTCCGAGAGCAGCACCGCCTCGTCGACGTCGTGAGTAATCAACACAATGGTGGTGTTAAGCGCCTGCTGAATGTTCATCACGGAGTCCTGCAGATGGGCACGGGTCAGGGCATCAAGCGCGCCGAACGGCTCATCCATTAGCAGGACTTTTGGCTTCATGGCCAGCGCCCGGGCGATGCCGACACGCTGCTTCATGCCGCCCGAGATCTCTCCCGGGCGCTTGTGCAGGGCGTGGCCCATCTGCACGCGGTCGAGATTGTGCTCAATCCACTCTTTACGCTCAGCCTTGCTCATGGTGCGGCGAAAGACCTGATCCACCGCCAGCGCCACGTTGTCGAAGCAGGTGAGCCACGGCAGCAGGGAGTGATTCTGGAAGACCACCGCCCGCTCCGGTCCCGGCCCGGCGATTTCGCGGTTATCGCAAATCAGTCCCCCTTCGGTGGGCAACGTAATCCCGGCAATCAGATTTAGCAGCGTCGATTTCCCGCAGCCGGAGTGGCCAATCAGGCTGACAGTTTCGCCTTCGTGGATATCGAACGAGACATTCTGCAGCGCCAGAAACTCGCCGCTGGCGGTGGAAAAACGCTGGCTAACGGCCTGGACCTGAATTAATGGTTTCATGTGCGCTCCTTATTTATCCTGCCAGCTGAAGCGGCGGGCGATGAGCATCAGCCCCTGCTCCAGCAGTAACCCGACCACGCCGATAATGACGATGGCGATGAGAATGTTTTCAACGTTGAGGTTGTTCCACTCGTTCCAGATCCAGAAGCCGATACCCAGTCCGCCGGTTAGCATCTCGGCGGCGACAATCACCAGCCAGGCAATACCAATTGAGAGGCGCCCCCCGGTGAGTACCGCAGGCAATACGGCGGGGAAGAGAATGCGGCGCATCACGGTCCACTCGGAGAGTTGCAGCACCCGCGCCACGTTGAGGTAGTCCTCCGGTATACGGCGTACCCCCTCGGCGGTGTTGATCACCATCGGCCAGATAGAGCAGATAAAAATGGTCCAGCTGGAGGCCGGTTCGGCTTTCTGGAATAGCAGCAGACCAATCGGCAGCCAGGCCAGCGGACTGACCGGGCGCAGCAGCGCGACAAGCGGGGTGAACATGCGTGAGAAGAAGACAAAACGGCCAATCAGGAAGCCAAGAGGGATCCCCACCAGCGCGGCGAGGCCGAACCCCACCGCCACGCGCTGCAGCGAGGCCAGCACATTCCAGCCGATACCCATGTCGTTTGGCCCGTCACGATAGAACGGATCTGCAAACAGGGTTCGCGCCGACTCCAGAGTGCTGAGCGGCGTAGGAAAACCTTTACTGTTGATGGCGGCCAGCTGCCAGCAGAGCACCAGCAACCCAAGACCCAGTACGGCCGGGATAAGCTGTTGTAAAAAACCGTTCATTCGGCGGGCAAATGCCGGGGCGCGCCGACGCACCTGAACCGGCGGCAGCGTAATGACTTCCCCGGTGACGGGCGTCTCCACCGCCGCTTTGGTGTTTTGCAGATGTTTCATATCAGGCCTCCGTACGGTGAATGGCAAAATTGCGGGCATAGGCTTTCGGATCGGTTCCGTTCCAGACGGTGCCGTCCATCAGGGTGCTGCTGCGCATGGGTGAAGTGGGTGCGGTGATCCCGCCGACTGCCGTGGCGGCCTCCTGCCAGATATCAGTGCGATTGATGCGGCTGGCGAGAGCGGCATAGTCCGGGTCGCTTTTCAACAACCCCCAACGGCGGAACTGGGTCAAAAACCACATGCCATCGGAGTGCCAGGGATAGCTGACTGCCCCCTCGTCAAAAAAGCGGATCGGGTGACTGTCCTGCCAGCGGTCGCCAAGGCCGTTGTCGTACGCCCCCAACATTCGGCCCGTGAGATACTGCTCTTTCGTATTGAGCCAGGCCCGGCGGGCAAGAATTTGCGCGGTTTCGCGTTTATTCTCCGGCGAGGCGTCGATCCAGCGTTGCGCCTCCATTACGGCACAGACCAGCGCCCGGGCGGTATTGGGGTGCTGCGCTACCCATGCGCTGCGGGTACCAAGAATTTTTTCAGGGTGATCCGGCCAGATCGCCTGGCTGGTGGCGGCGGTAAAACCAATTCGATCGTTGATGGCGCGAGCATTCCACGGCTCGCCGACGCAAAAGCCCACCATGTTGCCGATGCGCATGTTCATCACCATCTGCGGCGGCGGCACCACCACGGTGCGCACGTCGTCAAAGGGGTTAATTCCCGCGCTTGCCAGCCAGTAGTAGAGCCACATGGCATGCGTGCCGGTGGGAAAGGTATGGGCGAAGGTGTAGGTCCCCGGCGCCTGCTGCGAGACCTGCTTGTGCAGCCCTTCGGCATCCCGTATCCCCTGCTCCGCCAGATCCATCGACAGGGTAATAGCCTGGCCGTTCTGGTTCAGGGTCATCAGGTTCGCCATCGGCGTGGCCTTACCGGCAATCCCCAGCTCCAGGCCATACAGCAGGCCATAGAGAATGTGGGCCGCGTCCAGCTCGCCCGCGACCAGCTTGTCTCGCACCGCCGCCCAGCTCGCCTCTTTGGTGGGCACGATGGTGATCCCATATTTTTTATCGAACCCTTTGAGGGCCGCGATAGCCACCGGGGCGCAGTCCGTCAGCGGAATAAATCCGACGCGTACGGTTTCCAGTTCTGGCTTATCTGAGCCTGCAGCCCAGGCCGCCTGCATGATGCCGGGTAACATCATTGCCCCGCCTGCCAGCGCGCTGGCCTGTAAAAAACGCCGTCTCGTCCACTCCACCATGCCCACTCCTGAAAAAAAGCCAAAAAAAAGCGTCCGACAGTGCCGAAGCACTGCAGGACGCCTTTATCCCGAAGACTGACGCACCGCCGTTGGCACGTCGTCGAAAAATGGTTAATGAGTTAATGCAAAGGTGATGCCAGCTTTTAACGGCTTCATTTCCGGGCTTTTTCACGCCAGGCGGCAGCAAAACGCACCCCAACCATGCAGCAAATGCCCACAGACCGTGCAACTACTCCTTTGGTGTTACCTGCCAGAGTGCTTTCACGGTGAGCAGCGCACGGGCGATATCCACCATGCGCTGGTTCTTGTCCATCGCCATCTTACGCAGCTGACACCAGGCCTGATCTTCGCTCATCTGCTGATGAGTCATCAGCACGCTTTTGGCTTTATCGATGATCTTGCGCTCCTCCAGGGTGTCGCGCATCGATGCCAGCTGCTGCGATAGCTGCTCTATCTCGCGCGCCTGCTGGCGAACCAGCGGTAAGAGTGGCTGAACAGGATAGTGGCCGAGGGGCTCATTGACCGCCGCAGCTTCCGGCGGGTAGTCGTCGGCGTGGGTAATCAGCCGATCGACGGCAATCATCAGATCGGCAATGAGCAGCTCTTCCTGGCTGCGCAGGTGTTCCAGCCGCTCGGTCAGCAGTGAAAACCAGTGCAGCGCCAGCACGCCGTTGTCCGCAGCAGGCTGTCGGGTGCAGGCCAGACGACGCAGCTGTTCCGCCTCCGCGCCGGGGGTGCTTAAGGTGAAATGCTCCTGCAACTGCTGAGGGGTAAGTGAGAGAAAAACGTCAAAGCAGGCCTGCTGGCCGTCGATGCGGTCCACCAGCGTCTGGCGCATCTCGTCGCTGAAGAAGCCCTGCGTAAAGCCGATGGCGCCCAGCGCCCGCTCCTGCCCGACCAGCTCTTTGCCCTGCATCAGACTATAAAGGGCAACAAAACGGCCCGCGATTTGCGGATCGTCAATGCTATCATTGAGTTGCGGCACGATACTGAGCAGGTGGCGCAGCGTGCGACTATAGTGCTCCATGGCGCGGTCAGCCCCCAGGGTGCGGGCCATAATCTGTTCGCGCAGGGTGGACAACTGTTCAAGATGATGCAGGGCATGGGCCACGCGCTCACAGAGCGCGGCGCTGGCCATCAGCGGTGAGCCCAGCGCCTGCTGTAAAGCGAGCAGCTGTTCATCCACCAGTGCGCGGCTGGCTTTACACTCCGGGGCATACAGCGCACCCTGTGAACAGAGCCAGATATTCGAGGCGCCGCGTTCGCACTGGAGCATATGCGCCAGATGGCTAATGCGGCTGACCAGCGTACCCAGCTGTGCCAGTTTGCAGAGCTGCTGTTTACGCATCAATTTTGCGTGCTGTAACCATTCGGTGGCGCCGGGTGGACTGCCCGTTATTTTCATCATGCTTACTCTCCCGGGTCGTTGGTATCAGGATCAGTAAGCAATAACCGTGCCTTATCATTTATCAGGAGAAAATATGCAGCAGATCGTGATTATCGCCAACGGGGCGGCCTACGGAAGTGAATCCCTGTTCAACAGCCTGCGTCTGGCCATCGCCCTGCGTGAACAGGACAACGCGCCGGAACTGAAGCTGTTTTTAATGTCTGATGCGGTCACGGCAGGGCTGCGCGGCCAGAAGCCTGCGGAGGGGTATAACATTCAGCAAATGCTGGAGATCCTGACGGCGCAAAATGTGCCGGTTAAACTCTGCAAAACTTGCACCGATGGGCGTGGCATCACGGCGTTACCGCTGATTGACGGCGTGGAGATCGGGACACTGGTTGAGTTGGCGCAGTGGACTTTGTCCGCCGATAAAGTATTAACTTTCTAATAATAACCTTCCGTAGATATATTTTTCTTATGGACGCGGTTGCAGCATCAAGTTTGCCTCTGGGTTGCCGATAGGCTCTTTACAATCACTCAGCAGGTATTTCACTTATGTTCAGGTCAATTCGCGCACGCATTATCGCGGCGGCAGTCGGGTGTCTGTTCGTCGCGTTACTTCTTAACACCGTAATCAACTACCAGGTCACCCGCCTGGATAACCTGCAAACACAGCGCGATATGCTCGCCAGCAGCGGCTCTAGTCATAGCCTCGCCATTGGCGACTGGGTTGCGACCAAAATGACCGCGATTACCTCCCTGCAAAGCGTGGCCCTGACCGAAGATCCAGTACCGGTCTTCAAACAGCTGGCGCAGGCAGCGGGTTTTAGTAACGTCTATGTGGGCTATGCGACGAAAACCGCGAAATTTTCTGACCCGACCGGCGTGCCCGCCGATTACGACCCCACCGTACGCCCGTGGTATCAGCAGGTGCTGAACGCCGACGCACCGGCGGTAACGGCCCCCTACGTGGATGCCGGCACCGGTAAACTGGTGGTCACCTTCGCAGTACCGGTTAAAGAGAACGGGACGTTGAAAGCCGTTGTGGCGGGAGATGTGGTGATGGACAGCGTGGTGGCGAACGTGCGCGAGATCCATCCCACGCCGGCCAGCAGCGGCCTGCTGGTCAACAGCGATGGCAGCGTCATTGCCGCCAGCGATCCGGCTCTGACGCTGAAACCCTTTGCGGAAGCCATCAGCGGTGCCGACCTCAATGCCCTGAAAAAAGGGGAAACCTCTACCGGCCTGCTGAAAGGCGCCGAGAAGAACTTTGCCGCCACGCCGATCCCGGGTACCCAGTGGATGCTGGTGGTGGCTTTGGATCAGCACGATGCCACCAGCGGTATGCGCTCGATGCTGAAAGCCTCCGCCCTGTCGCTGGTGATTTTGATCCTGCTCGCCGGCGCGGTAGTGCACGTCACCATTGCCCGCCTGCTTAAACGCCTGTCGGAAATTCGCGACGCCATGCACGCCATCGCCAACGGCACCAACGATCTCTCCCAGCGCCTGCCAGAGCAAGGCCAGGACGAAGTGGCCGAGATTGCCCACGCCTTTAACGCCTTTAGCGACAAGCTGTCGGTGGTGATGGCCCAACTGCGCGACGCCAGCGCGTCGGTGAAAACCGCCGCCCAGGAGATTGCCGCCGGGAACCACGACCTTTCTGGCCGCACCGAGCAGGCGGCCTCAAGCCTGCGTGAAACCGCCAGCGCTGTCGAGCAGATCACCGCCTCGGTGGCGCAGTCGACGGAGTCGGCGGTACAAGCAAACGATCAGGCCTCCCGTGCCACCGAAGCCGCCTCGCGCGGTGGCAATGTGGTGTCTCAGGCGATCACCACCATGCAGTCTATTGAGAGCGCCTCGGCCAAAATCGGGGATATCACCAGCGTCATTGACGGCATTGCCTTCCAGACCAATATTCTGGCGCTGAATGCCTCGGTGGAAGCGGCGCGCGCCGGTGAGCAAGGGCGTGGGTTTGCTGTGGTGGCGGGCGAAGTGCGTAATCTGGCCAGCCGCAGCGCCCAGGCGGCGAAAGAGATCAAATCCCTGATCGACTCAACCACCCAGAGTGTGGCTACCGGCTCGCGTTATGTGCACCTGGCGGGTGAGAGCATGCAGGAGATCGTGGCCAGTATCGGCAGTGTGTCCGGCATCATGCACCAGATCACCGTCGCCACTCACGAGCAGATGAAAGGGATTCAGGAGATTAACCACGCGGTGAATCATCTTGACCGGATGGTGCAGCAGAACGCCGAACTGGTTGTACAATCTGCCGCTGCCGCCAGCGCACTGCAGGGCCAGGCGGGCGAACTGGCTGAAACGGCCGGGCATTTCCGCATTTAATCTTAATCTGACGCGCATTCACCGTGAAAATGCGCGTCAGTGAAGCCCTTTCAGAAAGATTGTCATTTTTGTTTAAGGCTTATTCTTTTTTTTGATCAAAATCAGCACTCCAACCCCACCCCTTTGGTGTTATGCAGCGAGTGGATTGTGAACAACATCACGCTCAGGATTAACCGCAGGGAGCGCGTTTTTTCGCATAACGGGGTAAAAAATGGCACTGGTGAAAACAAGTTTAAAACTCTTTGGTGGGGATACGGTGGTGGTGCGCTGCTCAGAGCGTTGTCATATCCATCTGATGAACAGCAAGGCGCCGCAGAAAACGCAGGCAGATATACTCAGCGTACAAAACCGGGATAATGCCTGGCTGACGGTGCCCTATACCGGCACCTGGGAGGTGTTAATCGATAGCCATAGCCAGTCGCTGGAGCATTCGATTAGTTTTGTGGCTGCTTAAAACGAAAACGCCCGGCTTCCCGGGCGTTTTTTCAGGCGTAGCCGGGGCGCAGATGGCTCTCCGGCGGGGTACAGTCCAGTAATGCTCGCACCTTCATTACCAGCTCATTCAGACACTCATCCTGCATTCCCAGACGCGTCAGCTCCTGGTCGAGTGAGAAGAGATATTGTGCGTTAGTGCCCAGCGGCCCGCTGGCGGCGGCGATCAATGGGGCGATAACCTGCGTGCGGGTATCAGATTCATACAGAGGATGACGCGGATCCATAATGAACACCAGCGCGTTAACGGTACGACCATCGTCGAGTTCCAGTTTGCACCAGCTCGGCATATAGCAGCCGGTGATCATCTCGCGTTTCCACAGCAGCGCCAGCTCCTCTTCAAGAGCGGTATCGGGTAGACGGTAGGCCACCCCCGTGGTGCGTCCGCCCTCTTTCAGTGCAAGCATGCGTCCCGGCTGACAAGCGCTACCGCGTCCCGCCGTCAGGCGCAGACAGAACGCACGGTGCCAGCCCGGTAGCGTACCGGTGGCCGACTCGACAAATTCCAGCGCCGGGTTCCACATTAACGAACCATAACCGAAGATCCAGACCGGACCCGCGTCCGGACGGCAGGCCAGCGTGGCCGCAAGCGACGCCGCACGCTGTTCAGCCGACCAGAGAAGCGACTCTTCAATCGCACCGAAGGCCGTTTTGCAATCGGCCTTCATTAAGAAATCTCGCGTTAACACATTGCACCTCCGCCACTGCATGCCTCCTTGCGACAACTTTTTTGAACCATCCAGGTCTTTTTACTGCTCATTTAGAAAGCAGTTCCAGTGACGATATGCAATTCCCTCGCCGCTTGCAACCCGGCGGTAGATTAATCGCCTTATTCGTCAAAGTTTGCAGTGTTGCGGTGTGATAGCGCTCACGCCTGACGCGCGTTTAGCGCTTTTTATGCCACTTATCGTCCTCTCCCTTCTCGTAATCCTGCTTAACGGCGGCCCAGGCAACCTTATGCGCTGTCTCCTCCCGGCTGTCATCACCCCGGCGATCATCCTTATCTTTATATTGATCCCAGGCGCTATTGAAGGCCTCTTTATAAATATCCTGCGCATGGGCAGGAAGCACATGCTGAACGCTATCGGGTAAATCGCTTTTTGATTTATAGGGCATTGTGAACCTCTCTTTTTCTGAACTTATTAAGTGTGGTAGACAACGCCAAATGGCGCCAGAAAAAGAAAGTAACTGTTAGAAAACGATTTATAATTAATTGTTATTCATTATTTATTTAGAAAAGATGCTGAATAATAGCTTCTTTACTCTAAATATCTTAAAAACCGTAAAATCAAGTAAAGCATCATCAGAAATTGACTGAATTCTGTTAACTTATTGACCTTCAGTTTCTATCTATAATTACAAGCACCTGCATTGATGGAGAAACACATGACAACCACACATGAGGCGGTTAAGACCCGCCACAAGGAGACGTCACTCATTTTCCCGGTGCTGGCACTGGCTGTGCTGTACTTCTGGGGAAGCACACAGTCACTGCCAGTGGTCATCGGCATTAATATCCTGGCGCTGGTGGGGATCCTTTCTAGCGCATTCAGCGTGGTGCGCCATGCGGATGTTCTGGCCCACCGTCTCGGCGAACCTTACGGCTCGCTCATTTTAAGCCTTTCCGTTGTTATTCTGGAAGTTAGCCTGATTTCCGCGCTAATGGCGACGGGCGACGCCGCGCCGACATTAATGCGCGATACGCTCTATTCCATCATCATGATTGTGACCGGCGGCCTGGTGGGCTTTTCGCTGCTGCTGGGTGGGCGCAAATTTGCCACCCAGTATATGAACCTGTTCGGTATCAAACAGTATCTGATCGCCCTCTTCCCGCTGGCGATTATTGTGCTGGTCTTTCCGATGGCGTTACCGGGCGGCAACTTCACCACCGGGCAAGCCCTGCTGGTGGCGCTGATCTCGGCGGCCATGTATGGCGTGTTCCTGCTTATTCAGACCAAAACGCACCAGAGTCTGTTCGTCTATGAACATGAAGATGACGGCGACGATCCGCACCACGGTAAGCCTTCCGCCCACAGTAGCCTGTGGCATGCCGTCTGGCTAATCGTGCACCTGATTGCCGTGATTGCGGTGACCAAAATGAATGCCAATCCGCTGGAGGCGCTGCTCACTGAGCTGAACGCGCCGGTGGCCTTTACCGGCTTCCTGGTAGCGCTGTTGATTCTCTCGCCGGAAGGGCTGGGTGCGCTGAAAGCGGTATTGAATAACCAGGTGCAGCGCGCCATGAATCTCTTCTTCGGTTCAGTGCTCGCCACCATCTCCCTGACGGTACCCGTGGTGACCCTGATTGCCTTTATCACCGGCAATGAGCTGCAGTTCGCTCTGGGCGCACCAGAGATGATTGTAATGGTCGCCTCGCTGCTGCTGTGCCAGATTTCCTTCTCTACCGGGCGTACCAACGTGCTGAACGGTGCCGCGCATATGGCCCTGTTTGCCGCCTACCTGATGACAATATTCGCCTGAGTGCGTGTCTGGCTTCAGGCCAAAAAAAACCCGCCGAGGCGGGTTTTTTTTATTAGTTGCTGGTATCCAGCTCTTCAAAGTTCTTTACCAGATCGTCAATCGCTTTGATCTGTTTCAGGAATGGCTCCAGCTTATCCAACGGCAGCGCGGACGGGCCATCGCATTTCGCGTTGGCTGGATCCGGGTGCGCTTCGATAAACAGACCGGCCAGACCGGTTGCCATCCCGGCGCGCGCCAGTTCAGTCACCTGGGCGCGACGACCGCCAGACGCGGCACCAAACGGGTCGCGGCACTGCAGCGCGTGGGTGACGTCAAAGATTACCGGCGACTGGTTAGAGACGTTCTTCATAACGCCAAAGCCCAGCATATCGACAACCAGGTTGTCATAACCGAAGTTCGCCCCACGGTCACACAGAATAACCTTGTCGTTACCGCCTTCGATGAACTTATCGACGATATTCCCCATCTGACCAGGGCTTACGAACTGCGGCTTCTTCACGTTAATCACGGCACCGGTCTTCGCCATCGCTTCGACCAGGTCGGTCTGACGGGCAAGGAACGCAGGCAGCTGAATGACGTCAACCACGTCTGCGACTGGCTGCGCCTGTGCGGATTCGTGTACGTCGGTAATGATCTTCACGCCGAAAGTCTGCTTCAGCTCCTGGAAAATTTTCATCCCCTCTTCCAGGCCCGGGCCGCGGTAAGAGTGAATAGAGGAGCGGTTGGCTTTATCAAAAGAGGCTTTGAACACATACGGGATGCCCAGCTTCTGGGTCACGGTCACGTAGTGTTCGCAGATACGCATGGCGAGGTCACGAGACTCCAGAACGTTCATGCCGCCGAACAGCACGAACGGCAGGTCGTTCGCTACATTAATGTCGCCAATGCTAACCACTTTTTGTTTCATAGGATTGCCTTATTCAAAGGTGAATCGGAATTATGATTAATGCAGTGTAATCGGTTTGTGCGCGATGGAGTTGATCTGCGCGCGAATCATCTCGCTGATCGGATCTTCCGGGCACTGTTCCACGAAATAGCTCAGATCGTTCAGCGCGACGTGGTCGCACTCCAGTTGAACGTAAATCAGGCCACGATCGCGGATTTCATAAGGGTCTTCCGGATTGAACTGTAACAGCACTTCACTGGCCCGTAAGGCCAGCTCCATCTGCCGCTCTTCCATCAGTGCGGACTTGAGGGTATCCAGCAATTTGCGGATCACCTCGGCGTTGTCGGCTTCGTCCAGATCTTCATTGAACAGCTCAGCCACCGGGCTGATGTTCCCCTTTAACCAGACGTCGAGGGTGTGCTCGTTGAGCGTCTCGCCGTTAAAGGGATTGATTAACCACATTTCGCCGTCCAGCCACTCGCCGCGCAGGATCATCTGCGTCGGGAAAATGACCGGCACCAGTGGAATATCCAGACGGTGGGCCACCCACAGGAAAATGGCCCCCAGCGACACCGCGCTTCCCTGGCGGTGTTTCAGAACCTGGTCCAGCCACAGGGCATCCGACAGACGATAAACGCCACGTTTATCGCCGAATCCCCATTCGCCATAGAAAAGCGAAATCAGCTTTTCCAGTTGCCACTCCTGTGGACGTGCTTCGCTAATTTCTTCACGCGCCAGGCTGGCGAGATGTTCCAGTTCATCGTAGACATACTGCGCGTTGAAATCATCGCGGATTATCTCGGATATCTGGACCATTCCATCGCACAACGGCACTTTGTTAAATTCGAAATCGGCTAAGGACTTCATACTTACCCCAGTAACGGTATTCTTGTGGTGGCGAGTTTAATGATGATGTACAGCACCACCAGCCCCAGCAAAAAGGCGATAAACCCCGCCTGCTGGCTGCGCGGACGACGTCGCCCCAGCGCAATAAAACCCAAAACGATGTAGATGATAACGCCAAACAGCTTCTCAGTCAGCCATCCCCCTTCTTGCGTAAAGGGCAGATAGCCCGTTTTCCACATTAAACCGACCCCGGAAAGAAACAGGACGGTATCAACGCAGTGCGGCGCAACGCGTACCCAGCGGGCGTTTATCAGCGCATTATTGCTGTAACGCCACCAGTACCGCAGGATGAAAAAACTGATGGTGAGTACCACGGCAGAAATATGCAGGGTGATTAACAGACTGAAACTCATGCCCGTTTTCCCAGCGTCAGGCGTTCATTGCCGCCGTAGTCACGACAGGTCTCCACCGAGGTATAGCCTGCCGCACAAAAAAGTTCGCGTACCGCTTCGCCCTGCGTCCAGCCGTGCTCCAGTAACAGCCAGCCGTCTGGCTGCAAGTGGTGACGCGCTCTGGTAATGATGTGGTCAAGATCGGCCAGCCCCGCATTGGCCGCCACCAGTGCGGTCAGCGGCTCAAAGCGCACATCGCCCTGCGACAGATGCGGGTCGAGCTCATCGATATAGGGCGGATTGCTGACGATCATTGAGAATGTCTGGTTGCCCAGCGCACTGAACCAGCTACTGCAAAGGACGGTGACGTTGCTTAAGGCATGGCGGGCTACATTGCGTTGTGCCAGCGCCACCGCATCGGGCATCAGGTCGACGGCGGTGATAGCGCAATCGGGTCGCTCGCTGGCCAGGGCCAACGCGATGGCACCGGTACCGGTGCCGAGATCGAGAATCTCGCAGGGGGTTGCAGGCAGACGCGCCAGCGCCTGCTCCACCAGACACTCGGTATCCGGACGCGGGATCAGCGTGGCCGCAGAGACATACAACGGTAGCGACCAGAACTCACGCTCGCCGACCAGATGCGCCACCGGCTCGCCGGTTTTGCGTCGGGCCAGCAGTTCATCCAGCTGTGCCTGCTGTTCAGCCGTCAGTGGCGTTTCACCGAACGCGAGAATATAGGTGCGTGCCTTGCCGGTCACATGCTCCAGCAGGATCTCGGCGTCGCGGCGGGGGCTTTCGCTCTCCGCCAGCGCTGCAATAGCCTGCTGTAGCCAGTGGTGAAAATCCATTAATCCTGCTCTGCCAGCGCCGCCAGCTGATCGGCCTGGTACTCCTGCACGATGGGCTCAATCAGGGCGTCGAGCTTGCCTTCCATGGTCTCATCCAGACGGTAGATGGTGAGGTTAATACGGTGGTCAGTCACGCGACCCTGCGGGAAGTTGTAGGTACGGTTACGATCGCTGCGATCGCCGCTACCCAGCAGGTTACGGCGGGTAGAGGCTTCGGCCTGCTGGCGTTTTGCCACCTC
>ERZ773187.756-NODE-756-length-29036-cov-12.642248_pt1 | contig 29036 bp, 34 predicted proteins | sample MGYA00511242_ERZ773187 | MGnify/ENA primary metagenome ERZ773187 (study PRJEB29015, sample SAMEA2737744) | human gut metagenome | biome: human gut; feature: human-associated habitat; material: faeces | place: China | collected 2012 ...
ATAAACAGCATCGGGTTCATGATGATCGGCGCACCGAACAGGATCGGTTCGTTGATGTTAAAGAAGCTTGGCACCACGCCCATTTTGCCAATGGTACGCAGATGGGTGACGCGGCTGCGCAGCAGCAGGAACGCCAGCGGAAGAGTAGAACCGACGCCGCCAATCAGCAGGTAGTGATCCCAGAAGCCCTGCAGGTATACGTGCGGCAGGGCAGCCCCTGCGGCCAGTGCGGCCTGGTTTGCAGAGAGGTTTGCCATCCAGAACGGGTTCATGATGCCGGTCACAATCAGCGAGCCGTGGATGCCCGCGAACCAGAAGATCTGGCACAGCAGCACAGAGAGCAGAATGGCAGGCAAGGAGTCAGACGCCGAAACCAGCGGCTCCAGCAGGTGCATAATCGCCTGGGGAATAATCATGCCGGTCTGCGCTTCAATGAACAGGTTCAGCGGGTGCAGCGTACCGATCACCACCATCACCGGGATCAGGATCTCAAACGAACGGGCCACCCCGGTCGGCACCTCTTTTGGCAGGCGGATGGTGACGTTGTTCTGCTTCAGCCACGCATAGACGCGGGTGGAGTAGATGGCGGTGATCAGCGCGGTGAAAATCCCCTGGCCCGACAGATACTGGGTGGAGATTTTGCCATCGGCATAGGGCGCAGCCACCAGCAAGAATGCCATAAACGCCAGCAGGCCAGACATCACCGGGTCGAGGTTAAACTGACGACCCAGGCTCGCGCCGATACCCACCGAGATAAAGAAAGTCATTACGCCCATGCTGAGGTTGAAGGGCAGCATCAGCTGTTCGCGGTAGGTCTGGGAGAAATCCAGCCAGCCGCGGGCAAAGCTGTTGGTGGTGTCCGCTGAGAACGGCGGGAAGATAAACACCAGCATAAACGAGCCGATGATCATGAACGGCAGCGCGGCGGTAAAGCCGTCGCGGATGGCAATCACATACTTCTGCTGGCCAAGCTTCGCCGCCAGCGGGGTAATGGACTGCTCAATGACGGCAACCATAGACTGATATAACGAACTCATGAGAACACCTTCTTAGTGTGCCGCTTCAATGAGCGACAGAGCGTAATCCAGCACCTTATCACCACGCTGCATGCCGTAGTCCATCATATCGATGGCCTGCACCGGAATGCCTTGCGTAGCAGCCTTGTCTGACAGCGTCTTTATCATGTATTTCACTTGTGGTCCGAGAAGTACCACCTGGTATTGCGGAAACTGCGTATCAAATTCGGCCACGCCGTACGCATCAATCTTCACCGGAAGACCTCGCTCATCCGCCGCTTCAACCATTTTCCTGACCAGCAGGCTGGTGGACATTCCGGCAGAACAACACAGCATTATCTTGAACATCGACGACCATCCTCTAAATGTAAAAAGTTATTGCGGGTCTGATTGGACATCATGCGGAAACCGGTTTCCATTTATAAAAGACAGAAGTGTGACAGCTATCAATATCCGTTACTTATGGCGCTAATTATCACGATCGGTGTCACACTATTTGGCGTGTTTTGCATCAAAATGAGTGGAAACGGAAAATCGGTTTCCATAGAAAACGGAAACGGATATACTTCTTTTTGGCTAAAATGTGAGCCAATGCGGTAATGGAATTTGCAGGGCGGGGCCGTCCTGTCAGGGGAGAAAGATGTCTACAATCAACGATGTATCACGTCTGGCCGGGGTGTCCAAAGCCACGGTATCACGGGTGTTGAGCGGGTCGCGCGGTGTAAAGGAAGCCAGCCGTCAGGCCGTTTTGAAAGCGGTGGATGAGCTGAACTATCGACCCAATGTGATTGCGCAGTCGCTGCTGAGCCAGTCAACCGGCTGTATCGGGGTGATCTGTGCGCAGGATAATATCAACCAGAGCACTGGTTACCTGTACGCGCTGGAAAAACAGCTTAGTCAGCATCAAAAGCATCTGCTGTTGCGTTTTGCCAACACCAAAGCCGAGGTGATGAACGCGCTTGAAGAGCTTTCGTGTGGGTTGTGCGACGACATTCTCATTATTGGCGCCCGTTTTCCGCTGAGTGTCGATCAGGAAAATGTCATTCTGGTGGACTGCATGCAGGCGGCGGATAACGTCAACAGCATTCAGTTCGATCACGCGTTCGCCGCAGAAACCGCCTGTAATTTCCTCACCAGCCAGGGGCGCCGCCAGATAGCGCTGATCCATCCGCAGGGTAGCGGCTTTGCCGATCAGGTGCTGCTGGGCTACAAGCACGCGCTGGAGAAAAACTTCCTGCCCTTTAATCGCAACCTGGTCTTTATGGAGGCCACCTCGTCATCCGTGGCGTTGCAGGAGTTGCTGAACAATGCGAGCACGCTGAACTTCAACGCCTTACTGGTTGCTGATGAGCAAGAGGCGCAGCGGGTGATCCCGCAGCTGCAGGCGTTTAACAAGTCCGTACCGGGTGACATCATGGTCTTCAGTCTGGCTGGCTCCCTGCATTTACCGGGTATCCCAACCATTCCGGCGATTGAATACTCGATGGATGCGATGGCTGCACGCATTGTGAGCTGGCTGAACGAAAAAACCCAGATGCTGGAATCCTGGGTTCTGCGGGGCGATTTAATTATTCCTGAAATACGTAAACGTTAATCAGCAAGCGTGAAGCCCGCTTCACGCTTAATAATCCTCCATGCAGTCCATGCGGCTGACGGCGTCCCAGTAGGCCTCCTGGTTGTTACGATCTACCGCCAGCATGGCGTTGCGCATCAAGAGCTTATTCGCCTCTGAAGACATAATCATCGCCTGCCACTCCGAGTCAGACTGTTTACGCTGCGGGGCGCAGGCTTTTTTCACATCTTTCAAAATCAGCTGTTTTTTCTGTTCGAGTTTGGCGGGATCGTCGTTGTCTTGCGCATGGGCGAAGGCGGCAAAAAGCAGACAGACTATCAGGCAAAACAGGTGTGCTGACTTCATGTTGACCTCCGGTTGATAACCACGGCATTCCATTTGAAATATATCGTTACATTCGCCGATGCGATCCAGGTGGAAAGTATGAATTTGCGCATTCCGGCGACTAAACGTTAAAAGCGTAGCCGCACTTTTTGCCAAATTCTTGGGCGCCAACAAAAATTTATTGTCTCCTTTCTGCCGTTGCGCGAACTTAGGGTAACGATAAAAAAATGAGGGAAAACAGGATGCAGCTAGATATTGTCGATACCATCACCGCCGACGATCAGGAAGCGTTATTAACCGGGCTGCGCGCCTATAACGAGCAGTTTGTCGATACCCGCACCTGGGGCGATCTGGCGGTCTTTGCCCGCGATGACGACGGTACCCTCATCGGCGGGGTTATTGGGCGTCGCAAAGGGGAGTGGCTGGATATCAGCTATGTGTGGGTGAGCAGCGCGGTGCGTGGCAGTGGTGTAGGCAGCCAGATCATGCTGGCCGCCGAAGAAGAGGCGAAGCGCAAAGGTTGCCTGAATGCGCTGGTGGATACCGTCAGTTTCCAGGCGCGGCCCTTCTACGAAAAGCTGGGTTATCAACTCCAGATGACGTTGCCCGATTTCCCGAACCAGGGGATGCAGCGCCACTATCTGACCAAAGCGCTTTAAGCGCCAATGCCCTGGCCCATCACCGCTAAGGCGTGGCGCACAATCTGTGCAGACGAGAGGGCGCTTAACCTCTCGTCATTACGCCTTCTCGCGAAGGGCACCAGCACCAGGCTTAACAGCGTGGTAAACAGCAGCTCCGGAGCCAGTTCGCGGTTCAGTTTCCCCTCCTGCTGCCAGCGCTTCAGCGTGGCAAGCGTCACGGAGTAGTTATCTTCACCCACTCGATTTCGCAAATGGGCGCGTAAAACCGGCATTTCACCGATCACCTCCTGCATCCACAGCGGCGCAAACCAGTGATGCTGCCCGGCGAGGCTCGCCAGCGTTTGGACCATCAGGGTCAGGGAAGCCACCGGATCGTCGGGATGGGCGCTAAAGGTGGCAGCGATGGTGCTGCGCAGCGGCAGAAAACGCTCCTCGATCATGGCATCCAGCAGCTGTTCGCGTGAGTTAAAATAGTAATGCAGCATCGCCGGCGTTACGCCCGCCTCTTTGGCGATGGCGTTTAAAGAGGTGTTGGCGATCCCCTGACGAGAAAAGAGATCCAGCGCAATGTCCAGCAACTGCTCGCGGCTGGTGGTGGCGCGTTTGCCCCCGCGGGGACGACCGGGGCGGCGCGGTTCAGAATTATCTTTATGTGCTGACATGCTGGAGCGATCCCTTGACCGTATTCATAACTTCATTGAATATTAATTATCTCATTAATTAATTTCAAGCGGTCTCTTATGATGCCTGACGCGCAAAAGCCCCCTTCGATAAAGCTCTTGTTCAGCGCGCTACTGCTGGTGATGCTGCTGTCTGCCCTCGATCAGACCATTGTCTCTACGGCGCTGCCCACTATCGTGGGTGAGCTGGGCGGGCTGGATAAACTCTCCTGGGTCGTGACGGCCTACATTCTGAGCTCCACCATCGTGGTGCCGCTGTATGGCAAGTTCGGCGATCTGTTTGGCCGAAAAATTGTACTGCAGATTGCGATTGTGCTCTTCCTGCTGGGCTCGGCCCTGTGCGGACTGGCGCAGAACATGACACAACTGGTGCTGATGCGTGCCCTGCAGGGGCTGGGCGGCGGCGGACTGATGGTGATCAGCATGGCGGCGGTGGCCGATGTGATCCCGCCTGCCGAGCGTGGCCGCTATCAGGGGCTCTTCGGCGGCGTATTTGGGCTGGCAACGGTGATTGGGCCGCTGATCGGTGGGTTTATCGTGCAGCATGCCTCGTGGCGCTGGATCTTCTACATTAATCTGCCGCTGGGGCTGTTTGCCCTGCTGGTAATCGGCGCGGTGTTCCACAGCAATACCAAACGAAACAAACATGAAATCGACTATCTCGGGGCAATTTACCTCAGCATGGCGCTGCTCTGTATCATCCTCTTCACCAGCGAAGGGGGAACGGTACGCTCCTGGAGCGACCCACAGCTGTGGTGCATTCTGGCCTTCGGCCTGACGGGGATTGCCGGATTTATCTATGAAGAGCGTCTGGCCTGGGAGCCGATTATCCCGCTCTCGCTCTTTCGCGATCGCAGCTTCCTGCTGTGTAGCCTGATTGGCTTTATCATCGGGATGTCGCTGTTCGGGTCAGTGACCTTCCTGCCGCTGTATCTGCAAATTGTGAAAGAGGCCACGCCAACCCAGGCCGGATTACAGCTGATCCCGCTGATGGGCGGTCTGCTGCTGACCTCCATCATCAGCGGGCGCATTATCAGCCGTACCGGCAAGTACCGCCTGTTCCCGATCCTCGGTACCCTGCTGGGGGTGATCGGTATGGCGCTGCTCACGCGGATCACCATCGACTCCCCCACCTGGCAGCTGTACCTCTTCACCGGCGTGCTGGGGATGGGTCTGGGGCTGGTGATGCAGGTGTTGGTGCTGGCGGTGCAGAACAGCGTCTCGTCCAGCCAGTACGGTGTGGCGACGTCGGGCGTCACCTTGTTCCGCTCCATCGGCGGGGCGATTGGTGTGGCGCTGTTTGGCGCGGTATTTACCCATCAACTGCAATCAGGGCTAATGGCACGCATCCCCGAAGGCAGTGAACTGCCGCGAGGGCTGGATCCTGACGCTATCCACCATCTGCCGGATGCCCTCAGGGCGGACTATCTGGATGCCTTTGGCTCCGCCATTCACGCGGTATTTATCATGGCGGCAGGGATTATGGTGCTGGCGTTTGTGCTGTCATGGTTCTTGCGCGAAGCGCCGTTACGCAAAAGTCAGGCGTAAGCGAGCGCAAAAAAATGGTCGTCCATTTTTCGGTTGTGAGCTCAGAGGAGAAAACGCCACTCTGGACTCACTGCTCACAACCGGAGAGACCCATGAACTTTACGACCCTGCATCATCAGGATACCCCTTTGCTTATCGCCAACGTCTGGGATGCCAGCAGCGCCATGGCGGCCAGCCGGCTCGGTTACCCGGCACTGGGCACTTCCAGCGCGGCCATCGCGGCGATGCTGGGCTATGACGACGGCGAAGCGATGCCTTTCGATATGTTGCTTATGATGGTGTCCCGCATTCGCGCGGTGACGACCTTGCCGCTCAGCGTGGATCTTGAGGCCGGTTACAGCGACGCCGCAGAGGGCATCATCGGGAATATCCAGCGCCTGTTATCCCATGGCGTGGTGGGGATTAACCTTGAAGATAGCCGGGTGGTGGCGGGGGAGCGCCGCCTGGAAGAGGCCAGCCACTTTGCCCGCACACTCACCGTCCTCCACGCGGCATTTCCCGATCTTTTTATCAACGTGCGCACTGACACCTTCCTGCTGGACGTTGAGCAGCCGCTGGCAGAGACGCTACGCCGGGGCAAAATGTACGCCGCCTGCGGCGCACAGGGGCTTTTTGTGCCGGGGGTGACCGGGCAGGAAGAGATTACCACCCTCGCCCGTGAAGTGGCGCTGCCGTTAAACGTCATGAGCATGCCTGAGCTTGCCGATTTTTCCACCCTGGCGACGTGGGGCGTACGGCGTATCTCAATGGGTAACAGCGTTCACAGCGCATTACAAACAACGCTAAACGCTTTATTGTCAGGGATTCGGTCCACGCAGACTTTTTCAGGGGTATATCGCCATGCAGATCACGGATAACACCCAGTGTGACATCTGGTATCAGGCGTTACTCGACCGGGCGACGGCGTTTACCGGGGTCTTCTTTGTCGGCGTGAAAACCACCGGGGTATTTTGTATTTCGGTCTGCCGGGCGCGGAAGCCAAAGCGCGAGAATGTGGTTTTTTATGATGATGTGAAATCAGCGCTGGATGCCGGGTTTCGCCCGTGTAAGGTCTGTTGCCCGACTGAAAACGCTTTTAGTGCGCCGCCGTTTATTGAACAGGCGATGCGCCTGGTGCGTGACAACCCCAAAATGCGGATCAGCGATGGAACGCTGCGCCAACAGGCGATAGCCCCGGAGCGGGTGCGGCGCTGGTTTTTGAAAAACCACGGCATCACCTTTCAGGCATTTCAGCGTATGCAGCGGGTGAATGTGGCGCTGCAGGAACTAAAAGGCGGACGCACGGCGACCGACGTTGCCTTTGACAGCGGCTATGAATCCTTAAGCGGATTTGGTTACACCTGCAAAAAACTCACCGGGCATGCGCCGAGCGAGCGCCAGCAGGTCATTTTGATTCACCGCTTCACCACTCCCATCGGGCCGATGTTCGTCTGCGCGACGGAGAAGGGAGTCTGTTTGCTGGAGTTTGTTGATCGGCGGATGCTGGAGACGGAGTTCAGTGACTTACAGCGTCTGCTGAAAGCCAACATTCTGGCTGGTGAAAACCGGCATACCCGACAGGCGGAAAAAGAGATCGGGGAATATTTTGCAGGACGCCGGCAGACCTTTGAAATAACCCTGGATACGCCGGGCAGCCTGTTTCAGCAGGCCGTCTGGCAAGGGATTGCCCGCGTCGGCTACGGTGAGACGTCGCATTACCAGGCGCTGGCGTTGACCCTCGATAAACCCACGGCCGTGCACGCCGTGGCGGGGGCAAACGGGGCGAATCGGGTGGCGATTGTCATCCCCTGCCACCGCATTGTGGGCAAAGATGGCACCCTGACGGGCTACGGCGGGGGCGTTGCCCGCAAAGCGTGGCTGCTTGCCCATGAGAAAAAGCACTGCTGAGCGGCATATATCTTTTTCTTCTGTTTGATTCCTTTTCGTTTTTTAGCCTGCCGCTGGGTTACCGATATAGTCGGGTAAACATTTATCAAAAGGAACCGGCTGGTGAAACGTCGATTGGGTGCACTTCTTCTTACGGGCCTGCTGCTGGCGGGCTGCGATCAGGGCGGCAATAATGCTAAACACATTAAAGTCGGCGTGATTAACGGCGCCGAGCAGGAAGTGGCAGAGGTCGCCAAAAAAGTGGCGAAAGAGAAATACGGCCTGGATGTGGAGCTGGTCGGCTTTAGCGGCTCGCTGCTGCCGAACGATGCAACTGACCACGGCGAGCTGGATGCCAACGTCTTCCAGCATCGTCCGTTCCTTGCGGAAGATAATAAAGCGCACGGATATAAGCTGGTGGCAGTGGGAAATACCTTTGTCTTCCCGATGGCAGGCTATTCCCGCAAGATCACATCAGTGGCTGAACTGAAAGATGGCGCCACCATCGCGATTCCCAACGACCCAACCAACCTGGGGCGTGCCCTGTTGCTGCTGCAAAAAGAGAAGCTGATTACCCTTAAACCGGACATCGGCCTGCTGCCCACCGCGCTGGACATCACGGCTAACCCGAAGAAGCTGAACATCATGGAGCTGGAAGGGGCGCAACTGCCGCGCGTGCTGGATGATCCAAAAGTCGATGTGGCCATTATCAGCACCACCTATCTGCAACAAACCGGGCTGTCGCCGGTGCATGATGGGATATTTATTGAAGACAAAAACTCGCCCTATGTGAATATCGTGGTTGCACGGGAAGACAATAAAGACGCCGAGAACGTCAAAGCGTTTATTCACGCTTACCAGTCGCCGGAGGTGGCGAAAGCGGCGGAGAAGATCTTTAATGGTGGCGCGGTGCCCGGCTGGTAATCACGGGAATAACCCGCTGCTGAATTTAGCGGGTGTTAGCATGACTAAACTATTAATAAAGCTATTCTGAATAATTCAGGAGGGTGATTTTACTCTCCTCCTGAAGCTTCTGCCTTACCTGTAAACCATAAAAATGGAATTCCGTTATCAGTATTAGAAAATCATTATGGTACTAAATTTAAGTTTGCATCAGGTACAGAGAGTATTACTCAACAAATGATTGATGCAGGTTCAGGCGCGAGAGGAATAGTGTATGGTTCTTATGGTATCGGCCAGCCGGGGCACGTATTTAATGTAGTGAATCAAAATGGGACAATCAGATTCCTTGATGGGCAAACAGGAAAAGTAGCCGATGTAAGTCAGTTTAAATCATTTAAAATATTGAGAACGAATTAATGATGACTTTCGATGATGCAATAAAAAAAGCAAATGAATATCTTAGCAATACAGATATTCCTGTAGTTATTACCGTTCAGGGCCGTTTTTCTGAAGGGTGGTTCTTTTGTTTTGAATCAAGAGAATACCTGGAAACTGGCAATGGTAGTGCATTATTGGCAGGTAATGCACCATTTATAATAGATAAAGATAATGGTGAAATTTACGCATTGGGAACAGCGCAGCCCCTCGAAACATATTTGCAGGAATATGAAGAAGAGAAAAATAAGTTAATTTAAACTTATAGATTCCGGCCTGAATGGCCGGAATCGTCTTATCAGCCATCACCCTTACCCAAAATGTCCGTTCCCGCGACTGTACACCGGCAGATCGCCGGTGTCGTTCAGCGTGCCCGGAAACGCTCCGATCCACTGATCCATCTTTCTGCGGTTGGTGGGAGCGACGCTTAAGCCCCCGGCGCAGCCGTACAGCTCGCGGGTGTTCTGCGCAGTGATGACGATACAATCCGGCATCACCCGTATTTTTAGCGGCATCCCATCGATAAATCCCGCCTGCGCTATCCACTCGCCGCACAAAAATATCGCATTCTGTTCGTATCAGGCCGTAGCTCATCCGTTTTGAACTCTGAAAATATTTTGCCCTGAACCCGGCCGCCTTAGAAGGGAAGCTTAATGGCCTGACTGCCTCCCTGCGGGAGGAGGTTATCCGCAGCCAGGCGGAGTACAACAGTACAGACCAGGGTCCGGGGAGCGCTTTCTGGACGAAGGTCAGCGCGGCGGCAACACGCAGACTGGCACCGCTGCGGTGCTGCTCTCCTGCTCGCCTCGCTGGTGAAAAATGTTGAAAACGATGCTGCCCGCGCAGCACTGCACGGCATCGTGGCGGCTGCTCTGACGCAGCTTGCAGGCGGCAACGGCGCTGATGGGCTGAAGGCCGGGGCCGCGGGGGCAGTGACGGCCTCGCTGCTCTCCGAACGGCTGGTCAGCGCGCTGTACGGCAAAGACGTCAGTCAGCTGACGGCGGACGAGAAGCGGCTGGTGAGTAACCTAGTGTCCATTGACAGGGCCTGGTATCTGGATCCGGCAGCAACGGCGGGTAAGGTTATTGGTGGTGGGATCCTTGGTCTGACCGCTAACGGTGGCTATCAATACTATGATCTGAGCAAGCCGGGAAATGAAAGTAAATCGTGGGATTACCTGGGAAGTGCCACCTCATTCACTATGGGGACACTGGCTCCGGGCCGCGGTATATGGGTAAATACGGGTATTGCAATGGGCGGGGCAGTATTTACAGACGGACCAAATGGCGCAGCTATCGCGGGAGCCGGACTCGGTGCATGGTCAGGTGGTACATTTGGAAAATTTGGTCCATTCTCAAGCGAAGTTAACTATATTTTTGGTGCTTTTGGCGGTGAATTTATCAGCAACAAAGTGAAAGATGCAGGGAAGAAGGAATGAAGATTAAGAAAATGACAAAACCGTCTTTATGGATGTTTCTGGCAAGTACTGCGTATTATTTCGTGGCATTTTTGGTATTTGCTTTTATTGCTGATTGTGCGATTAGAATTTGGTATGAAAGCGGTTTTGTTTTTACTAAAAAAAATGTTACTGATTTACTTGTGATCAGTGGAATCGTTGGGCTTGCTGCGGGTTCAAGAACATGGCTTTTTGCCTGGCTGGACGAACGCAAAGCCCGAAAATCTCCCCCACCTTCAGATCCAAAACCCTGAACCACAATCCCGGCCCCAGAGCCGGGATCTTCCTTTTACCCGTCAGCCTTTCTCAAGGGCCAGTCTGGCGTTCACGCCTTCAAGGAACGCCAGCACCTGTTGCTGCTCCTTCGCGGGCAGGCAGGTGCTGGTCCGGGTCAGTATCTTCATCAGTGGGCTCTCCGTGGGGAGCGTGGTGATGACCAGACAGCCGGGCATCACCCGGATATCCACCAGTGTATCGGTAGTAAACCCCGCTTCTGCCAGCCAGTTGCCGTTCAGGCGCAGGCTGGGGCTGCGGGAATACCAGGTGGCCAGGTGGTTGTGGTGATAAAAATGCCGGATGCTGACATAACCGATCTTCATCCGCCGCTGCGCTTTGGAAAGGTTCTCTGTGACGTAGAATCGCGTCTAGCCATAATGACGACCTCTGACTAGTTGTTGTTGAGAATAATGCGCTCAGTGATATTGCGCAGGCACAGTCTGAAGGTAAGACGCTGGAGCAAAAAGCCGAAGAGCACGTAAAAGCCGAAAACGAACGCTATAAGCAGGAAAACTGTGCCGGAATGAGCGCTGAAGCTTGTTCGGTACAGATGTACACTAAACGGCGTGAAGCGTTGAAAGGCTCGGTTTCACTGGGTGTAAATTTTGTGCCTGTGGTCGGGGATATCAAGAGTTTTGCGGAAGCGCAGAGTGCGATTGATTACCTTGCGGCAACCATCGGGTTAGTACCGTTGGTTGGTGATGTCGCTGGCGACCTTGAGCAAGCATCCAAGCTCATTAATGATGCCAGCCATGAGATAACGTTAAATGGGTTGATGAAAATGCCGGAATGAGTTCAAGAGCTGGAGACTATAATGATTCTGCTTCTGGTGCTCGTTCAAATATTGACACCTAAAAAGGACAGGCTCCAACGATCGATCGAATTGATGACGCTGGAAAAAACAGACCAGTTCGATTTGATGGTGTTGATGGTAATGTTGTGATTGTCAGAAAAATATCAGTTGTAACAACACCAAAAGCTAAAATTCAGGCGATAAGGCAGTCTGAGGCCTTGAAAAGTAATGGAATAACTGGACGTTGGGAAGTCCCAAATTAAGCTCAGGCTAATCGAGCTCAAAAAATGTTTGATGAATTAGGTATCAAAAATATAGAGGTGAAAATTGTCCATGAATAGTGATGCTCGCTTGGTGAAGATAATAGCTGACATGGCTATTTTTCTTGAGTTCTCTGATGAAGAGTCTTTAGATCCTGATATTGCAGTAGGAATGATGGAAAGTATTGCGGCTGAACTACAACTTTTAAGTCTTGATGATAAAATGAAAGTAGCAAATGCTTTTGACCTGATATCAAAAGAATATCAAGGAGATCATGCAATCTATATAAAAGAGCTTCCTGAATCACTTGGCTTGATATAGTTGTATGGTAATTGGTCCCGCCCATAGCTGGCGGGATTTTTTGCCCTGAATCCCTTTGCCAGCAGACAAAACAATCTCGTCAGGGCGCTGCCCTGATACCCACAAACTATCAGTCACATACAGACGCTTCCGGGCGTTGTGTGGTAGGTTCTGCTGTACGTGGCTGATATGATGGTGCCGGCGCTACAATCGCAAATGTTCCTTCCAGTGGTAAGTTGGCTGGAAGCCAAATGGAAGGGAGTAAAATCATGGAGATTCCACCTCAGATAAAACCAATTCCACAATCAGTTATTAATGCTGCTAAGCAAGCTGATGTCATTATCCGAGAGACTAATGGGAAGGTTTACAAATAATGGACAAGGTTTTTTATTGTAAAAAATGGTCCGTTGGTTATAAAGAATCAATGAATCCTCTGAGCGAGAATGAAGCCAAAAAAAAGCATTCTCGCGGGATGCCGTATACTGCACTTATCGGTTCTGATGTAAAACCATCACATGTTATTCAGGTCACAAAAAATGCTGGCTGGATTAGTGTCGGTTTTTTAGATGAAGAACTAAGAGAATATCTTCTTTATAGCTTTAAAGTTCTGGATAATGAGCGACTTTTTCTTTCAATGGCAGTTCACCGAGAGTTTGCCGGGAGCGAAGGTGAAGGCGCTGGTTTTATGAATTTTTCTAATGGTACGACTTATCTTTTTAAAGAAGATGGTCATACCGTTATCAGAGAAGAACGTTTTAACCCACATCTTTTGGATGAAAGTGAAACAAAAGTGGATGTTTCCGGGAATTATGAAAATTTCCCTGCATTTGGAAATTACCAATCGATTATAAGAAAAGAACGATAGTTTGAATGTTAACCATCTCCACTACCTCGCGAGTGAGATAGCAATGATGTGGGAGAGGGCCTGAATCGCCACGGATAATTTAGACACTTCTGAGCCGTTGGTAATATAGGTTTTTATATTCAGCCGGTGGCATCTGCTCGCTCGAACCATGCCGACGCTTACTGTTATAAATCATTTCGATGTAATCAAAAATATCGCTTCTGGCTTCGTCCCTTGTTTCGTAGACCTTTTTCTTAATCCGTTCGCGTTTCAGTAGCAGGAAAAAGCTTTCCGCAACCGCATTGTCGTGGCAGTTACCGCGACAACTTATGCTGCCCTCCAGATCATGTGATTTCAGGAACGACTGCCACTCATGGCTCGTGTACTGACAGCCCAGATCAGAGTGAACCAATACCTGTTTTTGAGAATTTTTCCTCCATACCGCCATAAGTAATGCGTTCAGGACAATCTCTTTGGTCATGCGGGGTTGCATTGACCAGCCGATAACCTTACGTGAGAACAGGTCAACAACCACGGCCAGATACCGCCAGCCTTCGTTATCCCTTATGTAGGTTATGTCCGTTACCCAACGCTCATCCGGAGCATCCGGATTGAACTGTCGCTGGAGCCTGTTGGGCGACACGATGCTGGCTGCGCCTTTACATGCCCGTGGGCTACAGTACCCAACCTGAGCTTTTATTCCGGCACGCTTCATCAGCCGCCAGACCCGGTTCACTCCGCACTGTTGCCCGGTATTACGCAGAACCAGATGGATCTTGCCATAACCATAGACGCAGCCAGACTCAAGCCAGAACTGTTTGATCTACCCGGTCAACATCTGGTCCGCTGGGTAAACCAAATGATTTAGAGACGAAAGCATCCACTTTCCGCAGTGGTTCATATTCAGAAACGTTGTAGAGACGGATATCTAACTTTATAAAGACTTCGGAGGGGGAGTTTATCGGTAACGCCGTTAAAGATGAGGTGAACAAAAATGATAAAAAATAAACCGACTATCGGCAGGCTATTGTTGGCTATTGTCTACTTGTTTATTTGCTGCCTGATATTTTTCTCTCTGGCCCTGATTGCCATTAAATTCATTATCCACCATGAGGTTGTGATTGAACGGGCAGATATTAAGCAGGTGGCTGTCGTAAGCGCGATTGCAGCAACCGCGGCAGCCTTCAGATCGTGGTTATTCGCCCTCCTCGATGAGCGGAAGAGGCGTAAAAAACCGCCTGAGTAACGGACCAGAAGGCAGCTATTTCGCTATTGAGAATAAGGTTCCTAACCCAGCCTCTCCATCCGCGTCTCGCCCTCCGCCATCGACAGCTGGTACAGCGAAAACGAACGGTGCTTCTCAATTAAGGTCGCCAGCTCTGGCGAGTGGCTGGTCAGCCAGATCTGCGAATAGCGGCTGGCTTCGGCGATCAGGCTTGCCAGCGCAGGCAGCATCTGCGGGTGCAGGCTATTTTCCGGTTCGTTGAGGGCGATAAACGCTGGCGGACGCGGGCTGAGCAGCGCCACCGCCAGGCAGAGAAAGCGTAGCGTACCATCAGAAAACTCAGCAGGCTCCAGCGGGCGGCTTAGCCCCTCGCGCTGCATCATCATCCGGAAACGGCCGTCGCGGTTGTCGCTGTAAAACACGCAGCCGGGGAAGGCCTGATCGAGAATTCGCATCAGCAACAGCTCGTCGCCAATCTCCACAATGGTCTGAAAGGCCGCCGCCAGGTTTGCGCCGTCGCTCGCCAGCACCGGGGAGCGGAATCCCACCTGCGGGGCGCGCATCGCCGAGCCAGAAGCCACCGAAAACTCATGATAAAAACGCCAGTTGCGTAGCGATTCGCGCATCTGCGATACCTCAGGGTACAGATGCGGCTCCCCCAGTTGACCAAACACCGACTCATTCTCATACAGCGTGCCGCTGTGGGTCACTTTTTCGTGATGCACGTTGTTCAGGAACACGGTCTGGTTTTTACGCTGCATCAGCCGCGCCGAGGGGCGGCGGTGCTGCTGGCTCAACCAGATAGTCTCCTCTTTTATCACCGGATCCAGCTGAAACTGCGACGGATACGGCAGTCTCTCAACAAACCCCACCTGCAGCTCGTACTCGTACGTTTCGGTCTCTACCGCCAGATTCATCCGCCGCAGCTGGTCGCTGCGCGTCTTGCCGGCCCAGAACACCTTTAAAATCCCGCCCTCGTTCGCCAGCGCCTGAGAAAACTGCCCCTGCGCCGCGCTGTGCATCAGATGGATAGCTTTATAGATGTTTGATTTACCGGTGCCGTTTGGCCCGAAAACGATATTAAGCTGCTCCAGATCCAGCGACAGGCGGCGGATGGAGCGGTAGTTTTCGATATGCAGCGTCTTGATCATGGGCATTCCCGAAGCGGCGAAAAGGCCTGTATATATTGCCAGTGTTCTTGCGCAAAATGCAAAAAAAAGACGACAGTGAGGGTGTCGTCTAAAGGGGTACAGTATGGGCCTCTGCGGGTCAACGGGGCCTTCGCTTCATTGATATTTAGCCAGTAGCAAGACGTAAACCTAAATGATTAGGGTAGGGATCAAAGTAGTTTTGCGTCAGCAGATAACTGTGTGGGTGTTCCGCAAGATAATGTTTCAACAGCGTCAGCGGGGCGAGGATCGGTAACAGACCGGCGCGGTAGTTAAGGATCACTTCGCGTAACTCGTCGCGCTGGCGGGCGTTAAGTTGATTACGGAAATAGCCCTGCACGTGCATCAGCACGTTAGTGTGATTCTTGCGCGAGGCGGGTTGCTTCAGGATCGCCATCAGCTTATCCCGGTAAACCTCGAAAAAGGCGTTCAGGTCGTCCCACTCATACAGCGAGGCGACAAAAGGCCCGATAGCGCGATATCCCGCCTGATGGTGGGACAACAGCTGCAGTTTATAGCGGCTGTGAAAATCGAGCAGGGCGCGGCGGCTCAGGCCGTTTGCGCGCAGGGTATTCAGTTCATGCAGGGCAAAGACCCGCTCGACAAAGTTCTCGCGCAGTACGGGATCGTGCAGGCGACCGTCTTCCTCGACGGGCAGCCATGGATACTTCTCCATCAGGGCGGCGGTGAACAGCCCGGTGCCGGCTTTCGCCCCCCGGTTGCCTTGCTCATCGTATAACCGTACGCGTTCCATGCCGCAGCTTGGGGATTTGGCGCAGACGATAAACCCGGCAAAGTCGCTGATGCCCGGCAGGTAGCTGGCGGCAAAGCTCGCCATTTTCTCTGATACGTCTTCGGTGCTGTCCTTGCTAAAACGCATACGCGTTTCACCGTCGGTGGTCTGAACCAGCCTCAGCGCCGGGCGCGGTACCGGCAGGCCAATCGCCATTTCAGGGCAAACCGGTTTAAAGCTTACCCACTGGGCCAGCTCGTTCATCACAAAGCCCATGCGTTTATGACCGCCGTCGAAGCGCACGGCGGACCCGGTTAAACATCCGCTAATTCCGAGTACGGGTTTCGTATTCATGGTGTGCTACCTCCTAAGCCTTTCTTAAAACTTACACACCATGAATAATTTGTCCAAGTATTCGCAGAATTATTTTGTTATAACTCGCGATATCATGACGTTACGAAACCACTTTTTTGTAAGCGATCAGCTGCCTTTGTAGGTTGAATAGCCATACTGGCTAAGCAGCAGGGGGATGTGCAGTTTTTCGTTGGTGCGGGTAACGGTGAAGAGCACCGGGATCTCAGGGAAGAAGCTGTCGGCCTTCTGGCTTTTGAAATAGTCGCCCGTTTTGAAGACGACGCGATATACGCCCGGCTCCATCTCCTTGTCCTGCGGATAGAGTGATTTGATGCGGCCATCCTGGTCCGTTTTACCGCTGGCAAGCTGAGCCCAGTTACCCTGCTGCTCTTTTTCCAGGGTAACGGTCACGTCAGACGAGGGGACACCTGTCTGCTGATTAAGAATATGCACGCTAAGCGTACCGACCGGGGCGCTAAAGGCGGCAGGGGCGAAAGCGAGGGAGGACAACATCAGCAGTGCGGCACTTTTTTTCATCATGAATTCCTGTGTTTTGATAAGTAACAGGAAAACGTTAGCACTCTGGCGAAAAGAAAATATTCAACTTTTCGTGATAACTGGCGCTAGAGGATGACCACCTCAAGCGCGACCGCCTGCTGCCACTGCTCTATCTGTTTTTTTCGGGCGGCGCTCAGTTTGCCGCTGGCGATCAGCAGCCATTTGCGCTCCGGGAATATCTCGGGTGCCAGGGCGGCTGGCGGGATGGGCAGCACATCGATACGGTGACCCTGCCCGGTGCGTTTTAAGGCTTCGAGCCAGATTTCACAGGGATCGCTCAGGTGCCAGCCGGTGATTAAATAGTTGTCGCCAGGGGCTTTTTTATCCCCTTCAAGGCAAAACGAGGTGTAGGCAATGATAATGCCATCGAGGATCTCACGCAGGGTCATCATCGCCGGCACGCGCGCCGAGACCTGGCTGCGCAGCGGACGCAATACTTCGGTGACCAGCTCTGGTCTGGGGTATTCCCGGCCGGCGTTGTACACCAGCTGGCGCAGGGCGTCGATTTTGCCCTCTTTCAGACGCTGCAGCATGTTCTCCTGGAGCGTCTGCCAGTTGTTGGTACGCCGCGCGGTGGGGCGCTCGAGCAGGGGTTTAACCTGGCCAATCGGCACCCCTTTTTTAACCCAGTCGAGGATTTTAAGCGCTTGCTGAACATCCTCTTCGCTGTACTGACGGTGGCCGCCATCGGTACGCAGCGGTTTAAGCAAACCGTAGCGGCGCTGCCACGCGCGCAGCGTGGTGGCTGTAATGCCACAAAGTTTGGCGAATTCGCCAATGGAGTAAGCCATGCGCCTGTCCGGTGAGAAAGAATAATCTCAATATACTACGAATATTTGCATCCGGAATGAAGCAGTCGACCTCTGCACTACACTTACATCACGCAAACGAAAGGAGCTCACATGAAATTATGGCCAGTTGTGACCGGTGTGGCGATCGCGCTGACGCTGGTAGCGTGCAAAACGCCCACCCCGCCGAAAGGGGTGCAGCCGATTACCCATTTTGATGCCTCGCGCTATCTCGGCAAATGGTATGAAATCGCCCGCCTGGAAAACCGCTTCGAACGCGGACTTGAGCAGGTGACTGCCACCTACGGCCAGCGCAGCGACGGCGGTATTAGCGTGCTGAACCGGGGTTACGATCCACGCAAACAAAAATGGAACGAAAGCGAAGGCAAAGCGTACTTTACCGGTGCGCCGACCACCGCCGCCCTGAAGGTGTCGTTCTTTGGGCCTTTCTACGGCGGGTATAACGTGATTGCCCTGGATGATGAGTATAAATATGCGCTGGTAAGCGGCCCGAACCGTGATTACCTGTGGATCCTGGCGCGTACGCCAACCATCCCGGATAAGGTGAAAGACGATTACGTGCGCATCGCCCGTAGCCTCGGCTTCCGCGTCGATCAGCTGGTCTGGGTGAAACACTAACCCAGGCGGGAATTCGTGCTTTCTTCGTAGGGTAAAGCTGCCAGGCATGAATACACTTCCGTTATCGGCCAAACGGGAGACAACGACATGACCTGGCAAGCCTATCGCGGTAAAGCACCTGCAAACATGACCATTTACAGCGCCTCGTTTCCTGATGTCAGTGATAAATGGCCGATGAAAGACGAAACGACCCGGGAAATTAACGCCATCGATCGGGCGCTGAAGGCCGACCCCTCCCTGCAGCCGCCGCTGATTGAGCAGGGAGACCGCGGTGAGTTAACGCTGATCGCCCAACATGCCTGGTCGCAAGAGGCATTCCGTCATCGCCCGGCGCTGGCGGCCTGGCGCGTGCGGTTGGTGCCCTCGGCGCTGGCGTTGTTTGCGGTGCAAAACCCTCTGGAGGATAAACTGCCGGAAGGGACGGTGATGGACAGCGCCAGCCGCCAGTGGTTTATCCACGCCAACGATGCCATTGGCGTGCGCTCCCGCGCCCGGGTGCTGGCGACGCTGGTGGACAAATACATCCATAACGATATCGAGAGCGATTGGGTGAGCCTGGCCAGCGGCGCGGCCATCCCGGTGCTGGAGGCGCTGTGTGCCGCGAAGCTCGACGGACAGAAGGTGCATCTTTCGCTGGTTGATGACGACCCCGTCGCCCTGCGCTGGGCCGAGACCATGGCGGCTCAGCAGGGGCTGGTCGTGGGCGAGCAGATCACCCTGCTGCGCCGGAATCTGGTGTATCACCTGATCCGTAACGACGATCTGGTGCTGGAGCTGGGTGAGCAGCAGGCCGAGCTGGTGGATGCTCTGGGCATCTTCGAATACTTTAACCATGACGATGCCGTGACCTTTCTAAAACGCGCTCTGCGGCTGGTGAAGCCTGGCGGAGCGGTGATCCTGTCAAACATGCTGAATACCAGCCCACAGATCGACTTTGCCCTGCGCTGCATTGGCTGGCAGCACCTCTTCCCACGTTCCTTAGACGAGCTGCAGGAGATCCATCTCGCTGCCGGCGTGCCGGTAGAAAATGTCACCGTGGTCGTGCCTGAAGATGGGGTCTATGCGGTGATGGAGGTGCGGGTGCCCTGAGCTGCGCGCAGATAATCGCTGTTTCGTTGCCTAAAACTCCCTTTGCACTGACATGGACTGTCAGCGGCCTGTCTTACTCTTCTCGCTATCGTTACCACCAAAATTCGCAGGGTTACTGCAGTTTTCGGATGGTATGCCGTTAATAACTCTTAATACGCAACGTCCTCAAAAATAACTCATTAACGTAGCGAGATATTTATCATGGCTGATGTCAGTACCTCTCCACACGCCTCGTTATTACACAAGGCGGATGCCTTGCTGGAACAGCAACTCGCCCCCGGAAAACCGGTTGTCGTCGCCTGGGGATTAATGAATGCCGGTAAAAGCTTCCTGTTGAATATGTTAACGAACCATATTCAGACGGAATGTTTTCGCACTAACGACATTCGTGAAACGGCGGAACTCAAAGAGTGTGAGACCGAAGATTTTATCTTTCTGGACACCCCAGGCCTGGATGCCAACAACGCCGACGATCTGATTGCCCTGCAGGGGGCGGCAAAGGCCGACATCGTGCTATTTGTCCACCAGCCCCAGGGTGAGCTGGAAAAGATTGAGATCGATTTTTTGCGCCAGTTAAAAGACTCGTTTGGCCAGTATGCCGAGCAAAACATCATCCTTGTCCTCAGCAAAGCGGACGTAGAAAGCGCCGAAAGCATTGCGGCGATTGAAAAACGCATGCTGGAACAGTGCCGCGACGATCTCGGTTTTACGCCGCGCTGCTATGCCCTGTCTGGTTCCCGTTTCCAGGCCGGGGTGACGCAGAAACAAGACGGCCTGATCCGCGCCAGCCACCTTTTCGATCTCGCTCAGCATCTGGATGCGCTGAACACTGACGCCTACGCCGTAAAACGCGAGCGCCAGCGGGTGGCGATTGAAGAGATCCTCGCCGAGTTTATGCAGGCCGAGCACGCGCTGCAGGAGAAGCAGGCGCAAATCCATCAGCAAATCAACAGCGGTTTCCAGCCCTTCAATACGATCATGACCGATTTCCGCGGCTGGATGAAAAACACCCTCAAAAAATTCCCGGCTGTCTAAGGAGCGCGAAAATGGCATTACCCTGGTTAATTGGTGCAGCGGTGCTGGGCGTGGGCGCATTAATCGCCTCTTCGTCCAGCGATGATGACAGCTCGAATGGCAATGGCGACGACGAAGAGCGCAAACGCCGGGAACGAGCAGAACGTGAGCGCCGCGAACGCGAGCAAAAAGAGGAGCGCGAAACCATTAAGGCCTCGCTTCAAAACGTCGGCACGCTGCGCGCTGAAGACTTAAAGCAGGCGCTCTCCGGCTGGGTTGAGGTGCACTACCAGAGCACATCGCCCTTTAAAGCCAACGTACTGGCAACGGGTAAGCAGTATCAGCGCGTGGTGGCAGAACATTTCACCGAAAGCCATGAGCTAACCTTCCTGGACGCCAAAACGCGCCAGAACCTGAATGCGCTGGAATCCTGCTACGACGTGGAACTGACCATGACCGAAGACTTTTATGACGTGGTTGATACCCTGATAGATTGCCAGGTCCAGCTTGAGACACTGCAAGTTTATCGCGAACAATTTGAACGTATTCGCCAGCATTTGCGCGGCTAAGCAGACAGGAATAAAGATGAGTAACGAGATGCTTCGCGAGGATCTTCTAACCTCTTTCGAAACGCTGGAGATGCAGTTCGCCTCTTCATTAGAGCAGGCTAAAGAGCTGGATAAAGCCTTTGCGGCTCACTACAGCCAGTTTCATTCTAACCTTGCCGGGCTGCTGGCCGACGCGCAGGAGAAATTACCTGAGACCAGCCCGTTAAGCCAGTCGCTGGCGGGGTTTATCAACGGCCTGAAAGAGATCGACAGCGGCTGGAAAGCAAAGCTGGATAATCAGAACAAGGGGCTGAGTTTCCGGAAAAACTTTGAAGATTCACTGCTGGTCTATGTCTACGGCAAGGTGAAGTCGGGTAAAAGCTCGCTGGGCAATTATATGGCCTGGGGCCATACCAACCCGACTCCGGCCCAGCAGGCCGGGAATACCACGCTGAAATATGACTCCCATGGCAATACGGACGCAGAGAACGGTGATGCGCATAACGAAGCGGCGCTGCAGGGCAAATTTCGCGTGGATGCCACCGAGGCGACCAGCTCGATTCAGAGCTTCCGTCTGCCGGGGCTGACCTGGGTGGACTCCCCTGGCCTGCACTCGGTGCGTTCGCAAAACGGCGAGCTGGCGAAAGCGCACGCCGACCATGCTGACCTGATCCTCTACACCATGAAATCGGATGCGCCGGGACGCGCCAGCGATTTAAACGAAATCCGTCAACTGCTGGGAAAAGAGAAGGAGATCATGTTGCTGCTGACGGGCAGCGATAAAAAACAGCATGGCTGGGATGAGGTCAACGAGGTGCCTGTCGATATCTGCGTGATGAAATCAGCGCAGGATCGCCAGATGCAGCAGGATTTCGTAAAGCGCGAGCTGGAGGCCGAAGGCGTTGATACCGGGCGTGTGCAAGTACTGTCCCTTTCCGCCCGCTATGCCGAACTGCACGGGAATGATCCGGCGGCCATCGCCGACAGCGGCATGGGGCAGCTATTTACCCGCCTGAAGCAAATCTCGCAGGAAGAGGGCGTCCGCATGAAGCGTGCGGTGCCGATGACGAATTTCAAAAACTTCCTCTCCGGCTGCCTGGCGGAAATGGAGAAATATCAGGCGTTGACGGCATCTCTGGCTACGATGATTGCGACGGTCGACCAGGATGTAAAAAAACAGATTACCCCGGCCGTACGCCTTGCCCAGTCTGAATTACGTCAAACCATTCAGGCCAGTTTTAACGAGCTGGCCGCCAGCCGCAACGACGAAGCCGGGCTGAATAGCGCCCTGCTAGCCGCACAAAAAAGATGGGACAGCCGGATGGCGACCCTCACCGGGGATGCGCTGGAGGCGATCCTGAACAAGGCGATGAAGGCCTTTAAATCAGCGGTTGTCACCACCTGGACCTCCTCCTCGCTCACGCTGCCTGCCTTCTCGGTAGAAAAAGTGACCGAGCAGATCCCTGAAGGCTACACCAAAAGCACGCGTAGCCGTAACGGTGGGCTGGGGGCATTGATCGGCGGCGGCATTGGGATGCTGCTGGGGCCTGCGGGCGCGGCCATAGGCGCCACTCTCGGGGCCGGGCTGGGATCGATGACCGGAGACAGCGCCCAACAAACCACCCGCACCATTGAAATGGTGGTGGGAGATAACCTCAGTGAAGTCCGTAACCGGATCCTGAGCCTTTACCTGGACGGTATCGAAAACGAGATCACCACTCAGGTTGGTACGCTATTAAGCACCTTACTCAACGAGATGGAGAAGGACTGTAGCCAGCTAAATTATGAAGTGGAACAGTTTAAGCGGGCGATTGGCAGACTGAAGCAGCAAGCAGAGCAGCAATTAACGAGTGAGGGGAACGCGTAACATGGCGATGTCAGCGGCAGAACTTTTTGAAACTTACGACCTGACGGCGAAACTGGCAAGCCAGTATCCTGCGCTGGCGGCAGAATTTGCGCCTGTGCAGAAACAGTTTGAAGACAAGCGCAACCAGCCAGACGCCAGCATTATGGTCTACGGCGTGTATAACGCCGGCAAAAGCACGCTCATCAACGCTCTGGTTGGCGAATGCGTGGCAGCGACCGGCGATGTTCCGTTAACCGCCTCTGTTGACTCCTACTGCTGGAATAACAGCACCATTCTGGACACCCCGGGCGTGGATGCGCCGCTGGATCATGAAGAAGTGACCCGGGAACAGATGCTGAAAGCGGATGCAGTGATTTTTGTGGTGAACCCGTCCGGCGCCGCCGAAGAGGAGAAGACACTCAAGGTGCTGGTCGAGATTTTACAGGCCCGGAAAAAGCTGTTCCTGGTGCTCAACGATAAAGATCGCATGGACGTGGAGACCTTAACCCGCCTCAAAAACGACATTCGTATTCGTCTGCAAAGCCTGGCGGAAGCACAGGGTCTGCAGGATGTGCTGCAGGATATCCCTGTCCTGCGCGTCAATGCGGAGATGGCGCTGCAGGCGAAGCTAAACAATGTGCCGGGACTGCTGCGCGCCAGTGAGTTCCCGATCTTCGAAGAGGCGCTGACCACCTTTATCGCCAGCATTGATAGCCAGCATATCTACCGTCGACTGGGCGCGACGCTGAACGGTTTCCTCGACAAGTTGCTGCACACGTTAGAGCAGCAGACCACCAGTGACACCGTGCGCAGTTTCGATATCCTTTTGAAAAATATCGTTGCGCAGCAGCAGCTTTGCCGTAACGCGGTGATCGATGAGGTGAAGAACCAACGTGAGGTCATGTACCGGGGCAGCAAGGCGGCATTGCGCCAGGATCCTGAACACGCGCAGGCAAACATCGAGGCGCTGTTCCGGCAGGCCAGCGGTGAGGTGGAAGCGGCGCAAAACCGTGAGATGACCTATCTGGTGCAGCGTTTTGCCGACGATGTCGACAGCCTGCAAGCGGCGATCGCCCGACAGGCAGAACAGGGTGCCTCGCAGTCGATTCCGCACATGCCGGGTGCGCAGGCAACTCAGGAGCAGGGGGTATCGCCAGAGTCCGGGGGCATTAACGCCGAAATGATGAACCACGCGGTCAATACGCTGGGTTCGATGGCAAAACCGGAACACGTGGTCAGCGGCCTGAAAGTGGTGAAAGAGTGGCTACCGTCTCTGATGAAGGGCATCGGCCCAAAAACCATGGAGAAGTGGGGTACGCTGGTGGTGGGCAAATGGCTGCCGTACGTAGGGCCAGCCATTACTGTATTCAGTTCGCTGTGGGATATCTTCTCAGAAGATCGCGAAACCAAACAGGCGCGTGAACAAAGCGAACAACATCGGCGCGAATGGGAGCGTTATCAGCAAGAGATCGACGATTTTGCCTTCACGACGGCCGCACAGTTTGAATCCGGTGCGTTACGGCTGGTGGATGAGTCGCTGGAACCCTGGTTCGCAGAGTTACTGGACAAAGTGAGAGCCGCGCGGGATATCGCCAGCCAGCAGGATCGTGAGCTGAGCGATCGCATCATAGAAGTACAGCGCCTCGCTTCATCGTTATGTACGCAGGCATGAGTGACGACGCGTTAACGCCTTTCCCCTGCAATGCCTGCGGCAAGTGCTGCCGCAGGGTCAACGCCAGCCCCGAAACCGCGTTTCTCGATCGCGGCGACGGGGTGTGCGGCCATTTCGATGAAACAACCCACCTGTGCGCCATCTACGCCACCCGGCCGCTGGTCTGTCGCGTAGAGGACTACTACCGCGCCAGGCTGAGCGAGGTCATTGCCTGGGACGACTTTGTCCGGCTGAACGTGGCGATTTGCGAGAGATTGTAAGGGGCAGGAGGTTGATTTTACGGCGGCTGACACGCATCGTTAGCGGATGAAAATCGAAACCGCACTGCCCTCACACTTCGAGCGTCTGGCCGCGATCTGGGAATCCTCCGTTCGTGCCACGCACCATTTCTTGCAGGAAAGCGACATTACGACGTTACGCCCGCTCCTGCTCAATATGTATCTGCCGAATTTACAGGTGATCATTGCCCGCGATGAGCAGGGCAGTATTCACGGCTTTTTAGGCGTGGACGAGAACCGCATCGAAATGCTGTTTGTGGATGCGGCGAGCCGGGGGAAAGGCGTCGGCAAACTGCTACTGACCTGTGCAGTTAACCATTTCGGCGTCAACGAAGTGGATGTGAACGAGCAAAACCCGCAAGGGGTGGCGTTTTATCAACACATGGGATTTGTGCAGGTGGGGCGCTCGGCCCTGGACGGGCAGGGGAACCCGTTTCCGCTGCTGCATATGCGGCTGGCTGCTCCCTGATTTAACCGTTCTTCTCAAATATGAAAGGCAATACGTTTTCCGGTCGGTAGTTCAACGTCGATACTCAGTTTTCCACCCATCGCTTCGATATAGCGTTTGAGCGTTGCGATTTTGAGTTCGTTACCTCGTTGCTCCAGTTGCGTAATGGCAGGCTGACTGATACCCATTAATTCAGCAAGCTGCTTCTGTGACAAATTGAGTTCCTCCCTCACCAGTTGCAAACCGGTTTCGAGGATCATTTCATCAGCCGTCTGTTGAATACGCTGTTGGCTTTCAGGCGAACGAGATGCAATCGCTTCATTTAGGGTTTTCATTTAACGTCTCCAGAACAGTCATGTGAAGAGAAAAGGCTTCATCTGCAATGCGAATAAGGTTGTCATAGAATCTTTTGTCATTACTTTTATCCCCTGCGCACAGCACGATGGCCCGGCGTAGTGGATCGAAAGCAAAAAGCGCGCGCACCGGACGGCCAGCATACTGAATTCGCAGCTCCTTCATATTTTTATGCTGTGATCCCTTAACCGTGTCGGCATAGGGCCGGGGAAGACGCGGCCCGTAAACTTGCAAGTTAAGCAAAGCAGCCAGGACTTTTTCCTGTAGCCCTTCATCTTGCGCATTCAGCCATTGTTCGAAATGCGCTCCCAACAGAATCGTCCACATGCTTTCGTCCATGATAAGCTGTAGCTTATATACCAGACAATATAAGCTGTAGTTTATAATTGTAATGAATGCCGTTGGCAGCCATTTTTCTGGTGAAGCGAGTATGGCAAAGAGCGCAATGGAAGCAGATTGCGTCTTTATGACCGTGCGAGCACGCTTCAAGAATTTATCATTTGGCGAGCTTTAGCTTTGGCTGAATGAGGAAACGATCGGAAAGGCAGAGGTGCTTTTAATCAGGGAAAGTAGTAAAGAGGCGGAACACTAAAAATTATCTTCATAAACAAGTGTTTATTAAGCATTTTGGCGGAAGATCACAGGAGTCGAACCTGCCCGGGAACGCTGGCGCCCCCAACTGGATTTGAAGTCCAGCCACCTCACCGGAGATGACGATCTTCCGCGCCTCGATTGCTACATGGAGGCGGGGCGCATTATAGCTACTTTCAGACATTAACCACATACCCTGACACACTTATTTTCACCCCTGACAGGGCCTGCATTGATCCATTTCAGGTAAATCTCAACGAATTCCTCAGCTTAGCATTTTGTGCTCATCGAATTTTACCGCGATCACAAAAAAGAAGAATCGTAATCTGCTAACCAGAAAACAGAATACCCGCTTCATCGCCAATGGTTTACAACCTCTGTAACCGGTCTCAGCGCCCCCTACAGCGTGAAGGATAAAAAAAGATGAGCGAAGTACTGTCTGTAAAAGAGAAAATTGGTTACGGCATGGGTGACGCCGCCAGCCACATTATTTTTGATAACGTCATGCTTTACATGATGTTCTTTTATACCGATATCTTCGGCATCCCCGCCGGATTTGTCGGCACCATGTTCCTGCTGGCACGCGCGCTGGATGCGATTTCGGACCCCTACATGGGGTTAATTGCTGACCGCACCCGCAGCCGCTGGGGCAAGTTCCGGCCGTGGATCCTGTTCGGGGCCATTCCGTTTGGCCTGGTCTGCGTGCTGGCCTACACCACGCCGGATCTCAGCCTCAACGGCAAAATGATCTACGCCGCCGTCACCTACACCCTGCTGACCCTGCTCTATACGGTGGTCAACATCCCGTACTGCGCGCTGGGCGGGGTGATCACCAACGACCCGACGCAGCGTATCTCCCTGCAATCCTGGCGTTTCGTGCTGGCGACGGCGGGCGGCATGCTCTCCACGGTGCTGATGATGCCGCTGGTGAACCTGATTGGCGGCGACGATAAAGCGTTCGGCTTCCAGGGCGGAATCGCCGTGCTGTCGGTGGTGGCCTTCCTGATGCTGGCGTTCTGTTTCTTTACCACCAAAGAGCGCATTCAGGTGCCGCCGAGCACCACCTCCATGCGCGAAGATCTGCGTGACATCTGGCAAAACGACCAGTGGCGCGTCGTGGGCGTGCTCACCATCCTCAACATTCTTGCCGTCTGCGTGCGCGGCGGCGCGATGATGTACTACTGCACCTGGATTATGGGGTCGCCGGAGGTGTTCGTCGCCTTCCTCACCACCTACTGCGTGGGCAACCTTATTGGCTCCGCGCTGGCGAAACCGCTCACTGACTGGAAATGCAAAGTCAGTATCTTCTGGTGGACCAACGCCGCGCTGGCAGTGGTGAGCGTGGCGATGTTCTTCGTGCCGATGCAGGCCACCGTCCTGATGTTCGCTTTTATCTTCGTCATTGGTGTGCTGCACCAGCTGGTAACGCCAATCCAGTGGGTGATGATGTCCGATACCGTCGACTACGGCGAATGGACTAACGGCAAACGCCTGACCGGCATCAGCTTTGCGGGCACGCTGTTCGTACTGAAACTGGGCCTGGCGCTGGGCGGGGCACTCATCGGCTGGATGCTGGCAGGCGGCGGTTACGACGCGGCGGCTAAAACCCAGAATAGCGCGACCATCAGCATCATCATCGGCCTGTTTACCCTGGTGCCGGCGGCCTGCTACGTGCTGAGCGCCATCATCGCCAAACGCTATTACACGCTGAAAACCCCCTTCCTGACCAAAATCATGGGCGAGCTGGCACAAGGCGCGCGCCGCAATCAGCAAGAGTTTGAAACCCTGCCGGTCAGCAAAGAATTACGGAACTAAGAGGACGAGAGTATGAAAATCAGTGACGGAAACTGGCTTATTCAACCGGGTCTGAACGTGACTTATCCGGTTCAGGTGTTTGATGTGGAGCAGCAGGGCAATGACCTGGTGGTCTACGTGGCGCCGCGTGACGTGCGCGAGCGCACCTGGCAGCTCGACACATTGATGTTCACGGTTCGTCTGTTTGCCCCGCAGGAAGGGATTGTCGGGGTGCGCATCGAGCATTTCCAGGGTGCGCTGGATAACGGCCCGCACTATCCCCTTAACGTTCTCAACGACGTGAAGGTCGAGATTGAAAACAACGCGGCGTTTGCCGAGCTGAAAAGTGGCAGCGTTAGCGTGCGCGTCACCAAAGGCGAGTTCTGGGCGCTGGATTTCCTGCGCAACGGGCAGCGCATTACCGGCAGCCAGTTGAAAAATAACGGCTACGTGCAGGATGGCCATACCGATCGCAACTACATGTTTGAGCGCCTGGACCTGGGCGTGGGCGAAACGGTCTACGGCCTGGGCGAGCGCTTCACCGCGCTGGTGCGCAACGGCCAGACGGTGGAAACCTGGAACCGCGACGGCGGTACCAGCACCGAGCAATCGTATAAAAATATTCCGTTTTACCTCACCAATCGCGGCTACGGCGTGCTGGTGAACCATCCGGAAAACGTCTCCTTTGAGATCGGCTCCGAGAAAGTCTCTAAGGTGCAGTTCAGCGTCGAAGGCGAATATCTGGAGTATTTCGTGATCGACGGCCCGACGCCAAAAGAGGTGCTCAACCGCTATACGCAGTTCACCGGGCGTCCGGCGCTGCCGCCTGCATGGTCGTTCGGCCTGTGGCTGACTACCTCATTCACCACCAACTACGACGAAGCGACGGTAAACAGCTTTATCGACGGCATGGCCGAGCGCGATCTGCCGCTGCATGTTTTCCACTTCGACTGCTTCTGGATGAAAGCCTTCCAGTGGTGCGATTTTGAGTGGGACCCGGTGACCTTCCCCGACCCGGA
>ERZ773187.762-NODE-762-length-28889-cov-10.450649_pt1 | contig 28889 bp, 26 predicted proteins | sample MGYA00511242_ERZ773187 | MGnify/ENA primary metagenome ERZ773187 (study PRJEB29015, sample SAMEA2737744) | human gut metagenome | biome: human gut; feature: human-associated habitat; material: faeces | place: China | collected 2012 ...
TGGCACGTCGTTTCGGTTTACTGGGGTATGAAGCTGCGACACTGGAAGACGTCGGCCGCGAAATTGGCCTGACCCGTGAACGTGTTCGTCAGATTCAGGTAGAAGGTCTGCGTCGCCTGCGTGAAATTCTGCAGGGGCAGGGTCTGAATATCGAAGCGCTGTTCCGCGAATAATTACCCTTTCGTCAAAAAAGGCCCGTCGTGAGACGGGCCTTTTTCTTTTGTGCTACCCCTGCGTCGTTTCGTGCAACAGACGCCAGGTGACTCCAGCGCCTTCCTGATTAAGCACCGCGGTTGACCAACGTACGTTGACAGGCTGGTCCGGACGGGTTTGCGTCTCCCGGTAGTGCAGCACCGCGCCACCTTCCCATTCCTGCACCGTAGCGAGTTCATCGATAGCTATTTTCAGGCCGTGGCGACTGCCGCGCTGGTTTTGCAGGAAGCCGGCCAGTGCCGCATGGTCCAGATGAGTGCCGCCCGGTGGAATCATCATAAAATCCGGCCGGAAGCGGGCGAGCAGGGCGGTGATGTCGCCTTCGCCTTCTCCAAGCCACTGCTCGAGCGCAACGTGAAGATCAATAATTTCTTTTTCGTACGGGGTCATGATTTCTCCTGTTGAAGCTGCATTAGCACCTTCGCATTGTTAAGACGAATAACGGCCAGCAGGGGCAGTAAGGTTACGCCAGCGGCAAAAAGAAAAGTACTGTGCCACGCCGTAATCGGCGGCAGGTAGTGCTGCGCCAGGCTAAGTAGCGCGGCCAGCACTAACGCCCCCAGAAAAAAACTCAACTGACGGTTCAGGTTCCACAGCGCGCTGGCATCCGGCATCGCATCATGCGGGATGGTTAAAAACGCGCTGCTTTGCGCCGTGCTGCTGCACAGGCTACCGCCCGCACCCATAAGCGTAAACGCCAGCACCGGCAGTGCGAGTGGGCTCTCCGGGCCGACAGGAACAAGAAGCGTCATTCCCGTGGCCTGCAAAAGAGAGCCGAGGATAATCAGCGGTCGGGGACCCAGACGGTTGAAGTAGCGTCCGGTTGATGCGATCGCCACAAAAGAGGCCAGTGACCAGGGCAGCATCAGCGCCCCCGTTTCGGCAGGCGTCAGTCTGGCGACGCTTTGCAGGTAAAACATGCCTATCACGTTCACGCCAATGAACGTGCCGGGAATGCAGAGGTAGACCAGCATAGAAAACCGCAGCAGCGGATCTTTCAGCAGCGGGAGATGAAGCAGTCGTCGCGTCACGATCTGCTGTGGTTTCTCGTCACGAAGCCATAGCCAGGCCAGCGTAAATGCGAGGGCAGCGACGGGCAGCGTAGCAAAAAAAATCCATCGCCAGCCGAGCGTCTGCACCAGCACGCCGCCCAGCGCGGGTGAGCATGCCGGTGCCAACAGCGCCACCAGCATAACCGCCGAAGAGAGCCTGGCACGTTCGTGCGGCTTAAACTGCTGCCACGCCAGCGCCTGCCCAACCGGTATCAGCAGTCCGCCGCCAAGCCCCTGCACGACGCGCCAGGCGATGAGGCTGTCGAGTGTGGACGCCAGCCCCGCGGCGGTAGAGGAGGTACTAAACAGTAAAAGCGATAGCAGGATCAGGCGTTTGGGGCCAAGCAGGCGCGCCAGCATGGCGCTGAAGGGAATGACCAGCGTTAGCCCGGCAATATAGCCATTACTCACCCAGGCAAGTGCGGAAGGCGTGGCGTCAAACGCCCGGCCCATTGCTGGAAAGGCCACGCTGGCGATGAACATGTTAATCAGGTCGAGAAAAAAGCCGAGCAGAAATACAACGGCAACCCTGGTGCGATAGGTCATGGGAACTCCTCCAGTGAAGCCGTATCGTAGCGGGCAGAAGAGAACAGATAAACGCGACAAAGCGCGATATACTGTCAAAAAAATTTTGACAGTGAAAAGGCTGACGATGTTGAATTTGCAGCGCACAGGGATGTTTGTGGCGGTGGTGGAGAGCGGGAGTTTTACCGCTGCTGCAGACGTTATGGGGTTAACCAAAGCGGTTCTCAGTTTCAATATTCGCCAGCTCGAAGATGAACTGGGCGTTACGCTGCTGCTACGATCCACTCGTCGGCTGCGCTTAACCGAAGCCGGGGAGCTGTTTTACCAACGTAGCGTGGCGCTGCTTCAGAACGCGGAGACGCTCGCGGATGATGTGCGCGCCAACCATGCCGGGCTGACGGGGGAACTGCGTATTACCAGCACTCCGGAATATGGGGCGAAGGTGGTGGTACCCCTGCTGGCCGAATTTAGCCTTCAGCACCCGGAGCTACGCGTGCGGCTGGTATCATCTTCACTGCACAGGGATCTTATTTCTGAACGTTTTGATGTCGCCATTCGGCTTGGGACGCTTGCAGATTCGCGCTACCACGCCGCGCTGATTTCGCAGTTTGCTATCTTGCCCGTAGCATCCCCGGCGTGGCTGCAGGCTCATCCTGTGGGATCACCAGAGGCGCTTGCGCAGGCTGACTGGATCATTCATGAACGCGTCGCTTCACCGCTGCGCTGGCAGCTACGTAACGCTGCCGGTGAGAGCGTCATGCTGGAGATAAAAAAAGCCCCGCGATTATATGCGGACAGCGCGCAGGCATTAATGGCCTTTGCCCTGGCCGGTAGCGGTGTGGCGCTGTTGCCTGCGTGGCTGGCACAAAGTGCGCTGGAGGCGGGGCTACTGCTCCCCGTTTTACCGGAATACACTTTTGCCCTACAGGGCATCTATGCTGTCTATCCTGATGCCCAGCATGTTTCAGCAAAGGTGCGCACGTTTATTGATTTTATGCGTACCCGGGTTAACGCATTATGATCCTGATTTTGATGCTTGCCGGGTACCGCTCAGGTTCTTCTCTATGAAGGTGCCCTTCCAGCGCCCTCATCAAACGCGGATAAAAAAGAAAGCAGCGATGATGGTCGGCATGATTATGCTCGCCATTTTCCAGACGGCAGGGTCTCTGCGGCTCCGCCGGTTCGCCGGCATCGCTTTGGGCTCATGGTCATGACGGTGAGAGCCAGCGGTTCCCAGAGAGTGATATGTGTTACTGCGGGTGAGTTGCCGTTAGGCGCCTCGCTACAACTGCCGCTGAAAAACGGTCGTGACAGATGGACAAAGCACAACGGCAACTCTGGTTGTCATGCCGATCAGTTAGCGCGGTGGAATCGTTCCGTTCACCTCTTGTTCAGCGGAATATGGCATTACACCACCCGTGAACGTGACAAGGGGGACCGGCCGTGTATGAACCGGTCTCATAGGTTACAGATCTGACTCAATCGGCCCGGAGACCGCTGAGCCCTAAACCAGGCTCTTCAACCGGTAGATCCACTCCAGCGCCTGACGCGGTGTCAGTGTATCCGGGTCGAGATTCTCCAGCGCCTCAACGGCAGGCGACGTCTCTTCTGCCGGCGCAAGCAACGACATCTGCGTACCATCTATCTGGGTTGCCGCCGCGTTTGGCGACAGGCTTTCCAGCTCGCGCAGTTTCTGCCGTGCCCGTTTAATCACCTCTTTAGGCACCCCTGCCAGCGCCGCTACCGCCAGGCCGTAGCTCTTGCTGGCCGCGCCATCCTGCACCGTGTGCATAAAGGCGATGGTATCGCCATGCTCCAGCGCATCCAGATGCACGTTCGCCACCCCTTCCATCTTTTCGGGCAACTGGGTTAGCTCGAAATAGTGGGTTGCAAAGAGCGTCAGCGCCTTGATTTTGTTTGCCAGGCTTTCAGCGCAGGCCCACGCCAGCGACAGGCCGTCGTAGGTTGAGGTTCCGCGGCCAATTTCATCCATCAGCACCAGGCTGTTTTCCGTCGCATTGTGCAGAATATTGGCGGTTTCGGTCATCTCCACCATAAAGGTGGAGCGGCCGCTGGCCAGGTCATCTGCCGCACCCACGCGGGTGAAAATGCGATCGATGGGGCCGATCTCAACTTTTTGCGCGGGCACGTAGCTGCCGATATAGGCCAGAAGCGCAATCAACGCGGTCTGGCGCATATAGGTACTTTTACCGCCCATGTTCGGGCCGGTAATGATCAGCATACGACGCTGAGGCGACAAGTTAAGCGGGTTGGCAATAAAGGGCTCATTGAGCACTTGTTCCACCACCGGGTGGCGACCTTCGGTGATACGAATGCCAGGCTTATCGCTAAAGGTGGGGCAGCTGTAGTTCAGCGTATCGGCACGCTCCGCCAGGTTAACCAGCACGTCCAGCTCTGCCAGCGCGCTTGCGCTGAGCTGCAGATCGCCCAGATGCGGCATCAGCGTATCGAACAGCTCGTCATAAAGCTGTTTTTCCAGCGCCAGCGCTTTCCCTTTGGAGGTCAGCACTTTGTCTTCGTACTCTTTTAGCTCAGGAATAATATAGCGTTCGGCATTTTTGAGCGTCTGGCGGCGGACATAGTGGATAGGCGCCAGGTGGCTTTGCCCACGGCTAATCTGGATGTAGTAACCATGAACGGCGTTATAGCCGACTTTCAGGGTATCCAGGCCCAGGCGTTCGCGTTCGCGAATCTCCAGTTTATCGAGATAATCCGTTGCGCCGTCTGCCAGCGCGCGCCACTCATCCAGCTCTTCGTTATAGCCTGGTGCGATAACGCCACCGTCGCGCACCAGCACCGGCGGGGTTTCAACCACAGCACGCTCCAGTAACTCGCGCAGCTCGCTAAATTCACCCATAGTCTCACGCAGCTTTTGTACCGGTGCGCTCTCAACCTCAGCCAACTGCGCCCGCAGGGTAGGCAACTGCTGAAAGGCATGGCGCATACGGGCTAAGTCACGCGGGCGAGCGGTGCGCAGCGCAAGGCGGGCAAGGATACGTTCGAGGTCGCCTACCTGACGCAAAACCGGCTGCAGTTCGGTAAAACGATCCTGCAAGGCGGCAATAGTCTGCTGACGGCCGACCAGCGTTGCGGTATCACGCACCGGCATGTGCAGCCAGCGCTTAAGCATACGGCTGCCCATTGGGGTGACAGTGCTGTCGAGCACCGAGGCCAGGGTGTTTTCAACGCCCCCGGCCAGGTTCTGGGTGATCTCAAGATTGCGACGGGTGGCGGCATCCATGATGATGCTGTCCTGCTGGCGCTCCATGGTAATAGAGCGGATGTGCGGCAGAGCCGTGCGCTGGGTGTCTTTCACGTATTGCAGCAGACATCCCGCCGCGCAAAGGCCACGTGGCGCATTTTCGACACCAAAACCAATGAGATCGCGGGTGCCAAACTGCAGGTTGAGCTGCTGACGGGCGGTATCGATCTCAAACTCCCACAGGGGGCGACGACGCAGGCCGCGACGACCTTCAATCAATGCCAGCTCGGCAAAGTCTTCGGCATACAAGAGTTCCGCAGGGTTGGTGCGCTGTAGCTCTGCCGCCATGGTTTCACGGTCGGCCGGTTCACTCAGACGAAAACGCCCGGAGCTAATATCCAGCGTGGCGTAGCCGTAACCTTTGCCGTCCTGCCAGATGGCGGCCAGCAAATTATCTTGCCGCTCCTGCAGCAGGGCTTCATCACTGATGGTGCCAGGGGTGACGATGCGCACCACTTTGCGCTCAACCGGCCCTTTTGAGGTCGCCGGATCGCCAATCTGTTCGCAAATGGCTACCGACTCACCCTGATTAACCAGCTTCGCCAGATAGTTTTCCACCGCGTGGTGGGGAATGCCCGCCATCGGGATCGGCTCGCCTGCAGAAGCGCCGCGTTTGGTCAGCGAGATATCGAGCAGCTGCGATGCGCGTTTCGCATCATCATAAAAAAGCTCGTAAAAGTCGCCCATCCGATAGAACAGCAGGATCTCTGGGTGCTGGGCTTTCAGCCTCAGATACTGCTGCATCATCGGGGTGTGAGCGTCTAAGTTGTCGGTAGTGGTCATGGAGTGATGATGTCCATTTCTTTGAAAATAGTACGATTTAAGCGACGCAATGGTCATGAATTAAGGCTATTGTCGCATGAAAAAATGACCTCGCGCAGCAAAATGTGGCCCCTTTAGGCCGAGTTTTCGTTCATCAGCTCAATCACAATTTTGCCCTGCTCAACGCTAAGCTGCACCCGGGAGTGGGTTTTGAAACCCGCCGCTTCCAGCCAGTCGCCTTTCAGGTTCAGCGCGGCGTGCAGACTGTATCCTTTCGGCACTTTGGTCCGACGATCTTCGTGACGTCTGCGATAAGAACTTACGGTTAAATGACGAGACGGTTTTACAGTATTCAGTTCAGTCATTGCGGACTCCTTTCCTGGCCCTGAAGAAGAAAAAACACCTGTATAAAATGCCAGTAAAATCACCCAATGACAAACGCAGAGCTGCGAGACTGCTTCCAAAAACGGGATGCAAAAAATGAAATCAGGCTGAAACGTGCGGCATGAAGAGGTATCATGGATGCAACTTATAAACAGGTATGCTGACATGTCCGGAAAACGCATTACGCGCGAAAAAGAGACCATCCGCAAAATGATTGCGCTCTATGAGGCGCAATGCCCTCAGGCTGTAAGCGAAGAGGGGCATTATCAGGCGCTGAATGCCTATGCGGACAAGCGTCTGGATAGATGTATTTTCGGTGAAGAAAAACCGGCCTGCAAACAGTGCCCTGTGCACTGCTATCAGCCGGCGAAACGGGAAGAGATGAAACAGGTCATGCGCTGGGCCGGGCCGCGCATGCTCTGGCGTCACCCGATTTTGACCGTACGCCACCTCATCGATGACCGCCGTCCTGTCCCGCCGCTGCCCGAAAAATATCGCCCCAAAAAGTAGCGCTTAGCGTCGCACCGGCCGGCAGATAAATATCATCGCCACGGCGCTGCAGAGTGGGAAACAGGCCAGTTGCAGCCAGGGATAGACCGCCTGGGGCGACGGGGTAAGGGCGTAATCGAGCTGGCTGCCCAGCAACAAGTTCCCTGCCAGCACGGCGCATCCCCCTGCGGTGGCGAGTGCGCCATAGTGCGCCCCCAGCGTCGACTCGCTGGCAAACCACGGAATGATATCTTTAGCCGCAGGCACCAGCAGCATCTGTCCGAAAGTCAGTAGGGTAACGAAACAGGCCGCCGGCAGAAGACGCAGCCAGCCATCGGCCGGAGGATGGCTGGCAAACAGAGCCACACTCACGAAAGAAGCGGCCAGCACGGCAAAGCCGACGGGCAGAATGCGCACCGCACCGGCCCGGCGGGCAACGCGTGCCAGGGGCAGCTGGAAAACGATAATGAGTACAGAGGCCAGCATAAACAGCGGGCCAAGATCTTTCTCGCTGCCGCCGGCTCGCTGAATCTCCACCGGGAGCGCCAGGTAGAGCTGGTTATAGCTTAAAAGCCAGGCGCTGTAAGCGATGATAAAGGCGACAAAGCGTGGCTGCCGGAAGGTGGTCCACCAGGGTGTGATGTGTAACGGTTTTTTCTGCGCGGAGGTGGGCAGGCAAAAGTGCAGCACCATCAACGCCACCACAAAGACTCCTGCGCCCGCCAGCGCTATCTGGCGAAAGCCGATCCCCGCCAGCAGTGCGCCGGCTACGGGTCCGAGCACAGCACCCAACTCACCGCAAACCGCAAACAGTGCGAACCACTCCGCACGGCTGCGTTTGCCTTCCGCTTCGCTACGCGTGCCCGCTTTGGCCAGCAGGGCTTCAATGGAAGGGGAGAAGAGTGCACCGCCAATGCCTGTCAGACAGGCACCGAGGATTATCGCCCCGAGGGAGTCTCCCAGCGCCAGCAGCAAGTAACCCGCCACCCGCACCAGGCAGCCGCAAAGGATAACGCTACGCGCGCCAAAGCGGTCAGAGAGGGCACCGCCTACGATAAACATCCCCTGCTGGGAGAAGGTGCGTAATCCCAGGACAAGACCAATCAGCGCGCCGGAGAGCTGCATGTCATCGCGCAGGAAGATCGCCAGAAAGGGGACAACGGCGTAAAAGCCGATGTTGAACACAAACTGGCTGCCCAGTAAAACCGGCGGCCAGAGTTGTGTTGCCGGGCGCAAAGAGAGCATGAGCTTACCTGGCATCAGACGAGGAAATGGATATGTTTCTTGCCATGAAATGGCGATATTTCAATTTTCGTCTTCACGCGGAACACGTCCCACAGCAGATCTTCGGTGAGGATCGCCTGGGGTGAGCCGGTGGCAACAATCTGCCCTTTCTGCATAACAATCAGCGCATCGCAAAACATCGAGGCATGATTAAGATCGTGGATCGCCACAATGCTGGTGACCGGCAGTTCACTGATCAACTGCATCAGCTGCATTTGATGGTGAATATCCAGGTGATTGGTGGGTTCATCAAGCAGGATCTCGCTGGGGGTTTGCGCCAGCGCCCGGGCAATATGCACACGCTGCCGTTCACCACCGGAGAGGCTTAACCAGCCCTGGGTGCTTTTTTCCAGCATATCCACCCGCTCCAGCGCCGCGTTCACGGTGGCATCATCGTGGCTGCTCCAGCCGGAAAACGCCGTATGGTGCGGAATACGCCCGAGTTTAACGACGTCACGTACCTGCATGTTGGCGTCGGTCATGCCGTGCTGTTCAACAAAGGCGACGCGCCGCGCCAGCTGCTTTTTATTGATACGTGCAATGTTATTGCCATCCAGAGCGACGGTGCCCGCGTGAGGGCGGCGAAGCCCGGCAAGCACGCGCAGCAGAGAGGATTTGCCCGAGCCATTTGGCCCCAGCAGGCCGACCGTCTGCCCCGGCGTGACCCGGAGCGAGACGTTATTGACGATGACCTTTTTGCCTACCTTCCAGGTAATGTTATCGGCGGTGATACTCATCACTTATTCCTTGAACGGTAGATAATGACGGCGAAGAAGGGTACCCCCACCAGGGCCGTTACGACACCCACCGGCAGGCTTTGCGGCGCAATCAGCATGCGGGAGGCGATATCGGCCAGCACCATCAGAATCGCCCCGGCCAGCGCACTGGCAATCAGAAGCGTACGGTGCAGGGGCCCAAAGAAGTAGCGCATCATATGGGGTACCACCAGCCCAACGAAACCGATCGAGCCTGCCATACTAACGATGGTGGCGGTAATCAGCGCGGTGACGGTAAACAAGAGCAAACGGACTTGCGGTACGGCGATCCCCAGCGATGCGGCGGCATCGTCGCCAAAGGTAAAGGCATCCAGCGCACGGGAGTAATAGAGACAAATCGCCAGCCCCAGCAATACCACGACTAATACCAACTGGAATTCCGGCCAGCGCACGCCACTAAAACTGCCGAGCAACCAGAACATAACATCGCGTGCCTGCTGAGCGCTGGCGGAGGTGCTGATGGTGTATGCCGTGATGGCGTTAAACAACTGAGAGGCCGCGACCCCGGCCAGTATCGTGCGCTCATTGCCGCCACGCGCGCCGTTGGTCAGAAAGGCGACAAAGGCAAAGGCTGAAAAGGCGCCGGCAAAGGCACCTGCCGAGAGGGTGACGGCCCCGGAGCCAATTCCGAGAACCACGACCGATACCGCCCCGGTGGAAGCCCCGGCAGAGACGCCAAGCACGTAGGGCTCGGCGAGGGCATTTTTCAGCAAGCTTTGTAGCACGGCACCGCAGATAGCCAGCCCGGCACCGCAGCACGCCGCCACCAGAGCGCGGCTAAGACGGAAATCCCAGATCACGCTCTCGTAGATACGGTTCAGGGGAACGTCGGTCAGCCCGGCTTTGTTAGCAATCGCGTAGTAGACGGTTTGCAGGGGAATAGAGAGCTCCCCCACGCTTACGCCCAGCGCAATCACCAGCAATAAAAGCACAACAGCCAGCACGGACGAGGTGGTAAGCAGCAGGCCTTGTCGACGTTGTTGCACCACTGCCGTCATCAATTCAGCCCCAGCTTTCTGAGCTGCTCACCCACCTGCTCAGCACCGTAAATCGTGCGGATGGTAGGGTTCATCGCCTGGCCGTCCATAACAACGATATGCCCTTTTTTCACGGCGTCGAGCTGGCTGACGGCCGGATCGCTTTTCAGGAATTTAATCTTCTCTTGCGCGCTATCCAGCGCCCAACGGTTGCGATCAAGGCTAGAAACAACAATCACGTCCGGGTTGGCAGCAATAATGCTTTCCCAGCCCACGGTCGGCCATTCCGTTTCAGAGGTGATGGCATTATGGCCACCCAGCACATTGGCGATAAAGCCTGACGCGCTATTTTTACCGCCGACATAGGCATCAGAGGAGGGGGAGGAGCTTGAGAACCAGAAGACGAACGACAGGTCTTTTTTATTTTTGCTGAACTCAGTGCGCAGATCGGCTTCGCGTTTTTTGAAGTCGGCAATCAGCGCCTGGCCCCGATCTTCTACGTTGAAGATTTTTGCGAAGTCTTCGATCTCTTTATAAAGGAAGGTCATGTCCCAGAGTTTCTGACGGCTGCCGTACATATCACCAATGTCTTTTTTGGTAGCGCACATGCCGGGTGACATATAGCTGTTAACGCCTACTGTCTGCAGGTCTTCACGTTTGGCGACTTTACTCTCTGGCCCCAGCAGCAGCGGAAGCTGTGCCGGTACGAAGTCCGGATTCTGGGCGAGGATAGATTCGAGACCCGGGATTTCGACCGTCAGCGTTTTGATTTTTTCGTTTTTCGCCGCCAGTTCCGGCAGAACTTTGGTTGGCCAGAAAGCGCTGGCTACGACGTGATCCTCTAATCCCAACAACAGCAAAATTTCAACGGTATTCTGGCCCAGGGCGACGACGCGTTCCGGTGCTTTTGTAAACGTCTCTTTATAGCCGCAGTTCTCAATCGTCAGCGGATAAGTGGTCGCAAAGGCGGAGCCCGCAGTGGCGAGGAACAATCCTACTGCGCTGATGATGTTTTTCATGGAACGCTATCCTTCATTAATTTTATGTTGCGCTGCCCTGGTGATGAGCAAGATGTAAATGAAACTCATTATTATGGCGAAGCTTTATACAATGTAATATATTTGGTGTCAATGAATGACAGTAACGTCATGAAATTATTGGATATTGTAAGGGCGAGAGGGGCGAGGCGAAACAGCCGGGCGCACAGGTCGCCCGGTCGGGGAGGTTAGTCTAAATCGGCACCGTTGCTGGCGATGACTTTTTTATACCACCAGAACGATTTCTTGCGTTTACGATCGAGCGTGCCGTTGCCGGCGTCGTCGCGATCGACATAGATAAAGCCGTAGCGTTTGCTCATCTCACCGGTAGAGGCCGCCACCAGATCGATACAGCCCCAACTGGTGTAGCCCATCAGCGGAATACCGTCTTCAATGGCATCGCCCATTGCGCGGATATGCTCGCGCAGATAGCTGATGCGATAGTCATCGTTAATCTCGCCATTGGCGTCAACTTCATCCTTCGCACCGAGGCCGTTTTCCACCAGGAAAAGTGGCTTCTGGTAGCGGTCATACATCATGTTCATGGTAATACGCAGACCCAGCGGGTCGATGCCCCAGCCCCATTCGCTGACTTCAATGTGCGGATTTCGCAGAGATTTAACGATATTGGCCGCGCTGGTGTTATTGGCATTCATGTCAGCGGAAGCACAACGTGAGGCGTAATAGCTGAACGAGACGAAATCCACGGTGTTTTTCAGCAGTTCGTCGTCACCAGGGTCTTTAACAATGACCACTCCCTTTTCGCGGAACACGCGGGCGGAGTAGGCCGGGTAGCTGCCGCGCGCCTGTACGTCGATGAAAAAGAGATTTTCACGATCCTTTTCCAGCGCCATCCACACGTCTTCTGGCTTGCACGAGTAGGGGTAGAAGTTACCGCCTGCCAGCATGCAGCCAACCTGGTTTTCCGGGTTTACCTCATGCGCAATTTTGGTTGCCAGCGCGCTCGCCACCAGCTCGTGGTGGGCAGCCTGGTACTTCACCTGATCTTCGTTTTCGCCCTCTTCAAACACCAGTCCTGCGCCGGAGAACGGGCTGTGCAGCATGATGTTAATTTCATTGAAGGTGAGCCAGTATTTCACCAGACCGTTAAACTCTTCGAAACAGGTCCGGGCGTAGCGGGCGAAGAACTCGACCATTTTACGGTTACGCCATGATCCATATTCCGTTACCAGGTGCATCGGTACATCAAAATGACACAGGGTAACCAGCGGCTCGATGTTGTGCTTTTTGCACTCTTCAAATACCGCACGGTAGAAGGCAATTCCTTCCTGATTGGGTAAAGGTTCATCGCCATTAGGATAGAGGCGGCTCCAGGCGATCGAGGTGCGGAACACCGTAAAGCCCATCTCCGCCATCAGAGCGATATCTTCTTTATAGCGATGGTAAAAATCGATCGCGTTGTGGCTTGGGTAAAATTCATCCTCACGTAGCGCGAAGCGTTTTTCCTTGCCGACTTTCACCGCCAGTCGGTTGGCGCCGTGGGGGATCATGTCAACGGTGGTCAGCCCCTTTCCGCCTTCACGGTAAGCCCCTTCACTCTGGTTGGCGGCCAGTGCGCCGCCCCATAAAAATCCTTTTGGAAAAACTGACATTTTTACCTCGCTATTCACATTATGCTCGTGCTTCTGTTGCCTGCACCGGCGCAGTCTGCAGGGCGCGTGCTTTTTCGGCTTCGTCTTCTACCGGAATATCCTCAAAACCGAGGAGCAACGTCAGCACAAAGGATAGGACGACGGCCAGCGCCATCACGCCAAAGACCCAGACGATAGTCATTGGGTTGGCCGGATCAAAGAACTGCACGCTGGTAAACAGTCCCGGAGCGGCCATGGAGTGGCTGGCAAGACCTGCGATACCGGCCACGGCGCCACAGATAAAGCCGCTTATCAGACTGGCGATTAGCGGACGTTTCAGTCGCACCGCCACGCCATAGAGCGCCGGCTCAGAAATACCGGCCATGATGGCAGAGGCCGCGGCCGCCAGCGCCGTCTGGCGCAATTCCGGGTTTTTGGTCTTCCAGGCCACCGCCAGCGACGACCCGCCCAGCGACAGGTTGGCGCCGATTTCAGACGGCATTACCATCCCCTCTTTCCCGGTTTCGGCAATGGTTTGAATGATCGTTGGCGTAAAGACGCGGTGCATACCGGTCATAACCAACAGAGGCCACAGCGCACCCATAATGGCTACGGACAGCCAGCCCAGATAATCATGGATGGTGTACACCAGCGCAGAGATGGCGGTACCGATCCAGATCCCCAGCGGCCCAATCAGCACAATGGCGAGCGGGGCGGCAATCAGCACGATCAGCATCGGTTTCAGGAAGTTTTTCGTTACCGCCGGGGTAATGCGATCTACCCAGCGTTCGATGTACGAGAGACACCAGGTCATGACCAGCGCCGGGATCACCGTATAGGTATATTTCACCGCCGTCACCGGAATAAAGGCGAACTCGACATGCTCACCCTGGGCGGCTTTGGCCATCAGCTCAATAAAGCTCGGGTGTACCAGCACGCCCGCGATGGCTATCGCCAGCGACATGTTGGTTTTGAACTTCACGGCCGCCGAGGCTGCCACCATTAGCGGCAGGAAGAAGAACGCGCCGTCACCAATCACCGTCAGGATGGTGAGGGTTGGAGCGCCCTTCGGTAACGCGCCGGTCATCTCCAGGATCATTGCCAGCAGCTTAACCATTGAACCACCGATGATCGCCGGGATCAGCGGTGACATCGTGCCGATCAGCGCGTCGAGGATCCCGGCGCCAATGCGGCGTAAGGTCAATTTTTGCGGGCCCTGCGGCGCAGCCGGCTGTAAATCGGTCGGCAGCAGGCTCACCACCTCGCGGTAGGCCTGCGAAACGGTATTGCCGATGATCACCTGGCACTGATTATCGTTACGTACCACACCCAGAACACCGCTGATTGTCTTCAGCGTTGCGCTATCAATGGCACTCTCGTCTTTCACAACGAAGCGCAAACGCGTCATGCAGTGGGTGACGGCGGTGATGTTATCTTTGCCGCCGAGCGCGCTGACTACGGCATTCGCCAGCGCAGCATAGTTTTTGGCCATCGGGTTATATCCTGTTTTAACTGTAAGGTACGTCTTCATCGAACAGCGGGATGAGACTTAGATAGGAAACCGGTTCCACAAAATCATGAAGAGTTTCACATGATCAAACAAGATCGCATTTTGCCCATTTTTTATATTCGTGATGATGATCACCAATCAGGGTGACAAGTGTGATATTCCCGCTGCGACAATTTAATCGCCGTGAAGTACACTGCCGCTCATTAGATTGAGAGGGAAAAGTGATGACCACGATGCTGGAAGTGGCGAAGCGGGCAGGGGTTTCGAAGGCGACGGTTTCCCGGGTGCTTTCGGGCAACGGTTACGTAAGCCAGGAGACAAAAGACCGCGTGTTTCAGGCCATTGACGAGAGTGGCTATCGCCCCAATTTACTGGCGCGAAACCTCGCGACCAAACGCACGCAAACCCTGGGGCTGGTGGTAACTAACACCCTCTATCATGGTGTCTACTTCAGTGAGCTGTTGTTCCATGCCGCGCGAATGACCGAGGAGCGTGGGAGGCAGCTCATCCTGGCCGATGGCAAACACAGCGCGGAAGAGGAGCGTGAGGCGATTCAGTATCTGCTGGATATGCGCTGCGACGCGATCATTATTTATCCGCGTTTTCTCAGCGTCGATGAGATGGATGCCATTATCCAGGATCACAGCCAGCCGGTGATGGTGCTTAACCGTCGCCTGCGTAAAAACAGCAGCCATTGCGTTTGGTCCGATCACATTGCCTCCAGCGAGGCCGCGGTGACGCAGCTTATCAAGCTGGGTCATCGCGATATCGCCTTTATCACCGGCTCGCTGGACTCCCCAACCGGGATCGAACGTCTGAGTGGCTACAAAGCGGCGCTGGCCCAGCATCAGATCCCGCTGCGTGAGTCGTTGATTGTAGAGGGGAAATGGAACCCGGCGAGCGGCGCGGCGGGGGTTTCAACGTTGCTGGCTCGCGGTGAGACCTTCAGCGCGCTGGTAGCCAGTAATGATGATATGGCGATTGGTGCCATCAAGCAGCTGCACGAGAGTGGGATCGCCACCCCGGCCGCAGTCTCGGTCATTGGTTTCGATGACGTTGCCATCGCCCCTTATATTGTTCCGTCGCTCTCCAGCGTCCGGGTGCCGGTCACGGAAATGATTAAAGAGACCATCAGCAGGCTGATCTTTATGCTCGATGGCGGCGATTTCACCTCACAGCAAAACTTTGCCGGCGAGCTGATATTGCGTGACTCGGTGGTGGCCGGGCCGCATCGCTAGCCTGCAGGCGGGGGAAGCCAGGCGCGAGTGAAATCGAGCCAGCCCCCTGCGGTTAAGACCATATCCTGCACATTTTCCAGGGCGTTGATTTGATAGCGATAGTGGAACAGCGGCGTACAGGTTCCCTCGTCAAAAATCTGTTGAAAGAGGGGCGTCAGTTGAGCGTTAAAGTGGGCTTCGCTGTCGCACATTTGCATAAGCTGCTGCTTCTTTTTCTGCCAGCGCGCCACGCCTAACGCGGTCTGCCAGGCGGGCTCGTAAATCAACCACTCTCCCAGCGCGAACCCGGCGTTTTCCCTCGCCAGATAATCCCCCAATAGCAGGTCGGCGTCGGCCAGCACATCCGGCTGATGCCAGCCATCACGGTCTCGCCATTCGATCTGCAACTGACAACCGTGTCGCATCAAGTGTTGTCGCCATTTCTCTGCCAGCTCCCGCAGTTCGGGCGTGTGATAACACACCAGCTTCAGACGGGCTGGCAGCGGGCAGGCTGCCGGTTCCGGCGGTTCTTTCACGTGCAGGCCGGGCAGAATGTCGCTGCGGATCTGCAGGTCGCTGCGGGAGGCAAAGCAGCGCTGGTTAAGGCTTATCGCCTGGTGACGTAAGGCGGCGGCAAGTGCTTTGGGCAGTGCGCTATTGACCATCAGCCAGGCAAAGCCGCTGCTGGTGGAGGTCACCGCTTCCTGGGTTGTATTGCCCTTGCCTACGGTAATCCACGCCGGTTTCTCCAGCATTGAGCCGGTGCGCCAGAACTCTATCGCATGCAGTAGCGGGTGATGGCCAAAGTACCAGGGCTGACGTTCCAGCCGCAAATAATGTGAATGATGGCGGGCAATGGCAAAGGGGCCCGCGCCGATCTCGGGCTGGCGTGGATGGGGTAACCGGCAGACCGGATGCGCCAACCGCTGTGGTAACAGCGCATCGGCGCGAGTGAGCTCGATTTCCAGACACCAGGGGGCCACCCGCGTAAGCGAGGCGATATGCTGCATCCCGACATTTCGCGTCGGGTCGGCCAGCAGCTGCCGCATCGCCGTCAGGATATCGTCGTCAGTAATAGGCTGGCCGTTGTGCCAGTGCGCGCCGCTACGCAGATAGAAATGCCAGCGCCGTCCCCCATCAAGAGAAGCATAGTGGTGTGCCAGATCGCCTATAGGGTGCGGTTGACCGGGTTCATTGCGGGTTAAGCCTGCATGTACCGCACAGATAATATGTTGTTCTGCGCGACGGCGTTGCAGTGCCGGATGCAGGGAGGTGAGGGGACGGTACCAGGGAATACGCAGCGTCGGCTGGTGCTTCAGCCATTTACCGCCCAGAAAGGGGGTAATGATGTGATGCAGGCTGGCGGGATCGCCATCGGCCAGCTGCAGGGCGCTTTGGTAGTCACCCTTTTCCAGGCAGGCGCGCATCAGCGGAGCGCTCAGTTCGCTGGTGGTGCGCAGGCAGTGCAGCGTGGCGCGGTGGCCGCGTCCGGGCTGCGCCTCCCAGCGTAGCCAGCCGTTTTCCGCCAGCTGGCGTAACAGGGTGCGCGCATGCCGTTCACTGCAGACCGCCACCTCCGCGACTTCGGCAAGGGTCGTTTGCCTGGGCGAAGAGCCGTAGTGCAGAGAGAGCCGCTGATACTGACGAATTTTTTGTAACAGGCGCATGGCTTTGATCGGCATCGAATGAGGTGTGTTGAGAGTGTAAGGGCTTTTCAGGAAGAAATAGGGTGGAGTTGATCAACCTGTTCCGCTTTTTGCGATAAAGCCTTTGAAAGCGTCACAACCCGGTTCGGGTCAGGATTTTTTCTCGCCGAGCGGCAGCATAAGCTCGCGCAGCCGTTCCATGCGCTGCGACGGGGTAAGATAGAGCCAGCGCCATCGCACGGGTTCGGCGGGCTGAACCTTCCTGAACCACCGCTCCAGATAAGCCAGATCCTGTTTGAGGTTTGTCATGTCACGCTCTCCCGCCGTTGAATACCGCTTCAGGTTAAGCAGGATAGGCGGAATAAAACAGGGTGAGGTTTGGCGGTTGTTCCGCATTTAGACAGAAAAAAGCCCCGGGACATCGGGGCTGCGGATAAAAGATCCAAAGGTTAAGTAAGAGTGGCAGAGAGGGTTAAGCGGGCAGGGATTTCAGCAGGGTAAAGGCCTCCTTCATGCGATCTTCGCTGACCACGAAGGCGCGTAGCTGTCCCTCGCTGTCAGCGCCTTTGGCCACCATGCCCTGTGGTTCGATGGTGATTTGCCAGTTCAGATCCTGACGCTGGGTTTCGCCTGCAAGGTGCAGGGGCAGTTCAGGCGTTTTCACCTTCACCAGCATCGCGGGTAATTTCAGGGGCGCGCTGCCCCCGAGCAGGTTTTTCGCCAGATACATCGCGCTAAGCTGTATCGGCTGCAGGAAGGGCAGAAGCTGGCCGTTGATCTCAGCGCAGTCGCCCAGCGCATAGATGTCGGGCTGCGTGGTTTGCAGGTAACTGTCGACCTTCACGCCACGGTTTGTCTCCGCTCCCGCGCGGTGCGCCAGCGCCGTTTCCGGACGCAGCCCTGTGGCGGCAATCACCACATCAATGTCTACGCTGCGGTTGCGATCGAGGGTGGCGCGAATGCCGGTTTCGGTACGGGTCAGGCTTTGCAGCTGAGATTTCAGCAGCAGGTGTACGCCCATATCGGTTAAACGGTGCTGCAAGCGACTGCTTACTTCGGCGGGTATCAGCGCCGACAGAATGCTGGCCGCGTGATCGACCAGCGTGACGGCTTTACCCGCCCGACAAAAGTCCATCGCCAGCTCGGTGCCAATCAGGCCGCCGCCGACAATCATTACGCGCTGCGCGTCGCGAAGCCACGTTTCGCTGGCCTGGTACTCCTGCTGGCTGTTCAGCGTAATCATCAGCTCGCGGCCTTCAACCGGCGGCACAAAAGCGGATGCGCCCGTGGCCAGCACCAGTTTGTCGTACTGCCAGGTATGATCTTTCGCTTTCACGACGTGCGCAGCGGCGTCGATATCGGTGACCCAGGTATAGGGGAACAGGCGCAGGTTGTACTGTTCCGCGAACTCCCCCGCCGTCTGGCGGGTGAGATCTTCGGCACGCTGATTCTGGCTAATGACGTGGCTTAAATCAGGTTTGTTGTACTCGTCCATGCTGTCGGCGGCAATCACCGTCAGCGGAACGCTGGGATCCTGTTTGCGGATATTTTTCACCAGCTGGCGGGCGGCAAAGCCCGAGCCGATGATCACGATTCCGTTATTCATTTTGCCTCCGATGCCAGTTCGTCAAAGACGTCTTTACCAAGGGAACATTCCGGGCAGAGGAAGTTGTCTGGTACGTCACTCCACGGCGTGCCCGGCGCAACATCCTGCAATGGCTCGCCCAGTTCCGGGTCATAAATCCACTGGCAGACGCTGCACTGCATGCGCGGGCCGAGATCGGTAGAAGCGGCGGCACAGCTGCTGGCAGGCTGTGATTCGGCCGGTTTTGCTGTGGCGTCCGGCAGCGGAGCGAGCGCCCACTGACGGGCGATATCGCGACCGTGCTGGCGGCAGATTTCCAGTGCGTCGATATCCGGGCGCCATTTGGCTTTCAGGCTCATGGACATTTCGAAACCGGCATCCTGCAGGCGGGTAGAGAGTCGGTCAACCGCGCCGCCGCTCCAGCCGTGGGAGCCAAAGGCGCTGGCGCGTTTATTACGGAAACGCAGGCCGGTCATCTCCTCCACGAGGCCCGCGATTTTTGGCATCATCACGTTGTTCATGGTGGAGGTGCCCACCAGCACGCCTTTAGAGCGGAAGGTATTGGTCAGGATTTCGTTTTTATCGCTGCGAGCCACGTTGAAAATTTTCACCGCCACGTTCGGATCCACTTCGTTGATCCCCTGGGCAATGGCGTCCGCCATCATGCGGGTATTGTTGGACATGGTGTCGTAGAAGATAGTGATGCGGTCTTCCTGGTAATCCGCCGCCCATTTCAGGTACAGCTCGACAATCTGGGTGGGATTTTCACGCCATACCACGCCGTGGGAGGTGGCAATCATATCCACCGGCAGGTTAAAGCCGAGGATCTCGGTAATTTTTGGCGTCACCAGACGGCTGAATGGCGTAAGAATGTTGGCGTAGTAGCGCTGGCACTGTTCGAACAGCTCGGTCTGGTCCACTTCGTCGTTGAACAGACGTTCATCGCAGTAGTGCTGGCCGAAGGCGTCGTTACTGAACAGTACCGCGTCGCCGGTCATGTAGGTCATCATGCTGTCCGGCCAGTGCAGCATTGGCGTTTCCACAAAAATCAGCTGTTTGCCGTTACCGATATCCAGGGTATCGCCGGTTTTCACGGTGTGGAAATTCCACTCCGGATGGTGGTGATGACCGTTAATCGAGTCGATGGCATTGGTGGTGCAGTAGATTGGCGTGTTCGGAATATGGGACATCAGCTCGGTCAGCGCCCCGGCGTGGTCCTCTTCCGCGTGGTTAATGATGATGTAGTCGATAGCCTCCAGATCAATTTCGCTACGCAGGTTCTGCACGAACTCGCGGCTGAATTTATGATCGACGGTATCAATCAGGACGTTTTTACCTTCACGAATGAGATAGCTGTTATAGCTGCTGCCGCGCAGCGTTTTGTATTCCGTTCCGTGAAAATCACGCACTTCCCAGTCACGTTGACCAACCCAATGAATGTTATTTTTAACCAGAATAGACATAGCAACCTCGATAATTAAATGCGGCATGTTTAAGAAAGATGTATTGCCTATATCAAGATGCGTGCCAGTTTTTTAATTTATTGATTTTAATGGTTTTAGTAAATAATAACCCACAATGGGTAGTCATAATGACTATCTAAAATATTGTCAATATGACATTATGAATTGTCAAAATGACAACGAGGCAGATATGAGCTTTTCCGTAGACGTGCTGGCGAAAATCGCTATCGAGTTGCAAACCGGTATCGGTCATCAGGACCGTTTTCAACGCTTAATTTCGACCCTGCGTCACGTGCTGGCGTGTGATGCCTCGGCGCTGCTGCGCTATGAAGGGCGGCAGTTTATACCGTTGGCTATCGATGGACTGGCGCAGGATGTTTTGGGGCGGCGCTTCTCGCTTGAAGGCCACCCGCGGCTTGAAACCATCGCCCGTGCCGGGGATGTGGTGCGCTTTCCCGCAGACAGCGATCTGCCCGATCCCTACGATGGCCTCATCCCGGGGCAGGAGAGCCTGAAGGTGCATGCCTGCATCGGCCTGCCGCTGTTTGCCGGGCAAAATCTGATAGGGGCGCTCACCCTCGACGGTATGTCGCCGGACCAGTTCGATACCTTCAGTGATGAGGAGTTGCGGTTGATTGCCGCGCTGGCCGCCGGGGCGCTGAACAATGCGCTGCTGATTGAACAACTGGAGAGCCAGAATATGTTGCCCGGTAGCCCGGCGGCATTTGAGCCCGTGGCACATACCGAGATGATTGGCCTCTCGCCGGGGATGATACAGCTCAAAAAAGAGATCGACATCGTGGCGGCGTCTGACCTGAACGTATTGATCTTTGGCGAGACCGGTACCGGCAAAGAGCTGGTCGCGAAGGGGATCCACGAGGCTTCGCCGCGCGCGGTCAATCCGCTGGTCTATCTCAATTGCGCCGCACTGCCAGAAAGCGTGGCGGAGAGTGAACTCTTTGGGCATGTGAAAGGGGCATTTACCGGGGCTATCAGCAACCGTAGCGGTAAGTTTGAAATGGCCGACAACGGCACGCTGTTTCTCGATGAAATTGGTGAGCTATCGTTATCGTTGCAGGCCAAGCTGCTGCGCGTGTTGCAGTATGGCGATATCCAGCGGGTGGGGGATGACCGCAGCCTGCGCGTCAATGTGCGCGTTCTGGCAGCCACCAACCGCGATCTGCGCGAGGAGGTGCTGGCCGGTAATTTCCGCGCCGATCTTTTCCATCGCCTGAGCGTATTTCCACTCTCCGTGCCGCCGTTACGTGAGCGTGGCGAAGATGTGGTGCTGCTGGCGGGCTTTTTCTGCGAGCAGTGTCGTCTGAAAATGGGTCTTGCTCGCGTCGTGCTAAGCCCTGCCGCCCGTTCACATCTGCTGAGTTACGGTTGGCCCGGCAACGTGCGCGAACTGGAACATGCCATTCACCGGGCGGTAGTGCTGGCGCGGGCTGCGCGCCATGGCGATGAGGTAGTTATTCAGCCCGGCCATTTTGCCCTGCAGGATGACACCCCCCTGACGGTGACAGCGGATGCCCCGGCACCGGGGAAAGAAAACCTTCGTGAAGCGACAGAAGATTTTCAACGGCAGATGATTACCCGCGCGCTGGAACAGAACAACCGCAGTTGGGCGGCAAGCGCGCGGGCGCTGGAAACTGACGTGGCCAACCTGCACCGGCTGGCGAAACGTCTGGGACTGAAGGGCTAGATAATTCCGGCCTGATAGAAGTCCTGAAGGTTGATGGCACCGCAGAGCTTGCCGTGCTCATCCACCACCGGGGCGGCGGCGATCTTACGCTTCAGTAGCACCTCTTTGGCCTCAATGGCCCGGCTGTCGGCGTTCAACGTCTGGCCGCCGGGCGTCATTGCCTCGCTGACGATGGCCTGCAGCGTGCCGCCGCCTACCAGCCAGCGGCGCAGATCGCCGTCGGTAAAGACGCCTTTCACCTGCTCGCGCTCATCACATACCGCAACCAGACCCAGCCCGGTACGGCTCAGTTCAAGCATCGCATCCATCACGCTGGTGGTGAGTTTCACCTGCGGGATGGCATCGCCGGTGCGCATCAGATGGTGCACTTTATTGAGCAGACGCGCGCCCAGGGCACCCGCCGGATGGGAGCGCGCAAAGTCTTCCTCATTAAAGCCGCGTGCCTGCATCACTGCCATGGCCAGCGCATCGCCCATCATCAGCGTATTCACGGTGCTGGAGGTGGGGGCCAGGTGCATTGGGCAGGCTTCGCGCTCGACTGAGATATCCAGCACCGCTTTGGCGGCCAGCGCCAGCGGGGAACGGGTTTTGCCGGTCATCGCCAGCAGGTCGACCGATTTTTCCTGCAGGCGTGGGATGATCAGATCCAGCTCTTTGGCCGAGCCAGAGTAAGAGATGAACAGCAGCACGTCACGGCTTTCAATCATGCCCAAATCGCCGTGCAGCGCCTCTGCTGCGTGGACGAAAAAGGCTGGCGTGCCGGTGCTGGCGAGGGTGGCCGCAATCTTCTTGCCGATATGGCCTGATTTACCGATACCCGAGACAATCACTTTGCCTTCGCAGTGGATAAGCGTATTTGCCGCACAGACAAACTCCTCCCCCAGCCTTTCAGGCAGGCGACTGGCCTCCTGTAGCTCCAGCATCAGGGTTTGACGGCCTGCATTTAACAGAAAATCACTCATGTTTCTCTCCGTTTACGATCCTTCCCGCGCCCCTGCCACAGCAGAAGGGGCGGCCTATCATAAAGCATTCACCCTGGGGCATTCATGGATAAAAATGAAAGATTTTGCTGGCGACCACAGAACCGCTTCCTTGTGGTGTCGGGGATGCTTTACCATACTTGCCACTTATCGAATTCGTTCAATGGATGTGCCATGTTTAAGCGTCGTTATGCAGCGCTGTTACCTGCGCTGATTATGCTGGCTGCCTGCAGCAGCAAACCAAAAACAGAGGAAGTTCAGCAGACGGCTGGCGCCCCTTCCGGTGGCTTCTTACTTGAGCCGCAACACAATGTGATGCAAATGGGTGGCGACTTCGCCAACAACCCGGCGGCTCAACAGTTCATCGATAAAATGGTGAGCAAACACGGCTTCAATAAACAGCAGTTGCAGGAGATCCTGTCGCAGGCGAAACGTCTGGATTACGTGCTGCGCCTGATGGACCGACAGGCACCGACAGCTCAGGTGCCGACCGGGCCAAACGGGGCATGGCTGCGTTATCGCAAGCAGTTTATCACCCCAGATAATGTGCAAAATGGCGTTGCCTTCTGGAATCAACATGAAGAGACCCTTAACCGCGCCTGGCAGGTGTATGGCGTGCCGCCGGAAATTATCGTCGGCATTATTGGCGTGGAGACCCGCTGGGGCCGTGTGATGGGGAAAACGCGCATTCTCGATGCGCTGGCAACGCTCTCCTTCAACTATCCGCGTCGCGCCGAGTATTTCTCTTCTGAACTGGAAACCTTCCTGCTGATGGCTCGCGACGAGCAGGACGATCCGCTGGATCTGAAAGGCTCTTTCGCAGGGGCGATGGGCTATGGCCAGTTTATGCCCTCTTCGTATAAGCAGTACGCGGTAGATTTCAACGGAGACGGCCATATCAATCTGTGGGATCCGGAAGATGCCATCGGCAGCGTGGCGAACTACTTTAAAGAACACGGTTGGGTGAAGGGCGATCCGGTCGCCGTTCAGGCTAACGGGCAGGCTCCAGGGCTGGAAAATGGTTTTAAAACCAAGTACAGCGTATCCCAGCTGGCCGCCGCCGGTTTAATGCCTATGCAATCGCTGGGTGACCACCAGCAGGCGAGCTTGCTGCGTCTGGATATCGGTACCGGTTATCAATACTGGTATGGTCTGCCAAACTTTTACACCATTACCCGCTATAACCACAGCACCCATTACGCAATGGCCGTGTGGCAACTGGGCCAGGCCGTTGCGCTGGCGCGCGTGCCTGCGGCGTCGCCGTTCAGTCAGTAATCTTTCGCCCCCTCCCCGGCAGGAGAGGGGGCTGTAACATTTATCCACACTCCCGTTAGCCGCCCGGTATTTACAATCACGGCACACCTCTTTATTGTTATGTTATAACATAATTTTATCGGGTGACTGATGACGCACTCTCTCTTCTCTCTCTCTTCGTTAACGCGCGTGTTGTATGCGCTGACGCTGGTTTTAGCCATCGTCTTTGCGGTGCGCTGGGCGGTAGCGCTGCCATGATCGAACTACAACGCCTCGTGGTGGGCTACCACCGCCAGCCCATCACGCGTCCGCTGGATGAGGTGATCCTGCGCGGTAGTATGACCGCCATTACGGGCGCTAACGGCTGCGGCAAATCGACGCTCCTGAAAACGCTGGCAGGATTCCTCCCTCCGGTCAGCGGGACGTTCCGCTGGCAGGAAAAGCGGCCTGTTATTGGTTGGCTTGCCCAGCGACACGAACTGGAGGCGCAATTCCCCCTGACGGTGAAGGATGTCGTAAGCATGGGATGCTGGCCAACCCTCTCGCTGTTTGCCGGAACCGGACGACAGGCGCGTGCGCGTATCGATCATGCGCTGGAGCGGGTAGGGCTGGCGGCGCTGGCAAGCACGGTGATTGACGAACTCTCCGGGGGGCAATTTCAACGCATGCTCTTTGCGCGGGTCATGGTACAGCATGCGCCGCTGGTCATGCTGGATGAACCCTTCACCGGCGTGGATGAAGCGACCAGTCACATATTGATGGAGCTGATACTTGAGATGGCACAGCAGGGGCGAACCGTGCTGGCGGTGCTTCATGACAGCGAGCGCGTCACGCGCCACTTTTCGCAGGTCCTGCGCCTGGATGCCGCCCCGTCTTTAGAGACCGGCGTTGGGATGAGGGTGGCATGATGTGGCATCTCCTTTTTCAGCCCTTTATTGAATATGGCTTTATGCGCCGGGCGCTGGTCGTCTGCCTTGCGTTGTCGGTCAGTACCACGGCGCTGGGGGTCTTTTTACTGCTACGCCGCATGAGCCTGATGGGGGATGCGCTCTCGCACGCCATTCTGCCGGGGGTGGCGGTGGGCTATCTGCTAAGCGGAATGTCGTTGCTGGCAATGAGCGTCGGCGGGTTTATCGCCGGGATAACCGTGGCGCTGGTGGCGGGGCTGGTGAGCCGACGCACGCCGTTAAAAGAGGATGCCAGTTTCGCCGGGTTTTATCTTGGCTCCCTGGCGCTGGGGGTGACGCTGGTGTCGCTGCGCGGTTCAAATGTGGATCTCCTGCACTTGCTATTTGGTTCCATCCTGGCGGTAGACCGTGATGCGGCGCTGTTCGTGGCGGGGGTCTGCATCTTCACCTTATTAACGCTGGCGCTGTTCTATCGCGGGCTGGTTAGCGAGGCATTCGATACGGCCTGGCTGCAGGTGAACGCCCGCTGGCTGCCTGCGCTACTGCACGGTCTCTTTCTGGCGCTGTTAGTGCTCAATCTGGTCGCCGGTTTTCAGGTGCTCGGTACGCTGATGGCGGTGGGGTTGATGATGCTGCCCGCGGTGGCGGCCCGCTGCTGGGCGAGGACGCTGCCCGGATTGCTTCTTTTTGCCGGGGTAAGCGGCATTTTCTGTGCCTGGCTGGGGCTTAGCCTCTCGTGGGCGATCAGCCTACCGGCGGGGCCGGCGATTGTACTTACCGCCAGTGGTCTCTTTTTCTTTTCGATTTTATGTGGCACGCGCAGCAGGCTGGCTCACAGCCTGCGAGCGCTTTTTTAATGCAAGGAGAAATGATGAAACGTACAGGGGTTATGATGGCGCTCGCACTGAGCCTGCTGGCTCAGGGGGTGCAGGCGAAGACGCTGAACGTCGTTGCCAGTTTTTCGATTCTGGGGGATATCACCCAACAGGTCGGGGGCGACCACGTCAAGGTAACGACGCTGGTGGGGCCGGATGGCGATCCTCATACTTTCGAACCGTCACCGAAAGACAGCGCAGCGCTGAGTAAAGCCGACGTGGTGGTTGTGAATGGACTCGGGCTGGAGGGCTGGCTCGATCGGCTGGTGAAGGCGTCTGGCTTTAAAGGCACGCTGGTGGTGGCGTCGGCGGGGGTTCCAACGCACACGCTGGTTGAGGACGGAGAGACCATTACCGATCCGCATGCCTGGAATAGCGCCGCCAATGGTGCGTTGTATGCCCGGAATGTATTGAATGGGCTGATAAAGGCGGATCCCGAAGAAAAGGTCGCGCTGGAGGCGGCGGGGAAATCCTATATTACGCAGTTAACAGAGCTCGATAGCTGGGCAAAAGCACGCTTTCAGCCCATCCCAACGGCGAAGCGAAAAGTGCTGACCAGCCATGACGCTTTCGGCTATTTTGGCCGCGCCTATGGCGTCACGTTTATCGCTCCGCAGGGATTATCATCGGAGAGTGAAGCCAGCGCTGCCCAGGTTGCCGCTATCATCACGCAAATTAAAGCGGACGGCGTAAAGACCTGGTTTATGGAGAATCAGCTGGATCCGCGGCTCGTGAAACAGATTGCATCGGCGACCGGCGCACAGCCTGGCGGCGAGCTCTATCCCGAAGCGCTCTCTGCAAAAGGGGGCGTGGCAGACACCTACGTTAAAGCGTTTCGCCACAACGTGGATACTCTCGTCAACAGCATGAAGTGATTCGCCATTCTGCCGATGTCTCTGCATCGGCATTTTCTGAAGCCCCCTCGTAAAAACATCCGCTCGTCCCCATATCTCTGCTGAAAGTGCTATCTTGTGCTGCACGATTATCTGGAGCCTAAACGATGATGACTGACCATGAACTCATGCAGCTCAGCGAAGAAGTAGGGCGAGCGCTGAAACAGCGCGGCGCAACGCTCACCACGGCAGAATCTTGTACTGGCGGCTGGGTGGCGAAGGTGATTACCGATATCGCCGGTAGCTCCGCCTGGTTTGAACGCGGATTTGTTACCTATAGTAATGAAGCAAAAGCGCAAATGATTGGCGTTCGGGAGCCGACGCTGGAAGAGCATGGCGCAGTAAGCGAACCGGTGGTTATAGAGATGGCAATAGGTGCTTTACGTGCCGCCCGCGCCGATTACGCGATCTCCATTAGCGGCATTGCCGGGCCGGATGGCGGCAGCGATCTTAAGCCGGTCGGCACCGTATGGTTTGGCTTTGCGACGGCGCAGGGCGAGGGGATTACCCGACGCGAATGCTTCACCGGCGACCGGGAAAATGTGCGCCGTCAGGCCACCGAATATGCGTTAAAAACACTCTGGCAACAATTTCTACAAAAGACTTGATACTGTATGACTATACAGTATAATTGCGGCAACGAAACAGAAATCCACGGTGAAGCGCAGTTGCTTCTCCCGGCATGACAGGAGTAATAATGGCTATCGACGAAAACAAACAGAAAGCGTTGGCGGCAGCACTGGGCCAGATCGAAAAGCAATTCGGTAAAGGCTCCATCATGCGCCTGGGTGAAGACCGTTCCATGGATGTTGAAACTATCTCCACCGGTTCGCTTTCTCTGGATATTGCTCTGGGCGCAGGTGGCCTGCCGATGGGGCGTATCGTAGAAATTTACGGTCCAGAATCTTCCGGTAAAACAACCCTGACTCTGCAGGTTGTGGCTGCGGCGCAGCGCGAAGGTAAAACCTGTGCGTTTATCGATGCTGAGCACGCGCTGGATCCGGTATATGCCCGCAAGCTGGGTGTTGATATCGACAACCTGCTCTGTTCTCAGCCGGACACCGGTGAACAGGCTCTGGAAATCTGTGACGCGCTGGCGCGCTCTGGCGCAGTTGACGTCATCATCGTCGACTCCGTTGCGGCACTGACGCCAAAAGCGGAAATCGAAGGCGAAATCGGCGACTCTCACATGGGCCTTGCGGCACGTATGATGAGCCAGGCGATGCGTAAGCTGGCGGGTAACCTGAAGCAGTCCAACACGCTGCTGATCTTCATCAACCAGATCCGTATGAAAATCGGTGTGATGTTCGGTAACCCAGAGACCACCACCGGTGGTAACGCGCTGAAATTCTACGCCTCTGTGCGTCTGGATATTCGCCGTATCGGTGCCGTGAAAGAGGGCGATAACGTCGTCGGTAGCGAAACCCGCGTGAAGGTCGTGAAGAACAAAATCGCCGCGCCGTTCAAGCAGGCTGAGTTCCAGATCATGTACGGCGAAGGTATCAACTTCTTCGGTGAACTGGTTGACCTGGGCGTGAAAGAGAAGCTGATCGAGAAGGCTGGCGCCTGGTACAGCTACAACGGCGACAAGATTGGTCAGGGTAAAGCGAATGCTATCTCCTGGCTGAAAGAGAACCCGGCTGCAGCGAAAGAGATCGAGAAGAAAATCCGTGAACTGCTGCTCAGCAATCAGGATTCTAAACCGGACTTCGCGGTCGATGATGCCGACGTTGAAGAAACCAAAGAAGACTTCTAATCACTTCGTGTAAAAAAAGGGCTGCGATTGCGGCCCTTTTTTGCATTTGTTATTCAGCAGGTTCTCTATGAGCGAATCAACCCCACGACGACCGGCCTACAACCGCTTGCTGGATCGCGCGGTACGCATACTCGGCGTGCGCGACCACAGCGAGCAGGAGTTGCGCCGCAAATTAATGGCACCCGTGATGGGCAAAAAGGGGCCGGAAGAGATCGATGCCAGCGCAGAAGATTACGACCGCGTCATTGCCTGGTGCTATGAACACAACTATCTGGACGACAACCGCTTTATCGCCCGCTTTATTGCCAGCCGCAGCCGCAAAGGTTACGGCCCTCAGCGTATACGCCAGGAGCTGAATCAAAAAGGGATCAACCGTGAAGCCACGGAACGGGCAATGCGCGAGTGCGAAATAGACTGGTGTGAACAGGCGCGAGAGCAGGCTGTACGTAAGTACGGTGAGCCGTTGCCAAAAGAGTTTTCAGAAAAAGTAAAAATCCAGCGCTTCTTGCTCTATCGCGGCTACCTGATGGAAGATATTCAGGATATATGGCGTAATTTTGCCGATTGAGCGCATGCGGGATTTTACTTCCCTTAAAAGAAAACTTATCTTATTCCCACTTTTTCCAGTAGCTGGTCTGTCCAACACAGTGTTTGTCCAGGCTAGTTATGACATTTCGTTAGCTTGATTTCAGGATAATTATGAGCAAGAGCACCGCTGAGATC